>Ga0307971_1001435_pt1 | contig 12070 bp, 8 predicted proteins | sample OrgLakmetagen714_FD_201820 | JGI IMG/M metagenome (GOLD analysis project Ga0307971, IMG submission 201820) | Saline water microbial communities from Organic Lake, Antarctica - #714 | ecosystem: Environmental > Aquatic > Non-marine Saline and Alkaline > Saline | place: Antarctica: Organic Lake... | reverse complement strand
CCTCTCACAAATGGACTACTACAGCAATCTAGTGTTCCGCACGGGCGGTTCCAAGTACTTGCACTTTGATACATTGACCAGTGATTCGGTCTTTGGCGAGGCTCCACTGGTGCTTCACTCCAAGCAGTTTGTTACCTCTGTGGCAGCCACCAACGTGTGCGAGCTGTGGTTCATTCCCAAGGAAGAACTCTTCGTGTTGCTCGACCAGTGGCCCGAAGTGAAGACATCGTTAGTTACCAAAGCTTGCGACTTTCTGAACGATGTCTTGGAATTATACATGGAACACAACCATACCAATTGCCCGGAGTCGATTCAAGAGATGGCGCCGCACGCTCAACTAGATGACATTCTCGAGGATGTTGTCTCTGGCGATGCGGGCGGTAACGAGACCGGAGGCCTCTTTGAGAAGCAAAAGAAAGCAGCAGTGCGGTATTTGAAACCTGATGCGCTAGTGGCAACCATGGCAGGAGTAAGTGATCCAACTAATGATGAGAATATGGGTGGCAGGGCACGAATGATCAAAAGCTTGAGGGCCTCCTTCAGAATGCCGCAGCAAGGGTCTGGAAATGTTGACAAGAAGGCATTGTTGACTGGGAAATCCCTCGAGGCTCGATTCGGATCCAAAGATCCTCTGCAGTCCCCTAATCTTCCTTCGAGGCTCGGGATCAACACAGAATCCAGCGGAACCGACAACTCTGGAGGCAACCCTTCAGCTAGCAGCAGCACTCCGAGTCCTCGCTCTAAGGCCGTCAAGGAAGCGGCGGCACAGGCAGCGATTGCTGACCGTATGGAGGCTGTCAATAATTACGCGTCTGACGAAGATGAACGCGCACCTGGCTTTAAGACAATAAGACAAACAACCCTCGATGGCGCTATGACTCCATGGGAGCTGGCGCAGCAGACCGGCTTGTTCCATCCTGAGTCACCCCTGAAAATGGTGTGGGATGTTTTGATGAGCCAAGTGATTTTATATTCCGTGATCACCATCACCTATCAAATTGGGTTTGCATCCTATTTCACTGGTGGGCTGAAAGCAGTGGATTATGTCGTTGACATTTTGTTTGCAGTTGACATCCTAGCGAGCTTCAACACCGCAGTTGTGGATGTCAATGGGAACCTCATCTCATCGCGCAAGCAAGTCAGCAATCTTTACCTCAAAGGCTGGTTCCCCATCGACTTCATCAGCACTTTGCCTATCGACCTCATTATTGCGCATTTCGCAGGCAACAACCGCGGTGCCATGCTCAGAAGTGTGAAATTGATCCGCGCCGTCCGACTGGTTCGACTCATTAAGATCGTGCGAATCATCAAGCTGAGCGGCTACTTCGACAAATTAGAGGACAACTTGAGTTTGCACCCCGCCGTGCTCCGCTTGCTGAACCTCTTCGTGATCATGGGCTTCTTCGCGCACCTTTTCGCGTGTCTGCTCTACTCGGTCGCCCAGTGCGACGATGGGAGTGCGAGCGACTGTTGGATTGAAAACTACTGCGTTGGTGGGCGCGAATGGTTCGAAGACAACGACGAAGTGGGCGAATGTTTGTCAGAGCGGGGGCTCGGGCTCAAGTACCTGGTTTCGATCTACTGGGCTTTCACCACCATGACTACCATCGGGTGAGGACTTCTTTTGCTTCGTTTTTCATTACTTCTCTTAAACTTTCCCCCTCGGAGAAAATTGTCTTTCGTCGTACACATTACTGTAGTGCATGAAATGATACGTATACGCATGCGTCTTAAATCGCGGTAAATAAATGTGAATGTACGAGATCTATTTTACGAAAAATGTATGTTATGCTACAGGTATGGCGACATCACGCCCAACCCAGATTCGACGCAGGAAGTGGTTACGATGATGATTGTTGAAGTTCTGGGCACTACCATCTTTGCCTATGTGGTTGGGTCGCTTGTGGGTATCATCGTGAACTTGAATCCAGGCGTGAAAATGCGGCGGCAAAACATGCAGTTCTTGAACCAGTACCTCACCGACTTCCAGTCGACGCTGAGCTTTCGGCGCTGTTTGCGGCTTCACAGTTTGTTTCGCCTGAAAATCGAGAGTGTCTTTAACGAAAGTGACCTGTTAGCTGCTATGCCGCCGGATTTGCGCCAGCAGACCAATTTGTTCATTCACGGCCCCGAACTGCTGTCTCTTCCTTCGCTTTGCCTCCTCGAAGCTCATGCTCGCGGTGCCTTCACTGTGCTCCTGCCTCTGCTGCGGCCCTATTGCTTCTCCAATGGTGACGCCGTAATCCACCCCATGCTAGGCACTCAACGTGAATGCTTCTTCGTGTCCAAAGGCACTCTCACCTGCACACCTTACGTGCACGCTGCAGCGCACACTAGTTCTGGCAAGAGACACTCAAGACAATGGGACGCGCCTGTACCTCCGCCGCTGCTCGCGAGTAGGAATGACCCGGTTCGAGAGTCTGGCATCGAGCGTTCGCTAGAGGAGCAGGAAAAAAACAAAAACAAAAATGTGAGTGAAAGTAGCGGAGGCGATGGAAGCGCAGAAGAGGGCTGGATGCATCGGTACAGGGCGGGTGATGTAGTGGGCGAGGTGCCAATGCTGCTGCCTGATGGCATGAACTTCACACTGAAGGTAGAGGTGCGCGCGGCCTCATCCATCGTGCACGCCTTCGGTCTCCAGCGCTTAGATTACGCGACTCTCAGCGCACAATTCCCAGACCTCGCCACGGTATTAGCGGGGTGCCTGGGCGAAGCATTTGAAGCCAATTTCAGGGATTGGGTGAATATCACTAGCCCCAAAGACTGGAGCTACGAGGATATCGTGGAGGAAACAAAAGTGCGTTACGGCACACCAACCCACCCAGACGTGGCTCCCAGCGCGAATGATAGCGCACATGTACCTGCAGCTCCGCCGACCACTCCAGCAGCAGCCAAGGCACGTGCGCCTTCTCGCACACCTCACAGCAGCTTCGTGAGCGCACCTTCCAGTAGCAAATCATCGGGGCAGCCGCGTGTGCGTTCGGCTGACAGCACCTTACCCAAAAGATCGTTAGACGGTCCATTGGGTGTGGTACGCGAATAGAAAAGGGGACTTCTTGAGGACACGAATGGGAGATCTCAGATGCAAATGTGCGAATTGCATTGACCCGGCTAGTGGCTAATTGGCTCTAAGGTGAAATGAATACCGCTGAATTGGCTTTATGCTTCTGTGATTGTAATGAAATAGGCGTATATGGCTCTACAGCTAAATCGAAATCAGGGCCCACTTCCATGTCATGTTTATGCCAATACAGCCAGTTGTGGGTGATAAGAAAGCAGGAAAACGGCCGACCCCCTCGTCGTTTCTTAGGTTATTCCTTGGATTTAGATTCCCGCGTGGGCCCCCTCAGTTCCTTAGGTGACTGGCAGACAGGCAGGGCAGACAGGCCCCCATTTCTTAGAAACCGGAGCCAACACCCCTCAGTTTCTTTTAAAATTCACTAAATTTGACCCCTCAAATTCTTAACGTGAGTGTTTCTTTTCACCCGCAACTGGCTGTAGTCAGAAGGCCAAACAAGAAACATGGGCATCGAAGATAACGTCGAATTCGAAAATTCGGCTTGCACTTATATGGTAGATGGGCATCGGCAGGGTTGAGATTCCCGTTTCCGCGGAATACCCGCGCGGTGGCTAAAAATTTAACTTCACGTGGAATTTCCGCGGGATTTCCGCGCCGTGGTCATAAAGGCACTGCTAAATCCCCGTCGCGGAAATCACGTCTGACTGGTAAAAGTTTCCCTTTCCGCGAGAAATCCGCGGAATTTCCCGCGGGAAACCGAACCCGGGGCACCGGGCATCTATGATATCGAATTCGAGAATTTGGCTTGCACTTACGAATCTAACCTCCAACCACCAAGCCGAAGTAACGCGTATACGAGGAACAAGGAACAAGAATTAATTTTGCCATTTGTAGCGATATGCCAATATTGCGCCGCATTCCGCAATAAGGAAGGAGGTGCAAGCGCACATCGAAATACTTTTTTATATAAACCAAAGAAAATGCGCAGCTGATCTAAAATCTGATAACTTATAGATAGTCGATTCTAGTACATATACTTACATAAATTTAGAAGGTCTCTTAGTTTTCGGATTTCTCCAGGGTCTGTAAGTTAGCTGTAAGTATTCTAACATTTGGGTCCATCGGCCAAAAGTATTTGGGTCCGGGGAATCAAAACAGAGAACAGCAAAGAAGGCTTCGCAAGATACGCAAAGAACGAACAGATGCTGCGTGTCGTGTCAGAACATTCCGCTTACGAGTTCCGAGTTAAGACAGAGACAGAGACAATTTCGTAGGCCCAGACTCCATCAGCTGCAGCTCCCTGCATGAAACTGTCGCAAATTGCTGTTCTTAACATCAATTTTTTGCAAATCTACCGTCACTGTTGCGAGCTCATCTTCACTCGGAGAAAAAGCATTTCCAGAATCCTCGAGAGATGATGCCGCTGCCTCGGTAGTTGTGGCTACACCTGTAGCAGCGGCAACAGTGGCCTCAGCAGAAGCAGCAGCCTGAATGCTTTTCTCAGCGACAGCGGCAGCAATACCACCGCCTCGGAGGTCGAGACTTAATATTTCATAGGGGCACTCGGTATCGCCGAATTGAGACGGCGAGGTTTCGTCGATTCCATAGCTCAACTTTCGACGATAGAGTGCCATCGCGGAAAGGTTGCTTTTGAACACTGTGAGCATCACCTGTGCAAATGTAAATGTTATGCTGAGGCTACCAGTAATCATGCAGGCCAAGCAAAGAAACGACAGAAGGAGAATAAAGACATTAACCCAGCCGTATTTTTTTCATACGAAAAGTTGCAGCATCTCAAAGTTCCAGCCCGACCTTGGGCATGCGCGCATGCAGCGCAACTATCTCGACAAGCCCCATGAGATGCTGCCCCAGCCCGCCCCGCTGCGCGCAAGCTGCCAATTGGATCTCGTACAAGTAAAGCACTGCATCCATAGGCTCGTCTGTGTTTCGTAAATGAAGGTAGCAGACACAAAAGAGAGCAGAGGGCATGGTGATAACGTAATGTTTAGCTTATGCGATGCCACAATTTCAAGTCACCCCTATCTTTTAGAACTTACCTTCATCATCTTCCTCAAATTTAAAGTGGACGTATGCCTGAATCGCGCCATCTCCATTTCGAGCAATCAAATACCGTGAAGTAGGGCTGAAAAGTTCCTAGATGGTACACGAAGCAATAGATCGATCGATGCAGTGCGCGATTAGCAGTATCACGGGAAAGACGCGAGGTCGAGAACTTTTAAATAATAACACTGTATCTTGGCAAATGCATAAAGATTTATGGAACTTAGTGTAGCCAATAACTTCCCTATCCAGCAATACTGGCTACACCCATTCGTTCTTCTCAAGTGTATGTATATTGTTCGTGGGAAGTACACACTTGTCGTTTTTCTACTGGATCCCATGGCATGGCATCACCCGCGGCATCATACAAAGTCTTCATATTCTGCTCGACGAGCGAGAAAATCTGGTCCTGATCTTTTGCGTTGAGAAGCGTGCAGCTGTGAACTACAGAAATATGCACAGTAGCATAGCTTTTGCAGTGGTAGACGAGAACTTCTCGGCGCAGTACAGCGGAAGAGCCATCAATGAGATCGGCAGCAGTGATCTGGTTCGATTTAGCAATAAGAACACCTCGAGTGATCTCAGCCAAACGTGCCGCATTCTTTGCTCCAGACTGTTGCTTCTTCTTTTTGCCCATACTTCTGCGCGCCGAGGAAGGAAACGGTGAACTATCTAGCTACTCTTTGTACCCAATAGCAAACCAAGCTAGTGCAGCGTGAAGCTGCTGGTTTTATGTTTTAAGGTTGCTGTGGCTATCTCAATGGTTTGGTAATTGGTAGCCTTGCCTTGCAGTCGTCTTCCACACGACGCTCTACTTGGGTGGCTGGTGGCTACTCCTAGCTAGGCTTCCTAGATTTTGAAATCAATACGTCAGTCAAATGACCCAAATTGATTGATTACTGCAGCGGCGTGCGCGCCGCCACGCCACGATCAACGTAGTTGATTTCAGCGACGTGACAAGGTATCAGAACATGGTTGATGTCAGTGACGTGACAACGTGTCAGAACATGGTTGATGCCATTAACGTGGCAACGTGTCAGAACATACATGTGTATGTAAAGCTACCCAGATAAAAATGTGATGTGACACACAGACAGACAGACAGACATTTCTCTTTGGTAGGCAGTTTTTGGTCGTGGTCGCATAAAACATCAACTCTACGTTAATCTATTATGAATCTTATAAGTCCTTTATATTAGTGCAGAATTTTTCTTACTGACCAAGTTTTGGTCTCAAAATCACACCCTTATGGTAATCGCCCATCGATGGCACAGTAAAACTGTCGTCTCTTTGAGGGGGAATCGATGTATATTTACATTAGCGGCTCTGTTTATAAGTTCGAGAGGGCGCGAGTCGCAGTTCGTCGCGCTCTGCGGATCGCCTCATTGCCCTCCTTCGAGTGCCCACCACTAATGCTACCTTCTCTTCCAGAAACACCAACGCTAGGAGCAAAACCAAATCGAGTCAAGTCGGGCTCAGCCTCGCCTCGTTCAGCGCGCAGTGCTGCGGCAGCCATCGCGGACTTCAAAATCGGATCGGTGTGCAGCGCGCGTGACAGAGAAGTCTGACGAGAAGGCAGAATGACGATTACACAGTTTGACGCAGCGAAGTATGGAGAACACAACAAAAATTTGAAAATGTATATATTTAGGACGCGTACGTATTGGTAGTAACTATAATAAATGAAATTAAATCGATAGTAAAACTTCCAACGTAAGCCAACCTTGGCGGTTTTGAACTGAGAGCGGAGCGCTCTAGTCGTCGCCTCGGTGGTCTTATGCACCTCCAAATCCATGAGGGCTCGCTCGGAGCGCAACTCGCGCTGCCGAACTGCTGACTCCACTTCCAATGCACGCGCCTGACACCAAAGGAGGCACAGCAAGCCAAGGAGAGTGCATGCAGGTCAGAGGTGTAAGCTTTTACTAGTCATTTGACTGTGTCACAGCAACATCTCAATAACGAAAGCACACGCCGAATACGTTATCGCACCTGTCGCAGCTCGTGGGCACGCTGCTCCGCGTTGGCTCTTCGCTGGCGTTTGAGAAAAGCAGAATCAAGCTCTGGATGGTGTGCCAACTGTAGAGCACAAGAGTGGAAATAGAGAAAGATAAAACGTGAGAAGGATGTTTCTGGTTCCAAGCTCTGTGCAGCATGTCAGCAATCATAATTTGCTTGATATTTTACCGCTTCCATATCGTTGAGTGCGTGCACTAGTCCTTTTGCCCGCTGCAGCACAGCCTCAGCCTCGACTTCTTCTTGTGTGCGCACATTGGCCCGAGGCCGTAGGTAGTTCGGCACTGCAGCAACCTCAGTTGGTCGAGAAGGCAAAGTCTCCTGATTTACTCTCGGGACAGGAGTTTTCAAATCATAAATAGGTGGCTGGCTCAAATCGACCTTAGTAGCAGCAGCCGCCGGTAGCGTCTGCTTAAGCGGTGGAAACAGAGATGGCTGACGGGAAAGAATAGGCGGCAGAGTGGCTACTACTTCAGCGTTATCAAAGACGGGGCAATTCCGCGTTAAATTCGTGGAGGTATTGCCGAAAGACATTTTGAATTTTTGAGCTTCGATTGTTCTAGCTCCCTTCCTTGGTCCGAAGATATCATCTATAGACGAGGGCTTTACGGCCATACTCCAGCAAGGTCCGTTATCGCATTGAGATGTTGTTGAAAATTGAGAAAACTCCACGACGACACGACGACAGGTCATACAAAGGAAATCGTATTTATTCACCCTGTAATTCGCATTGAGAGTTTCAGCGTTTCAGCCGCGCGCCATTACATTGGCTGGTTTGCTACAGTATCTATACCAGTACCGCTACCGGTAAGTAGCTAAAGCTTTACTTACAGTAGGTTCAGACGATTACTACAGATTACAGATTTATGAGGCTAGGACTGTAGCTACAGGTTGCTTGTTTCTTGCATTGCTGGGAGCAAAGAGCTGACAGCCAAACATCACGAATTCCTGGCACACCACGAAGACTGCATTACTATGAATATTTAGGTATGTCAACGACTTCGTATGGTTTGTTGTTAGCTCGGTATCCTTAGCAGCATCCCGAGCTTAATTGCTGAGACTAGCTAGAAATAGTCAGAAAGTCAGAGTATCTACTGGTATCGATAGTGTATCAAATATGTCATCGACAAGGGTCAGCGGTCCTATATCTCAGCCAGCGCAAGTGCCTGACGACTCGCAATTGGAGGAAAGTCCGTACGAGGATACCTACACTTTTGACGCCTTGAAAGCACTCGACTGGAATCTCAGGTTGGTTTACGATGATAGCCAGCAAGCTAGAAAAGTCAAGTATAAGTTTTGTTTTAGATGACTAGAATGGCCCACTGAATACATCCTACATTCATCGTACATGTTTGACCTGCTGTTCGTACGATTTGCCACTTGTCGCTTCACCACTACACCGCGGCATCTTTCTTCTTCCTTGCCGGCGACGTGCGATTCTTTGGCACAATTACCCTACCATCTTGCTGGCACTTTGAAAATTGTGCCATCGATGGGTTGAAATTTATTGGCGGGTTTGGGTATGAACTAACGGAAAGCATCACTGGGAAGGTGGAATCAGTCGAGCCGTACGGCCAAGCACATGTATTGGGCGTCCAGGCCGGCAGCCAGGTGAATATGGAAGCACGTGAGCTCTAAGGGAAGACACTTTTTAATGAAATCAATAGTATTGTGTGAGTGGATAGCGCAGGCAGAGTGCGGTTCTTTATTTTATGTTTCATTCTATCATTTATTTCTGTGGCACTTGATCTCGTGCACGCAGATAATCGGCCTGGGCCCCGCCGGATTAGACCCGCCACCCATCAGTGCTTCCAGAGTCAAAGTGAACGCGCGCTTGAAGGTATACTGACATAAAGTGCAGTGAACCTGGGCGTTGTTTCTTTTCTAGTTTAGAGTATACTTGATTGTCTTTTGGGCACTGTCTTTTCGCTGTTTTGTCTATGAAAACTCTCGCTTTTCCCTTTGGTCTGTGTTGCGCAGGAATTGATCGACGAAAGCATCTTTCGAGTCTCGTTCCGGCTTCGAATGGTTAGTCCCCTTAGCTTTGCTACAACCCCCTCTCGCTATTCTCACTCTGCTCTCTGATTTCGCTTCTCTAACTTTGACCTTTTTGGCACCTTTAGGCTCCAATAGCAAGTGAGCCTACGGAGAGCAGTAGTCGCGACAGCAAAGCATGGAACGTGCCGCCATGCTTAGTGCTGGTCCACGATATAGTTGGAGGAAAGGCCAAGGTAAAATTACTGTCACTGCTGCTACTGTAGAAAGATAGTCTGCCTTTGCTGTGTAGACCTACTAGTACACACGAGAACTTTCTTCACTATTATATATTTGGTGGGCCTCTTTGTTTGGTGCATAATTAGTGCTTCTCAGTACTGCACTAATATTTATTTCTCTGGTGTGAAGTAAAGCTCGTGGTATCTTAATTCGCATGGGTTGTTGTTGCGCAGGAGGCGCTGAACGGCCAAATGTTGATGGCCGAGCGCGTGGATGCGAAAAGCGGCCATTGGGTCATTTACGTCAACGGACAAGTAAGTGCTGCATGTGCCCTCTTTGCTTTGGTTTCTTTGGTTCTGCTTTTACTTTGATGATGATGGGGGCTTATTAGAGGCTTTCATGTTCGTTGACTGGTCTTGCCTCAAGCATCAATTTTGACCAGTACTATAGTACGGTACTATAGTACTAACATTGGACGTGCTCTTGTGGCAAGATCAGTCCATGAATTTGTTAGTGTTTTTTTTAAATCTGTAACAGTGACATTTTAGATCCGTGAAAGCCTCTATTCCCTACGCTACACAAGTAAACCTGGCTTGATTTGGTCGCCTTTACCAAGCAAAGGGGGTCATAGCGCGGAAGACGAAAGCAACTTGAGTCCTACAGCACATTATTCTATTTTTTAATGCATTCACATTGCGCGTCTTTGCCTTAGCTTTTTTATGCCACACAGGTTCGCAAAATTCCCCCCGCTAACTGCCGCCCTGTGATGCAACCAGAAGCAGTGCAAGCCGTCAGATTGCCCCAGGTAAGCCACACGCATACGCATCGGTCCACACAATGGTGCTTGCATTGAAATGTGTGCCTTCAAAATGAATGATTGGCATGCGCTGGAATTAAATAACATTCTAACGATTTCGAGTGATGTCTCGGAGTGTGGCCCTTCATTGTTTCATTTTACTTCTGTTTGTACTCATATTCCACCTAACCATAGGCCCATGTCGAGGATGCGTTGAGTGGAGGGCATGAGTACACCTACGTTGCGACTTCCGAGGACACCATCGCGACTTCGCGATGATCATTTTAGCGTTTATACTGTGCCCGATTTATACTCAATAGTATCAAACTTATTTGGTTACCGGTAGGATCAAACCCATCGAATGAGGCTGGTGTATTAGGCATTGCGCTGGCACATCCAATTTTTTGTGTAAACTTGCCTGTGCAACTGGCTAATAATATAAAATGCGCGGTGCTTCGCCTTCGCCACCCCATCTACAACAGTTGCTCCTTGTATTTCTGCCTTCTGCCTTGTGCGGGCCCTATATCTCATATTACCTGGCCTTGTCTACATTATAGTACTCCCCAAATACAAGAGAAACACCCCAGTGCGACACAGCAGCTAGAAATGCCGCTGAGGCATTCTCAGGGTTGGGGTTGATATTCTCGTTTCCGCGTAAAAAAATCACTTCAACTTCAGGTGGCGTTTCCGCGGGATTTCCGCGGGTTTTCCGCGGGTTTTCCGTGCCGTAGTCATAAAGGTAATGCTTGGTAAAAAATTCCCTTTCCGCGTCCCGCGGGAAACCGAACCTGGAACCTGGGGCTTTCTGAGCCAAATGAACTGGCTGTAATGTGCGCTTCGAATATGATGAGCAATAAAAAAGTAGATTGCTCCTCAAAATCCTACCGTGTAGCCCTTTTTGAATTCCCCCTATGAATTACTTGTACTTCACGCGGCAAACGTAGGCCCACCGGACCCAAAATCTCAATTTTTCGGCCACCTCCGATTCACATTTTTATTTCTTTATTGGTCTCTTTGGTGGTAGCAAAGAGCCAAACAGACGAGGTTTCATTCAAATCGGCCCGTATAAGCCCCTAAAATGAGCTCCTAAAGATGATTTTTTTTAAGGAGCTACGAGACGTCGCGCTTTTTAAATAATAGCTCTAATATATTAAATACACACTGCGAAATGAAATATTCGGCGTGAATTCAAGCTTAGCTAACCTTTCGCAACCCACGAGGCGCGTGATAACTCCCGATAAAGCCGCTGCCTTAAGGATTCAGCATGATAGAAGTTTGCGTGACAACCAATTTAGTAGTAGTGAAGTTGAACCGCCGCCGAGAGGTGTAGCTGCAGAGAGCCAGAGGGGCTGAAGTCCATGACGAAGCGAGCACAAAAACTCCCGCACTGGCATCGATGTCTTCGTAGCATTCCCTTGAGGGAATATTCCGACGTGCGAAGCCGCAGCTGAAACCTTTTGATGTTGAGAGTTGATCCAGGCGTTATATTCAGCGTGTCGAAGTGTAGTACAGTCAAGGTAGGGCTTGGGCGCCTGAGGCTGTTGCCGCATCCTAGCCTCTAGCTTTGCACCTAAGAAGTCCACTGCATACTCACCATCGATACCGTGGGCGTGGAACGGAGTTGGTATTAGGATCTTATGAGTATATGAATACTCGAGCTAACTTTTTTTTGTGTGCATTTGCGGTGTCTAGAATAAGCACTAAGCTCCAATTCACGATATAGCTGCCACTCAGTGCACGAGTCGGACCCCGGGCAAACACTTCCTTAAGTAGTATCTGCACTTTTGTAGCTGCAAACGGGTGGCCATTCTTAAAGTCGAAGCTACAGCTGCGAAACCTACAATGTAGGTAACTGCGATGTTTGTATGCGCTTCTTCTAATCATCGCAGTACATCCTTCGTTTAATACCGTCAATGAGTGATCTGTGAGGCTAAGGCTGTCGCTGGATTTCTGCACCTGAATAGCCA
>Ga0307971_1001434_pt1 | contig 12080 bp, 9 predicted proteins | sample OrgLakmetagen714_FD_201820 | JGI IMG/M metagenome (GOLD analysis project Ga0307971, IMG submission 201820) | Saline water microbial communities from Organic Lake, Antarctica - #714 | ecosystem: Environmental > Aquatic > Non-marine Saline and Alkaline > Saline | place: Antarctica: Organic Lake... | reverse complement strand
AAAGTCCGCCTGTAGTGGCCAACTCATCGCGGGAGATATTTTAAGGCATTACTAATCAGATTCAGCGGAAATCTCGAAGTCAGCATCTACTTCCACTTTCATACTTCATTAAAACCCCTCTGCTGTATCGCGTCCCGGGTGTCTTGGAGAGATTTGGGGCGGCTGAACAGATAGCCCTGAAACGCTTTGCAGCCCAGCGCTTTCAGTGTTTGCCACTCTTCATCTCTTTCGATACCTTCGGCCACAACAGACAGATTCAGACTGTTTGCCATATGCAGGATCGACCTGACCATAGCGTAACCCTCTTCATCCATAAGCAGGCTCTCCACAAAACTTCTATCAATTTTCACCTCATTGATGGGGAGTTCGCGCAGATACGAAAGTGAGGAGTAGCCCGTTCCGAAGTCATCCAGCGAAAACTGAACACCGATGCGCCCGAGGCGTTCCATCCTCTCAATGCTCTCCTGAATGTTTTCTGCAATAACACTCTCTGTGATCTCCAGCATTAGAACGTGGGCAGGAAGACCTGTTTTCGTCAGAACAGCCTTTACCTTGTCCGGAAAGTCCGGCATGGCAAGCTGTTTTTGACTCACGTTCACGGCAATGGACAGGTCATTAACCGAGAACTCGTCGCGCAGCGCACTCATAAACTCACAACTCTTTAGTAAAACCTGATCACCCAGAGCGACTATCAGATTATTACCCTCGGCAAGTGCAATAAATTGTCCGGGAGTCATCACCCCATGTTCAGGGTGTTGCCATCTAACCAGTGCCTCAAAACCGGTGACATGGCCATTTTCGTTGACCTTTGGTTGAAGCCAGGGAACGATTTCTTTCTCTCCCAATAAGGCTTCCCGTAATTCCACAATCAGCTTTTCCTCGGCAAGCAGGTTTAACTGCATCTCGTCGTCAAAAACAGACATGCAGTTCTTTCCACTTTTTTTGGCGTCATACATGGCGATATCCGCCATACGCATCAGCTCACTCGCCGAAACTCTCGCATCACGATAAAGCACCACACCGACACTTATTGATAGGTGTTTTAAACCGCTTAAAGCCTCAATTGGCTTCGCCACCGATGCCATTATTCGATCCGTCACGTCATTCACCCGACGTAGCGCGGCGTCAGAATCAGAGGACAAATGATCAATAATGATCAGAAACTCGTCACCGCCTAACCGTGAAACAAAGTCACCCACTTCAAGAGTCTGACTTAGCTGGGCCGCTACTTCGCAAAGCAGATCGTCACCGGCCCGGTGACCCCATGTGTCATTAACAATTTTAAAGTCATCCAGATCCATCAGCAGAACTGCGCCAAAGGTGCCTTCTTTCGAACAGGCATTCATAGAGGCGTCTATTTTTTCATGGACAGACCTTCGGTTTGGCAGATTGGTCAGTGAGTCGTAATACGCCAAATGCTCAATCTGCTGCTGCTGCCGGACCTGTTGGGTGATGTCACGAACAATTGCGACAAAGCGCGGCTCCTTTCCCTCACACACGATGAGCTGGAGGGTGATATCGACCGGGATATCATGACCATCTGCCCCTCTGTGGAAGGTCTGAAAACGTAAATTTGAAACGTCGCCGCCTAAAAGAGGTGCAACTAGCTCGCGGAGCTTATCAGGGGTGTTGTAATGTGGTTTGATGTCACATGGGTGCATCTCAAGCAGTTCGCTCGCCGCGTAACCAAGCTGATCACAGGCCCCTTGATTAACGTAAATAAAACGAAGCATGTCAACGTCAAACATGAATACGCAATCAGCGGTTTTATCCAGGGTGTCCTTGAAACGCTGAAGCTCAACTTTTGCGTCTTCGCTCTCACTGATATCGTGGAGCGCCGCTACAAGCAGTCGGTCAGAACCGATTTGGGTTTCGGTCACGGCAATGCGCAGCGGGAAATGCGTGCCATCCGATTTGCGACCGTAAATGGAACGGAGGTTTCCCATGATAGCGCTGGGCTGGTCGTTCGTTGCGTAAGCCCTCATGAATCCGGAATGGTTTTCCGCGATATCAGACGGCATTAGCTTGGTAATCGATTCGCCAATCAACGCCGATTTTGGATAACCGAACATGGTCTCCAGCGACGGGTTCACGGTCGTGATCCTGCCCCGGATATCGGTAGTGATCACGGCGTCATACAGGGTGTTGAGAATGGTCTCGTTAAGTTTCAGTGCTCGTTTAAGTTTTTCTTCACGTTTTTTTTCAGCGTCAATGTTTGTCTGAATGGCGAAGAAACCTTCAAGCTCACCGACTTCTGATAATCTAGGGGTGCAATGCACTTTCACCCAATAGGGAGTCCCGTCCCGGTAATAGTTGATTAGCTCTGCATCAAATCCTTTTTGTCTCGCCAGTCTGTGGCGGATATATTCAACGGTTTTTGGATCAGTGCGTTTTCCCTGAAGTAGATGTCCCGGCTTTTTATAAATCACTTCCGCCAAGCTATAGCCGGTGATTTTCTCAAACCCTTCGTTTATCCAAGTTATAAAACCTTGTGTATCTGTTACGATCACGCCGTTATCGGTTTGCCGCACCACCTCAGAGAGCATGTCTAACTGACTTTTTTGCGATTCCAGCCGGAATCGCAACTCCCTGACAATGTCCCCTTCCAGATGCTGCTCTGCAAGCCTGGCAACACTGATAATAAAGTCTTTCTGTTCCTGTTCGAGCGTACCGGCCTGACTGTCGAACAGAAAGAGTGCTCCTTGCGGTTCGCCCCTAGAGTCGAAGAGGTTAATGCCGACGCAAAGCCGCAGCAGCGGGGTGACGCCTGCGCTGCTCCCTTCATCGTTCCAATCGCTCAGGCAGTGGCTGACATCCACTGGCTCGACTGCTAACGACTCGGCCAGAAGCCTTCGGCCCGCGCTCAGAAAAGGTTTGATGCTGTTGTAGTCTTCGGAAGGGTGGATCAGCGCATCGCTTGAGTTGTCCAAAGCCAACGCAATCCATTTGAAATTCCCGGATTTCGCGCTCAGATTAATGAGGTCAGATATTAGTTTTTTTGCTTCAGGCCCCATACAGCATCCTAGTTGTCAGCTAATTCATGTGGCATTTTGAGAAACAGTTGTTTTTTGCAAGTATCGCACCGCCAGAACCTTTATCCAACTGATACTCAGGAGGGCGTGTCACTTATGGCTGCGATCTTTGCTACTGCGTTGAGCGCCTGAACAGTTTAACGACTAAAATAGTGCGGTGAAATGGCTGCCGGGGAAACTCGAAGAATTGTTCAAAATATAACAAAAATAATGTTAAGCATCGGCGCATTTGGTTTTATACTACCCTCATGACAGTCTTGTCAAAAAAACGACATAAAGGCGAGGGAATGTGAGAAAAAATCTACCAGTCACAAATAATGAAAGAGCCTTTCCCGCAAATCAGAAGCTGATATCTGCTACCGACCTCAAAGGCAAAATTTTGCATTGCAACGATGCCTTCGAGGAGGTGAGCGGTTTCACTCGTGACGAGTTGATCGGTCAACCTCACAACATCGTCCGACACCCGGATATGCCGCCTGAAGCTTATGAAAATATGTGGTCGCACCTTAAAAGTGGCCGCCCTTGGATGGGTCTGGTCAAAAATCGCTGCAAAAACGGCGATTTCTATTGGGTAAGTGCCTACATTACGCCGGTTACCGAGAATGGCGACGTTGTTGGCTACGAGTCCGTACGCAGTTGCCCGGCACGTGCGGATGTCGATCGCGCCGCTCGATTATATGAAAAAATCCGGAATGGAAGAACCGGTGTCTCTCTTTTCAAAAAAGTACCAGCTAGCGCTTTTTTCCTTCTCTTTGCGTCCATCGTGGCAGCCGGATTATTTGCTATTGGCCAAACGCTCTTTGCAGAAATTCTCTTCGTTGCTGGTCTGATCGCATACATTGCCTGGATGCATTTATCCAAACGCGGAATGGTGATCTCAGTGACTGAGCTTATGGGTAATACGTTTACCGATAGCCTGGCAGCCCAGAGTTATACCAATGACGATCTCGCGTTGGGTCGACTAAAGGTTGCAGTGCTTGCGCAAAAAGCACATTTGGATGCAGTCCTGACTCGCATGGAAGATGCCGCAGTTCAGGTGAAATCTGGTGCGATACAGGGACTTGAAATTAATCACGAAGCTCAGGAAACACTACGCAAACAACAGGCAGAGACTGAGCAAGTTGCTGCGGCGGTCCATGAGATGTCCCAAACGATTGCAGAAGTCTCCTCTAACGTTCAGCAAACGGCAGAGCAGGCGGAAGGGGCGAGAAAGTTTGCAACTGAAGGCTCCTCGGTGGTCGCTGAGACCAGAAAGTCTATTCAAAATCTGAAAGACACTGTTCACGAGATCAGCACCTCTGTTGAGGAATTGGCCACTGAAAGTAAACGCATCGCAGGCGCTGCGAAGATCATTGAGGATATTGCTGATCAGACCAACCTTCTGGCGCTGAATGCCGCGATTGAAGCAGCTCGGGCAGGCGAGCACGGACGAGGATTCGCCGTTGTCGCAGACGAAGTGCGCGGCCTTGCCCGTCGCACGCAGGATTCGACCCGAGAAATTCACACGATCATTGAAAGCCTGATGTCACGGTCCTCGTCTTCTGTCACTAAAGCAAGCAAAGGCAACAAAGCCGCAGATGAAGGGCTGGAGCGAATGCTTGAAGCCGAAAAAACGTTGAATCAGATTACCGAATCAGTGGTCGAAATCGCAGGCATGGCATCGCAAATGGCCGCAGCGGTTGAGGAACAGGCTCAAGTTTCTGACCAAATCAACGAGCAGGTGGAACAAATCTCTATACTGGCATCTGAAAATCTTGAGAAAGGCGAGCAATCTTCGGTAAGCGTTCAAAAAATGGACACAATCGCGGCGGAGCTGCATGAGCTTGTGGTGCGCTTTAAAAGAACTTAGCAGGCATTGGTTTTGCTGGGTCGCTTATTCATCGGTGGTAGTTGTTAGGTCTATTCATGTCAGGATGTTTTGCCTAACCTTTCCCGAGATGCAAGGGTTCGTCCATAGTCTTGTTAGACATCGCCGTCTTCCAGTTGTGAGGCAATAGCTCGTCGATGGCGTTGTTTTTCTGTGTCGGCAAGCGAGTCAGCACATCCTTCAGATAGGCATAAGGATCATGCCCATTCAGCTTCGCTGACTGGATCAGTGTCATCACCGCGGCAGCGCGTTGGCCACTTCTGAGTGAACCCGCGAACAGCCAGTTGGAGCGACCCAGCGCCCAGGGGCGTATCTGATTTTCCACCCAGTTATTGTCGATGGGCACCGCGCCATCGTCTAGATAGCGCGTCAGCGCTTTCCAGCGTTTGATGCTGTAATCCAGGGCTCTGGCTGTGCCGGAGCCATCCGGCACTTTCTGTCGATGAGCCAGCATCCATTGATGCAGAGCATCGGCAATCGGCCGTGCTTTTTCATTTCGGATAAAGTGTCGTTTGTCAGGCGGCAGATCTTTGGTTTCTCGCTCAACCTGGTAAAGCTGGCCGATGTATTCCAGAGCCTGTGCCGCCAGTTCACTCTTATTCGCTTGATGCAGATCGTAGAACTTGCGGCGGGCATGGGCCAGGCACCCGATTTCGGTGATGCCGTTGCCGAAGCCCGCCTTGTAGCCCGAGTAATCGTCGCAGACCAGCTTGCCTTGCCAGTCTGCCAGGAAGTTGCGAGCGTGCTTACCGGCCCGGGTGGGAGCGAAGTCGTAAACAACGGCCTTCAACTCCGAGAATGGTGTGGTGCAATAAGCCCAGACGTAAGCCCTGTGAGTTTTCTTCTTGCCCGGTGCCAGCATGCTGACCGGTGTTTCATCGGCGTGCAGAACGGCGTGTTCCAGCAGTACGTTTCTAAGAGCATTGACCAGCGGTTGCAACTGTACACCGCAAGCCCCCACCCATTCCGCCAGAGTAGAGCGTGGGATGGCAAGGCCAGCACGACCGAAGATGCGTTCTTGACGGTATAGTGGTAAATGATCCGAGTACTTGGCCACCAGCACCTGAGCCAGCAATCCAGCGGTAGGGATGCCTTTGTTGATAACCTGCGCTGGAACCGGGGCCTCGATCAGCGTTTCGCACTGCTCGCAAGCCCATTTGCCGCGGATGTGGCGCTCCACGGTGAACTCGCCAGGTACGTAATCCAGTTTTTCACTGACGTCTTCGCCTATGCGCTTAAGCTGGCAGCCACAGCGGCACTGGGTGTTGTCAGGTTCGTGGTGGATCAGAGTGCGGGGCAGTTCGGGCGGCAGCGGCGCACGTTTGGGCTGCTTTTTGGGCTTGGCGGGTGTTTCATCCACGGTGAGCTGAGCCAGTTCCGCTTCAATGGCGGCAAGGTCGCCGTCGACCAGCTCATCCAGCAGATTGCCCTGAACTGCGTCCAACTGTTCGCTGCGCTGGGCGTACTTGTGGCGCTTAAGAATCGCCAGTTCATGGGTCAGTTTTTCGATGACCGCATCACGGTGCACCAGCGCTCGATCATTCTTCTCCGCGCGATCGAACAGACCCGTGACTAGCGCACGGAGTTGCTCGGCAGAGAGTTGATTAAGATCGGGCCGTTTTGACATGGTGAGGAGTATGCCAAGCCGCGCCCACCGTGACGATGCGCCATTCTGATGATGGCCCGGATAACCGGTTTATGGTTACAGAATCGAGATCACGCCGGCGGCACCAAGACGCTGCCAAGGCAGCCCTTGAACCAGCGCGGCCAACTGTTCGTCCGTTAATAGAAGTTGATCGCCGCGCCAGGCTTCGCCCCAATGGAACTTACCGCGATTCAATCGACGGGCACAGAGCCAGATGCCCAGGCCGTCATGGATCAACACTTTCATCCGATTGCCCCGTTTATTGGCGAACAGATACGCACAATGAGGTCTGGCTGAGCCGAACACGTGAACGACACGCGCCAACGCCGTATCTGGCCCGGCCCGCATATCCAGTGGTTCGGTGGCCAGCCAGATTTCATCAATGCGAATCATTGCAAAAGTTCGCGCAAAAGCGCCATGCACTGATGAGCCTGATCCGCAGGCCACTCCACCATAACGGAACCGCCGGCTCGGGGAAATTCGATGCGGATGGTGCTACGCTTTTCCACGACGGCGGGCGCTGACGGAAAACTGATGGGCACAAACGCAGGCGACAGGCTTTTATCAGCTTGCTTCGACTCGCCGATCCAGCGCCGCAGCAGATTGGCATTGAGGTCATTGTCCAGAGCAACGCGGGAAACGGACGTTCCAGGGCGTTGGCATTCGGCTACAAGCTGGGCTTTGAATTCTGCGGTGTACTGGCGGCGCTTTCTATAAGGGCGAGTTACGCTTACGTTGTTCATGGATAGTGTCCGCTTAGGAATAAGTGGACACTATCTTGACGGCTCTAGCACTGGGCTCAAGATGGGTTTGCCGGGCGCTTACTTATTCCGCGGAGTCTCCAAGCGAAAAAGGCCAAATCGGGAACTCCCGGTCTGGCCTTTTTATATCCGGCTTGGGTGCAAGAAGCGCCCGCCTGCGCCGAAGGCGCTTCCTTAGGTGGAAAGGTTAATGCAACGTTTCGTCGACCGGCAGCACCTCAGTTTGTCTGTCCAGCAGTTCGTGCATCGTGATGACAAAGCGGACTGGATTCCGCATTGGCAGGTGATCATCGACCTTTGCTATCCCTTCAAGAATAGCCTGCCTTGCTACTTCATGCATGAGCTGCTCTCGACGCTCTACCACCTCCTCATATCGCTTTTCGGCTTCGGCTACTTCATTTTTGATTTTCGCCAGAGCCTCATCAAGGCACTCAATTCTCAGCCAAGCTGAGTCGATCACTGAGTGCAGTGATCTGATTTCATTAAGCTTTTCTTCCAGATCCATAATAGTTTATCTCGCATATTGGTTGAAAACACAGACCCAGAATAACGAGGATTTTGAGGCAAAAGGCTCGTCTAATTGCCCTAAAAAGCGATTAACTCGTGATTTTAAAAAAACTTTTGTGGCTGCAAGCTATGGAGTCTCAAGATAATGTGTCCAGATCCCTGGGTTGGGCGTTCAGATACCGTTTCTCGCGCTTTTGATTAGCCTCCTGTCTTAGCCACCGACTCTCTGAAAGTGCGCAGCAGGAAGTTAAACGACGAAGTGTGCTGGCCTGTCAGTGAATCGGCGATAACACGCTGGCGAGAGGTTGCTGCTGGGCCTCCAAAGAGAGCCCAGCAAGCGCCCATCTGCCTTGTTGTTAAATGCGGCTCTTGTCTATGCCAGCGTATATTCGGGTTGCTCTGAGAGTTTGCATGAAATTCTGCAAGCCTCGACGGTCACTTGGTGAGATTGGAACGGTGAGTGTTTGAGCGACCTCGGGGTGGGTTAGCCGGCCATGTTTACCACGGCGACGGTAACGCCAGCCGAGCTTGACGAGGCGCCTAATCACGATGTTCCAATCTTTGTTCGAACTATACCTCTTCACAGCTGCCCTCCCAGTTCGCCTTTATAGCGGGCTTGAAAGCTGCTCGAATTGAATGCCATTTCCGAAAAGGCGGCCCCGGCGCCAACGGATAAAATGGGTTTGCTGTACAGGTACCCTCCGCCTAAAGAAGACTGATTCTGAAAGAATCGCCCGAACGGGTCGACCATGAGGTAGGACTCAGACATGTCGCGATTATCCTCGACACACTGAACCGACTGGAAAGCGCGATGTCTTTGAACAAACGCCGCAAACTCTCCGTCGCTGATTGCTAAAGAGTCGTCAATAACCGGGAGCATGCGGAGGATTTTCCAGCGGTTTGGACGAATCCGGTCAACCAAAAAGCTTAGATCTTCTCCTGCATTCAGAAGATTCACGACTGTATTTAGCTTCACCGTAAGCTGAGGATTGATCTGGCGCGCTAACTGCAGGTTTGTCACCAGCTCATCAAGGTTGAGGAGTTTTCCCATTCTCTCGGCTCGACCGATCTCTCTATTGGTGGTTGTGCTTGCTGAATCCAAGCTGATACCCAGGCACGTAAGCTGCGGAGCCAGTTGCCGGATGACCTGCTGTATTAGTCGTGAGCCATTGCTGATGAGGGAGAACTGAAATCCAACCTCCCTCGCTATTTGAGAAATCTCTAGCAAACGATCGCCAAGAATCGAAGGTTCCCCGCCGGCCAGATTCAGGCGAAACGCTTTCCAAGAGAGCTCTTTACGTAATGGATTGCTTTCGTTCGTGGGCTGAAAGTACCGGAATAACTCGCTCAGGAGATCGCGCGTGCGATCGGGATCATGAAAGAGCTCCCGCGGATTCGGAGAGTCCTTCCACTTCGCGTAGCAATATTGGCAGCGATAGTTACAGGCTTCCGTGACATGCCAGTTAATGGTGAGCTCATCTACCTCGGAAATCTCGGTAGGACCTGTCGCCACTGAATTCGTTGGAACAATAGGGGTTTTCTTCTGCATGCGTATACTCCTTGACGGAATCCGTTGTGCGGACCGTGAAGTTTCCACATGGCGGACGCTCGGCGTCAGGGGAGGAGCATCAGGCTCCAGTACACCACTGGGATTGGGGTTTAGGGTTTACGGTTTATGAGGGATTGCGCAACAAATTGCGTCGAGTTTTGAGCGCTTCCTCATGGTTCACGTCGAGATTGAGATCAAGCCGTTGACTCATCAAAAGCCACCATTCGGCGGCAATCAGTCCACGCTTGAAGTCCTGAACGCTGCGGTTTTTCTTGGCATCCCGACGAACGGCCCGGTAAGACTCTTTTGCAACCGCGCGAACACTTTCATCCGGGTCGAACTGTTTGGTGAAGTAGACGGTTTTATGGGCTTTCCCATTTGGGTCAAGGCCGAGCTCCAGTAACGCCTTCAAATAACCTTGACGCCAAACGGCGGATTTTTCAGTCACCTGGCTAGTATCGTACTTGCCATCTTTGGGCTTCTCTCCTTTCCGCAAACGAAGGCGACTCATGCAGAACTCGACCAGTTCGAGCGCAAAAGACTCGTAGTATTCCAGCTCGGCTTGCTCGTATTCTTCCCGGCTAACTGGAGACCTGAGGTTCATTCTTTTTGCAAAAATGTCCCGAGCGGCCTCTTTTAGCGGCCAGTACCAGCCAACGGCGTTTTTGCTGTTCACTGGGTTGAAGCGAGAAACCGACTCATTAGAAAACGGAACGTTTGACGAACGCATCAACATGAGTCGATACCGCGGCACTTTAGATGGTTTGAAAAAGGACAGCTTGCTCAATAATTCCTCAAGCTGCTTGTGATGGTGAGGCTGTGCGCCACTCGACAGTTCGCCACGAAGCAACCCGAGGCTCTTATCGATGTAGGGCATCACTAACTCATTATTCAATCGATCAGCTGCAGCAATCGCCCACTGAGGTGTTAAGGCACTCGGGAAATCAGGATCTTGGATCAGGCTTTCGAGCAGACCGTCCCACCATGCCCGATATTCACGGGCAGCGGCCTCATGAGGCAAGCGGCGTAAGGCGCCGGAAAGTACTGTCAGTTTATCCTCGATACTGCGGCTGTTGAGTTCTTCTTCGAGTTTAGCTTTCCAGGTGGCCGGATATTCTGAAGACCACCACTTCCTGCTCTGATTGCCATGGAACTCCCTGTTGGCCAGTGTCCTTTCCGGGCGCTGCAGCGCTGACTCGATGTCTTGCCGGATTGACCAATGAATCCAGGCCTCGACCTGATAGTCCGTGAGCTGTGAGCAAATAAGCTTGAGGTATTTATTTTCAGAGGCGTCCTGTTCCTCTGGGGACTGCGAAAGGATGTCAGGATAACGAATGCTCAGAGACGTAAAGCAGGAATTCAGTTGCGAAGCCCACTGTTCAGTTTGAAGGTCATCAGCAGACGTTAGCTCCGTATAGAGACAGAGAGTCTGCCAAAGTTGGATCCTGGTTTTGTCCAGCCAAGTCGTGGCTGCGTCCAAGACCTTTTGGAGAGCGCTATCGGACGAACGGATCAAGCGTATCGTCGAATGAAAGCTCGACCACTCGAACTCCAGTTTATGGAACATTCCTTCGTATACACTGCTAAGTCTTCCGGCTGCGGCATCGGATACGACCCAGGCTTTCAGGAACCTGATCCCTTGCAGGAACTTGTGTGAACCGTAGGTCGGCGGGCCGTCTTGAAACTCCAATGAGGCAACGGAAATGAGGTTCTTGATCTGGGTTTCGCACATGCCAGAAAGCTCACTCTGGTTGTCATCGGCATGCTGGGATAGGGTGTCGAAGAAGCCCCAAAGCAGGTTGTTCCTTGTCGATTCTCCTTCCGCAATGAGATGCGGGTCGTCGAACAGCGGATGGGAGAAACAGAATTCTTCTCCGTAAAGAGCCGTTACAAAACGATCGAATGACAGTATTGAGGAGGCGGTTGAGCCCAAATTTTTGAGAGCGCTATACAGTGCATAGGGCGAATCTGAAAAGTATGTTTGAGCAACTTCTTGGGCAAACGCAAACTCATTGGAACCGTGAGCGACGACTCCGGTGCCCTGGGACAGGATCGGGTGCCTCTCTATCAATTCCATGGTCAGCTTGTTTGCCAAGCGACCGGAAGAGATTATTGCCGCGGCTTTCCTTGGGTCGGATGTTTCCTGCTTAACGGAATTAAGGGCATCCTCTAGAGCGGACGCAGACCCAAATATGCGATTCCAGTTGTCAGAAAAATGTTTGGCGAGTAGTGACCGAAGATGTCCGTCGATTTCAGACTCATCGAGCGCTTGAGTGAACCGTTCATTCGGTTCAGATTTTTCATCAAGGGAGCGATTGCGATAAGGCGCATCAATCTTGCACATGGTTATTCCTCTCAATAGGACTTAGTTTCAAAGGGGCGCGCACCAGGCAAAAGTCTGGTCTGAATCTGCAGTTGAAACCTCCCGTGCAGCAGAGGGGAGCGGAAAGTGAGCAGCAGGCTCGGTAGCCGACCGCAGATACGCGTCGCTCAAAAGATAGAGTGGTTTTCTTCCAGAGTCAAACCCAGATTCGTCCGGCGTATCGCAGTTTCGGAAACGTGTCAGTAAGTTTGATTTGTCTAGGTACCGGAGTAGGTCTGCCCCTTGTATTTAACGGATTGCCGTCAAACGTAAGAGGAAAGGGCGTGAATTCCTGATTTTTGGACTCAGGTTTTAGTCTGGTGATGACTTGATTTGGAGGGTGCTTGGCACAGTAGC
>Ga0307971_1001425_pt1 | contig 12132 bp, 9 predicted proteins | sample OrgLakmetagen714_FD_201820 | JGI IMG/M metagenome (GOLD analysis project Ga0307971, IMG submission 201820) | Saline water microbial communities from Organic Lake, Antarctica - #714 | ecosystem: Environmental > Aquatic > Non-marine Saline and Alkaline > Saline | place: Antarctica: Organic Lake... | reverse complement strand
TTGTGCCATTTAGTGTATTATATATAATCTATAGTAACAACTGACAAGTAACTAAGCCACTTCTGACGTCGAATTCCGCTCTAGCTCCATCATCAAACTTCGATTTGCTTCCTACTTAAAGAGGAATATACGTGAACTCAACATACTGTTAATGGGAATTCTAAATTATAAGTCAAATGCCCCGATTCCCGCGAGTTTAAATGCATTTCACTGCATCAGCATGAAGCCGGCAGGAGGCGTTTACTGTTCCTGCTAATGTAAGGAATTAAGGCACACGCGGAATGCGGCGCTTTCGAGAACAATATTTCGTCTCCTGCTCGACATACGGCCAATATGGATCATAAGAAGAGGCCGCTGAGATATGCATCCATCTCGTCGCCTTCACACTTAGCCGTTGGCGCTTCACCTGCCCAGCTACTGGCTTCAGCTGCACCTTCAGCACCGCTTGTTGTACTCGCTTTTCCCTCTTCACCCTCGCTTACCAAGCTTTCCTCAATTCCTCGCTCGTTGCCTGTAATCTCGCTGCTTGCAGTCGCGCTAGGCTCTGACCTAATAGCCTTCTCTTCGCTTTCGTCGCTCGTTTTGTCACCATCATTCCTCTCACGGTGCTTGCGTTTCTTCGAAGAGGAGCGAGAGCTGCTCTCCTCGTTTCTGCTGCTGCGCTTGTGCTGCCGGCGGTAATTCAGCTTACCGGCGCAATGCGAACACACGCGCACTTTTACGAGCTCCTGTTTCTGCTGCCCGTGCTCCTTGTACGCGAAATTGAGTTCGTAGCTGTGCAAAGATGATGTGGCGGCACATGGCTTGGTCTTGGTGATGTTGCCACACTCAAATTGTCCTTTCGCCGCGAAGACTTCATCTTGAGTGCGCCACCGCAGCCCTAGTTTACCTTCCTTGTAGCGGCTCAAGTCTACAAGTGCATACTGTGCGAAAAAAAAGAGAGAGTGAATCATCAAGACGATTGTTATTAGGCAAGATTACATGGCTTCAATCATATGATAGCGAAGAGATGTTTGCATTGAACAAAGACAAATCAACATGCAAGTAAATGAATAGGCACCTCTTTGAACAGTCGACGGTAGTATTTCGCAGCCATGCGCGTTTCCCAAGAGGCTTGGCTTGCCGCTAAATCGTCATGGCTCATCACAAACTTATGGTGGCGAGCTAGAATCTCGTTCTCAGATTCACTAGGTACGCTGCTAGCATGTGGAACTGCAGTTGATGCTGCTGAACCTCGCCAGCACCGCATTAAGCGTTGGTGGCGTTCAAAGGACGACGACATTTTTTTTACACAAGAGTGAAGGATTTTGGAATGGCGTTTTTGATGAATGATTTTAAAAAGCTTCGATCTCGCGAGGAAGGATGTGGAGCAATTCTCAATGCGTATTATTGTCTTATGTAGCTGCAAGCTGCAAATGCTTCGGCGGCTCTTAGCTAGGTTATTTTTTGTCAAGGCATTTTGTTGGAAGTTTCGTGTTCTCGCATTTTCTTGTTCGTTTGTTCTGTTCGTTGAACTTTCTTGGAACGGGTGCTTTGATTTGTGGTCTGAAAATGACTGAAGAGCTGAAGAGCACCTGGCAGTAGAGGCAGTTCAGAAGCTCAGGAGCATAATTAAGCGAACTTTGTGGACAAAAGTAAGCAGGAAAGCAGCGCTACTTCTAACTGGTACTACTGTTACTGCCACTTCTAACTGGTACTACTGTTAGAACCGACGGCTCAGCCTAGCTTTTTAGAATGATGTTAGCAACATAAGCATGATTGAATGTTGCTGAAAGGGCTACAAAAATATTGTAAGATAGATCTGGTAAGATAGATCTAGCTTCATGAAGACATGTGCTGTATACTTGAAAATGATTCGCTCAACAATGCTCCGCTCTCTTCCAGGTGGAACTTTTTTATCCAAGTTAGCTCTTAAATCAAAATGGTATTCACAAGATTTCTTTGCCTTCTCGGCATATTTGCTTCTTCGCATGCCTTCTCCTTGACAAGACATCTACCAGTTCGCCCATATGTTACCCGTAGCCCGTCTTTTAATCGCATTTGCTATGCGGAACCTCTGAGCGCTGGCTCACTGGATGCAGAGGCGAGCAGAGACTCGACAGCTGACCATCCTGCACAGAAAACAACCAAACTTTGGAATGTGCCCAATCTTCTTTCGTTGGTACGAATTGGCATGATTCCGGTGCTTGTATTAACATGGAGCCACCCAAAGGTGCGGGCGGGCATCTTTGCAGGAGCCGCCATCACCGATTTCTTGGACGGTTACCTCGCCCGAAAATGGAACCAAATGAGCCGTTTTGGCGCCTTTTTGGACCCGGTTGCCGACAAATTAATGGTCGCCGCCGCCCTCGTGCTCCTCGCAGCTGAACGCGGTATGGCTGTAGGCTTGCTGTCTGCCATTATACTCTGCCGTGAGATTGGCGTGAGCGCGCTGCGGGAGTGGATGGCTACAGGGGGGCATCGGGACGTGGTGGCAGTGGCATGGGCGGGTAAAGTGAAGACAGTGACGCAACTGGTGGCCATCACGGTGCTCCTCGCAATCCCACCGCCTCATCCCGCTGCAGTAGGCATGGTCATGCTTCAAGTTGCCACTCTAGCGACGGTGTGGTCAGGGTTTGGGTACCTGAAAGCTGCTTGGCCTTTATTGAAGGCGTCAGCTTGAGATAGCTTTGAATTCAGGTAAGACCAACCAAAGGCAAGGATTTGGCAGCTATCTCAATCTCAAAGAAGGCAAGAGGGCCATGAATTTAGCAAGAAAGAGGGCGGCATTTCCCGAAGAATTTATGAATTCCGGTATGAATTGTATTCATCCAAGTGAAATGGGTTTAATCAGATCAGATGGATGGTTAATCACTTGGATGGCTAGTAGTTCCTGAATCCCGATGTGCTTCCGGTATATACCAAGAACCAAAAACTATGAACTATGAACTAGAAGAGGGATTGTATAGCAAGAGAGTAGATAAACCACATAGCATTACAATATCATTGCCAGTATCAGTAGCGAAGTATTTCTTGGCTCTTCATCAGCTTATCAGTCAGCGATTGCAATAATTAGACCTCCTAGCTCAATTCAAAATTCCCCACTGCTTATTGCCAAAAGCCCAAACAAAGCGAATTTCAGTAGGCTATGTGTACCAATAAACCAAATGAAAATTCGAAATGCACAAAACACAAAACCGTCTAGATAGAATCGAACATGATCACGCAGGCACATCGCAGTGCGAAAAGAAGGCAGCTAGACTAAGCCTCATTTGAGTAGCCGCATTTCAAGCACTTCTGAATCTTCTGATAAATCTCTTGTTGAAGTCCAATCAGCTGAAAAGAGAACGAGGAGGATAAGTGGGGATAGCTACTGTTTAGTTTTCGGTAATTTCCAAACGAGCACTTCGCCATTCGAAGCGCTTGCGATGCTCTTCGACCCAAGCGCTAAGCTCTTAACAGGGCCTGAATGACCTCCGTCGCCGTAAAACATGACTTGAAGGTGCCCATTGAGCAAAAGCACTGCTCCAGTGGTAGTGCCGACAGCAAAACAAGAGTGAGACGTCTCTGATGATGGAGCTGTCGGTAACAATGACAACGTTGACAATGGCGAAGACAACGACGACGACGACGACGAAGGTGGGCAGACCGAAAGACGAGTGACCAATCCAGGCACAGTACATGTGAGGTTCGGCAAAGGCAGTGAAGTAGTCAAATTGACCACTGAGAGGTGGCTCTCATCAGCAACAATGCCGCCATGGTCTTCCTCTTTCGCATCCACTGCTCTTAGCGCCACCAGCACAGAGAACACGTTGGTGCTTGACGGATGTTCCTCGTCATTTGCCAGGTTATGCCATCGGCAGCCCGCTAGTAAACCAGGCAGATCCAAGATGCACGCGACTTCAATTGGGGATTCGCGCATGCTACCAGGATCACTGCTATCAAACGGGTTGATCTGGTTGACGTCTAAAGCCCATAAGAGTGCACATCCTTGCGGCCCTGCGTGCATGGTCACCACCCAGCGCTTCTCCGGTTCTTCGATCGCGTACAGGGAAGAGACAGGAGGGCGGTTGTGGCCACAGTCCGAGGACAGCGATATGACGGGTTGCATAGTGGTGCTCCCTCCTCGTCCTCCTTCTTTAGAAGTGCCTGGGAAAAGGCGCACGGCAGCGATTTGTCCGTTGGAACCACCGCACAGCAAACAATCGCCGACGAACGCCAAAGCGGTTGAAGTCACCGCAAAGGTTGAAGAAGAAGAAGAAGCTGCAAAGGGCATGAACTTGCAGAGGAGTTTTACGGCAAAGAGGTCGAAGATTCGCACCTGGGAAAAGAAATAATCAAGAGGGTGAAGATGGTACGCATGTGATAGCCAAGGCAAGCAACAAAGAGTCGGGGAAGAGAATGTGAGAGAAAAAGGATCAAGATGAAATGATTAATAAAGAAGAGCAAGACTTTACGAGAGATGAGAGGTCGAATGAGCTTAGGTGGTAGATTTGAGAGTAGGTAAAAATGCAGTTTCTAGTTCGCACCGTGCCGTCAGCATATGACGCCGCTGCCCAGAGAATGCCACCGCCACCATCTCCACCGTTGCTGCTAGCACCATTATTCACATCATCCTTGTCCGCGTGACCCTTCTCATTCATCGTTGAGCTACTAGTACTAGTAGATGCACTTGTCGTAGTAACAGCCGTAGCCAGACAGGCAAAAGGCGTTGCGGTTTGAAGTTGAAGCACAGGACGGCCCAAGAAAGTATCTTCCAGCCTCAGAGCGCCACTTGAGCTATCACCGCAGAGCAACAGCCGCTCTCCTTGCAGCACCCATGACAAGTTGACACTCCCGCAATTGCCGCCAGCTAATCGCAACACCTTCTCGTCGTCGTCGTCGTCATCTTTTTCTTCGGGATTCACATGATTTCCGGAATACGCAGCAATAGCACGTGTGCTGGTCGCATTTTGCACTAACCACACCCCGCCTTCTCCACCGCACACGAGGGTGTCTCCCTCAGTGTCACAGGCAATTGCACCCGAGCACTGTACTTGCGCGAGAGGAGGCAGACCAGGCAAAGATTGCCAATGATTGCTGCCGCTTCTGTAACTATTGTCGCCATTGCCTCTATCGTCATCATCCTGGCTACCGCTGTTCACTGCTTCCCACCCAACTAGAGCTCCAGCACTGCTGACAGCAATGAGTCGGCCATGCCCTGCTGCGATGAGACCTTTGACGGCTGTACTAGCATCGCCACTGTCACCACCACCACCGCTATCACCGCTGTTATTGACAGTCAAAGGTGGATCCGTGAAGCCACCTTCCTTGAAGCTCCACATGTGCACTTGACCCTCACTAGTGCCACAAGCGAGCAGAGCATCGCTCGTAGCAATGTTGCCACTACTTCCAAGAGGACTCAGTGGCACATGTACGAGGCAGGTCGCGTGCAAGTTGGCCAAAGGAACAGGCCTCTGTACCTTCATTTCACTGTTCTTGGTAACTGCCCATAGAGCTACTCCGCCGCCTTCGTCTGCCGTGGCAAATCGCAGGCCTGCTGGACTACTTGACGAGCTGACGCGATGAGGATGAGGGGGCAGGGCTACTATCGCTAGCACCGCTCGAGGCAAGAGAGTCGAAGCCGCTGCCCTAAGATCAGAGCTCCAGAGAGCCACTAAGCAACCGTCCAGAGCTGCATCAAAGCCGCCGGCTGATATCCACCAACCCTCATCCCCATTGCCAAAGGCGCACAAACAGGCCACGCCGGCTTCGTCGTGTTGGTGCAACGACGCAACGGCTACCCATGCTCCTGCATCATCTCCACCTTCTCCCAAGAAACTGTGGTCGTCGTCGTCGTCATCATCATCGCTCCCTGGCCCACTAGATGAAGGCTCGAAGCGCCACACACGAAGGCAAGCAGACCTGTCTTCTTCATAAGATGGATATTGGCTGGCATTGTTTTGAGAAGAAAGTGAAGGATTCGAGCCACTCAACACCAGCAAACCTCTTTGTTCATCTTCCCCGCTTCCTGTTTTTCCGCCTTTCCTTTTGGGAGATAAAGCAGCACCGCTACCATTTCTCGTCTTCTTCTTCTCGGAACCACTACCAATTCTCAGCGTGAGAACAGCAGTAATGGAGTCGGCGTGTGCGCCTGCTACTACGGACTGCTGTCCCGCCTGCCAGCCAATCAAATGCCGCCCGCACGCATACACCACCACTCCTTGGTCAGGCACCCACGCTAGATGCTGCTGCCCCATGGGTAAATTCGCATGATCCGCCACCTTACCACATGTAGGGTTGCCGAATCCGAGCACGCGTGCGCAATTTAATGGTTGCCCGCCACAGGAACGCCCGTCGTTGAGTGGTACAATCATGGTTTCTTCTACTTCTTCTATGGCAGGTCTTAATTGTGCCATCCTTTGAGTTAAGGCTTCAATTGAGGTCGCATCGTCAGCAGCAGGTGGTGCTGGCGGTGGTGTTGGAAAGGACTCAAGTGTGGGTGGCAGCGGCGGCGGTGACAGGTCAGGTGGGGAGGGCGACGAAAGCTGGTCTGCGTCATCCGAGAATGGAGGAGACGAGGACACTTCTGCCGTTGAAACAACGTCTTCTGCAGCAGTAGGAGGAAGACGACTTTGTTTCTGAGGTCGTTGCTGCTGCGCCCACACAAACACACTTCCTTCGTCGTCGACTGCAGCGACGCAACCGTTTGCGGCACACAAATGCACCGTGACGAGCGGCGCGCTGCTGAGGACGCTGCTCTTGGTGTTGTTGTTGTGGCTAGACTCCTCAACATCTAAAGGGCAAACTTGCAATCCTTGAGAAGTGGCAACTACTAGCGATGGCCACTGAGAGCAGTCACTTGGATCACTCAAGAAGGCAGCATTAGTGGCGGGGCTAGGCAAACGACACAGGGTGCGGAAGGGAGCGCACCGCTGCGGTTTGGGCTCCGACAATGAAGCGCGAGCCAAATGAAAGCACAGCACTTTGGTGGGCGTGACCACTAGCAAGTGTCGAGAATCGCTGGTGAAAGCACCGCTGAGGCATTCCCCGCTCACATTCAACTTGATATATAGAGTCAATCCGGGTGCTCCTCCACCTGATGGTAGAGCACCGCCACCTCCACTGTTGTTGCTGAAAGGGCGCTCAAGGAGAGCGATGCTGCTGCCGCTGAGAAGCGCAACCCACTGGCCTGAGTCCGAGCCACAAAAGCTGCTGGTGGAAGGCCAAGCCAATGTTGGTCCTGTGGATTCGCTCAGCACTTGGTTGGGGGGCAGCAAGCCAAAAGGCTGGAAGGACGACAGCACATCCAGCAAAAGCAATGCTCCGTCGCTAGAAGCGGCATATAGACATGCGCCATCGGACGAGAAGAGCAAATGCCGCACGGGCTGAGTGAACAAATGGTGCTCGTGTAGAGCGGAAGCTGCAGTCGATGACGATGATGTTGCGGTGGTGGTAGGTGAGAGGATGCGCACTGCACCCGATCGATATCCTGCAGCCAAGAGCGAAGGATTGCTCGGGTGGAAGGCCAGGGACGTAGGCTGCTCACCGCTGCAAGAGATGGCAAAAGCACGCGCAAGAAAAAAAGAAGATTTTTATTCAAAACAAAGAATATGAGTTTGTGTACGAAGGAATGAAGACCAAGCAACTAACGACGTAAAGAAAGCATGCAAAAGCAAAATAAAGAAAGACTCGTGAACAGACACTCTTTTGAGGTTTGAAAAGCACATGAGCTGGAAGAAAAATACAATCACTTACTCGCTCGGCCACTCAAAGAGAACCGCTCCGCCACCATGATTAGGCGTGCAAACAAGGGAAGTCAACCGAATCGTGCCGTCGCATGCATCCGCAGTCGCAATCAAGTCTCCTTGACGAGTCAATGCAGCCGCCGACACCCCTTGGCGGTGAGGGCGGACCAGAGTGCGGTAGTCGTGAGTCGCGAGATCCAACACGCCTTCACACGAGGGAAATCAAGAAGAAGAAAAAACAGAGAAAGGTTTAGCCTCAAAAAGAAGAGGGCAGCAAGATCGGGAAAATCATTAATCAACTTTACAAGGGTTGAGCTATTATAAGAACGGTGATTCCACGTAGACATAGGTCCAAGATTAAGCGCGCTTTGACCCTTGCCTACTTTCACTCCTAAAATCTGTCCTTGTCTGCAAATAAGACTCATCTCACCTAAAGTGCCTCGGACGGTGCTCACAGCTAGCTTAAGATCATCTGACGACACGGCAATCGCGGCCACTCCGCAATCGTGCTGGGCTTGCATCAAATGCTCCTTGAAATCCAACGGCCACACTTTCAAGAGGCCGCTGCTGTCGCCGGTGGCGACATAACTGATTATGGCATTTTGAGTTAAGATAAGAAAGAGATGTGGAAAATGAGAAAGAAGAAGCATGCTTCAATTACGCTAGCAAAAGCGAACACGTGCACGCATGTATGAGCATATTTGAGAATATCCCTAACAAAGCGCTTACCCTTCGCTTGCCACAACGCAAGTGATGGGCGCTGAGTGCAAACCCAAAAAGCTCAATATTTGCCGACTCGTGGCGTCAACTTGCAGCAAACAGCCTTGGTCCGAGGCGACAAACACTACTTTGGTCGTTGCAACTGTTGCTGCTATACTCGTAGACTCCCCTGCTGCCGATGATGATGCTGCAACAAGAGGAGGAGGAGGCGGCTCCTTGGCCTCAAACGTCAAAGCTGCGAAGTTGTGGCCCCGAAAGGGAAACTCTAGTCCCAGGGACTTTGGCACTTCCGCGGGAGATCCGGGCAAATGCTTTCGGCTGACGCGCCAAAACCGCACGTTTTCACGGCCACAACTCACTAACCGGGTATGGTCGTGGGGGTGGAAAGCGATGCTCGTCACGTCGAAATCGCTCAACTGCCGAGCTACCGTGGCCTGACGAGTGAGCACCGGGCCACAACTGACACTACCACTACCTCCTAATTCACTCCCGCGCCGGAGTTGTGTAACAGACCACACCATGAGGAGGGTGCGGCGTTGAGCATCATGGCCTACGGTGACGAGGGAACGGTCGCATGCACTGAACGAACATGTCACCAAGGCGCTCGCATACGAAGATGAGCCAAAGTCACAGAGGCACTTCTGCCCTGCGAGATCCCACAAGCATGACGAAGAGGAGCTGCTTGAGGTGCTTGAGTCGCTTCCGCTAGTTCCACCCTGTGAAGAAACCACCGCTAGGAGCGGGGCATGATGGCTCACGCACAGACACTTCACCGTCGAAGCATTCGAAGGTGGTGGTTGTTGAGAAGCCGTCAAGAACCGCTGATTCCCCAATCCTCCAGCTTCTGGCGCCCGTGCATCCATGGCAACTATCACGCCACCGCACGGAAACACCACTTCATCGCTCTTCACCCACGCCACACTCTTTCCACTGCAACCACCGCTGCTGCTGCTGCTGCCATTCGACGATCCACCAGCACCTACAGCGGAATTACCCACGACCCGTATGAGCTTGTACGATGCTTGATGTGTTGTGCCATTGGAAAAGCGCTGTGAAATCGACGATAAATTAGTGGGAGCTGGAAAAGCTGGCGGTGGCACTGTTCGAGTCGAAGGCACTGTGCGGTTGGTACGAGGTGAGAACCGAGGCTGTGCAGCAGCAGGAGGAGTAGTTGTATAACGAGCTGCAGTGTAATCGTCGCTTTCACGAGCATCGTAACTAGACTCTAGGGCACCGTGAGCCGATGCGGGAACAGCAGCACGAGCGCGTCTTTGGTTGGGAGTGGATGGTGGCATAGTATTGGAGGAGGAGGCATCGTTGTTGTTGTTGTCTGATGACTGCGTTGAAATCGATGGAGGCTGAGGACACCAGACCCAAGCGTAAGATTCATGCCACGACCCTTCTTTTGGCAACGGCAACTTCATATCTGCTGGCAGGGTCGAAGGATTGAGAGCGTTGTGTGAAGTGTACACGCCTCTCACCACCATGTTGGAACAGAGCTTGACAGCTCGAAGAGCTCGGTAAGTCACACTAGTGCTGCTGCTACCTCCTCTTGAGGAAGTCTTGGGGCAGTGCTGAGCAAGGAGAGCAGGTAAGTCAAGAGCCATCACCGTCCAACGTCCATCGAGCGAAGGTCGCAGCGGCACTCGAAGAGTTCCAGCTCCCGCGATCTTGCACTCGGAAAATGTGGAAGAGCAGGAGACGCGCAAGGCGCCCGCGCTTGTAGTCAAATCCAAGTGAAAGAGCACCATAGCACCGGGAGGTAGGCCTGGTATTGGTTTGTACTCTACGTACACAAATGGCCCAGTTGCGTTTATTGGCGCCCGGTCTTTAGGCTGCGCAGCCTCGGGATGGGGCATTTCAATGTAGTTGCTGGATGCTATAGGGCCTTTGATAACGTATGCCCGCTTTCCAATCGACTTGTCTAGGATCTTGGTGACGTCACCGCCCCGCTTCACGCCTCGCCACTCTTCGATACCTGCGAAACTGAACAGGGAAAGGCATGGCGTCTCCCAGAGTGCACCCCGAACAGCTGAGGAATGTGCTGCTGAGGCTCGATTAAGACTACTTTCTGTGTGCGATGCTTTCGCCATTTGGGAAGCTGCGAATGCCGTAGGAGGCCTAGCCGGAGCGCGATTTGAAGGAAGTGGTGAAAAGGCCATTTTGTGAGCTATACTTTCAGTCTTGAACTATTGTATTAGTAAGACGTCATGCAGACAAACTAGCTACAAGCTGTAGTTCTCGCAAAGCTAAGCTAAACGCTTTAAAAAAAAAAAAAGATGCTAAACGCTAATCGTTTTCGGAGGTGTGGCGCCAAGATTTTAAAAAGTATATTTTCAAAACAATATATTCGTGAAGTGCGAGAATACTGTACAGAAAGACAAAGCAAAACAACTGCTAGTAGCAGTAGCTAGCTAGGGGCTACACGCTATTAAGCTACTCTGTAGACCCTTGGCTCTTGGCTAGACCGCTAGAGCCGCTAGAGCCGCCCGTCGCTAGCCACAACTAGCCGAAGATTAAGTTTTAGCAACGGAGAGGAGTCAAGAGGGAGGTGTTCAGTGCCCAGGTGTAACGCCCCAAGACCTAAAATACCACGACGTTGTTAGATTGGCCTTAGCTTCAGGCACTGGCTGTAGTCTACCGTTGTAATTTTGTCGACAAGAGGGTGAACTCGTGGCCTCATACATCATCTTTATTGACTTCATACACATTAGCAATCCACTCAATTCAAATTTCTTGTCGTTATAGAGCTACTGTAGGCTAGTTGACTAAGTACTACAGACTGTAGGGACCAGTCGTACTATACCATGGAAGCAACGATCGATGCCATCCTCTCGAAGCTGCCACCCCTCAGTGAACATGCCAAGCAATCTAGCCTTCGCAAAGCAGCGATCGAAAACCTGAGGCTAATGGAGCGCAAGTTCCAAGTAAGTACTAACTGCTGAGAGTAAGATGGAAACACGAGAGCAGGGTGTTCCTCAGTCTGAATCCATAATGGGCTGTCTTCTTACGCACAGTCTTAAGTTTTCAGTTACAATCTCAACGGCCCCTCCAATAATTATATTCTAACCGCAGAACGGCACCCTGAAGAAGGGAGAAGCGGCGCGTTCAGCCATCGCGCTCGACCTCTCGTACCGCCAACTCCAGCTGCCCGTGCCTCCGCAGCTGTCGAGCCTCACTGGCGTGAAGCCAACGTTGTATCAGGAGACGCGCACGAGAGTGGAGAATGTACTCGGGTTGAGGACCATATTGTCAGGGGTGAAGATGGAGGACTTGGGGATAGCGCATGGGGGCTTGGCGACCATCGTGCCACGAGCAGATTCGTTGCTGAAGGATTATGCCAAGGAGCTTGGCGCCCATGCTGACGTAAGAAGAGACTGCCTCTTTGAAGGATGGTCGAAACAGGGTGTAAAATGACTCTTATCGAATCTGTGATGTGAAATTCTTTGAGCACTGTTTCTTCACTGGAAATGCGTGCTTGCTTGTACTGTACTTATTGCAGGTGAGTGACCCAGTGTTCACGCTGGCAGCATACTGGGTGGCCGCGAAATCGGAAACGGGTAAAACAGCAGGTGAAATCAATTACCTCAAGGATCAGTTGCTGGCTTCGCACAGCGGTGTCGATGGGCACCACTTCAGAGAGGTGGCCGAGTCCTTAAAGCGGAGCGCTCACGAACGCGCGATTGGTGTTACCGGTCGAGGAAGC
>Ga0307971_1001396_pt1 | contig 12247 bp, 11 predicted proteins | sample OrgLakmetagen714_FD_201820 | JGI IMG/M metagenome (GOLD analysis project Ga0307971, IMG submission 201820) | Saline water microbial communities from Organic Lake, Antarctica - #714 | ecosystem: Environmental > Aquatic > Non-marine Saline and Alkaline > Saline | place: Antarctica: Organic Lake... | reverse complement strand
AATTCGTTGCTTCGTTTCAAGAATAGAAACAGAAACATTTCCAGCGCCCTCCGCGTGCGTTTCACGTGAAACGAAACGTAAATTCGAAGCTAGTTTCCTGTTTCGTTTCTACTTTTGAGTTTCATGCCAAACAGCCCCCCAAAAGTAGGTGTTTCGTTTCTTCACGATTTTCCTGTTTCAACTCTGGCCCTATCTATAGTAGCTAGCCGTGAAGCCGTGACGCCGTAATTAGGATGATTCGATGTGCGCTATGACACAAAGCCCAAGCCATTTATAAAACGCCCACTCTTTCCCTAGCTGCAGAAGAGGAATATCTGTGATCTGCAATTTGTTTCACTTGTTATTGATAACCGTAACAAGGATATGATTGACGAGACACCACGCTCCAGTGAAGTGTGCTTACCCCCTATCACACATCTTGAGTCAGTTTCAGCTCAGCAGAGAGATAGCCAATGGTTCGACGTTGATGAAAGGCCCGGTAAGTTAAGCATGCTACTTAAGTCACCAAGGCGCGGAGTTTGTAAGTTTGTCGGCTGATTGCCAATATCTATGTTATTTCATCCTGCCGCGAATCTCTTCAGGTGAATATGCAGGCTCCGCGGAAGACAGTTGGGCTTCCTTCAACGGCATGGGAGCTTTGATTGATGACCCGAGCGACCTCAACGAGAAGCGAAGCGCAGGCAGTATCGATGCCAATGCTTCTTCAGGTGGGAAGCATTCGCCCGCATGGGGCCGCGTCTTATGGGCTATCGACGCCTCGGACGAAATGCTCATCCACTGGCTCTGCCCGAGCTCTTTCCAACGCCAATACCCGACCCTGGCCACACAGCGAGCGCATTACTGCGTGAAGTGCAACCCTTTGTATTGGCTCGCTTGGATTGTGACGCTGTTGAGCTTGTGGCTAGGGCGCGAAGGCCACCGGCTGGTGGACCAAGATGGCCCTGTGAGCGTAGAAGAACACCGCGAAGAATACGAGGTATGTGGCGATTAAACGAAAGACATGTTAGGGGGGAAAGACAAGCTTATCATGGCCTTAATGGCTATGAAGCCTTACGTAATCGTCAGAAATTCTGCGAAGTCTTGGGTACCAGTTATCATCTCGATCTCTTACGGTTATTTTTTCATTTTCATCTCACGAATGCTCGACTTGCGCAGGTGCGCGTGCACTGGGTGTACACCACGACGGGCGCGATGCTCTGGGTCTTCGTGCGGTCCATTCTCGTCGCCATTTACGAGTCCGCTTTCGACGGCGACAGCTCCGTGGACTGGGTAGGGATCATCGTGACGTGGACCGTGGTGGCCACTTACTGTGCGTCCAACGCGATGTTGCTGCGAGTCATGTACCTGCGAAGCATGGTGAGTGACAAGTCGCATTCGATTCTTTTTTTCTAACCTGACTTCTTTTAGATGTCTCTTGATGTGTCGGCACGACAGTCGCGGCGTTGGAAGAAATATTACGAGTAGATGAGTGTTGTGTCAGGAATAATGATACCCGTTGGTAGAGCACACATGAATATGCACCTTATGAGCAAACAACACTTACTCGTTTGTCCTCTCTGCTATTCAAATTCAAATATCAAATGCCTTGTCAGTCGAGTCTTTATCGTCAAATCAATTGTCTTGCACTACATTAGGTGGGAACGCGCGCCATCATCGTGTTCAACGGCGTGTTTGCGCTTTGCATGCTGGCGAGCTTGATCAGCTATTGCCTCGCGACCTACCGAGACAGCGACGATTACGATGCTGCTGTCGTTGACGATGCAGGCGGGGCACCATACGACGCAAGGTGATGAATGCGTAAAGGAGAGACAGAGAGAGGGAAAGGGGTGGGAAGTACTTGGTAAGGTGCTTTTGGGAATATGCCAAGATACCTCTGGTTGTTATCTTTTCCTCCATCTGATTTTGGGTTGTTCATATCGTGATTGTGCTCTCATCATTTTGGTGTGGGGTGGACCGATTCTCTTTTTCGTTTTTGCAGCGACCTCTACTTGGCGTACGTGATCTTCGAAAAGGCAAGTGCGGTGGTGTTTTTCTTGTTGGCCACCGCGGTGTATTGCCGCATCTGGTCCCTGTACCGCTGGTCGCGCCGCAACTGGAAGCGCCGCGTTGTGGAAGTGTTGCCCTCGGCCGCAGCTGCCGTAGTGATGTTGGTGCTCATGTACCTCGGCCTCATGTTTAATGGTGCAGAGTTTCAGCCGTACTTTTGGGCCACTTTCACCCGACGATAAAGCATCAAAGCGAACTGTAGTGCTACTGTAGTGCGAGGTCTTTAAACTCAACCCCAACACCCATCCTTCTTTTTTAGTTTTAGCTTTAGCACTTCTTTTATACTTCATGCTTTTAGGCTGACTATAATTATGACCAGTGCCCCTCATGGCCATGGCCCGCAGAAGTCCACTGCTAAATACACTAGAGACTATACTTTTTACAGTAGATGTATTTAGAGTTATTTATTAAATATAATCGGCCAAGAAAGTTTAGGATAATGGGATTAGTAATCATTTCCCAGTTCCCTGTTCTCATATTCAGATGCGCAATCGTTATCGCCACAGGACCTCTATTTATTGTCCCACTTGCCTGTTCCTATGCATCTTGCCCACGTTTATTCTGCTGAGAGCTGCGAATGTTAAGATAGAGAGACAAACCTTTGCTCTGTTATCGAAATATCCCTTCAATCGTAAATCAATTGCCCAATTGGGCATCATGGCCATCTTGCACCTTGTATCTGAATCTGTATCCCCCCTCTTCTCAGCCATTTCATGTAAGGCTGCTGATAATGCCATCAGCCATCGTGTTGATCTGGAGAGACTGAGAAGTGACCAAGTATCGCTAACGAGGTAACTGTATAGCTCTGCAGCTCCTAAAGTAGACTACAAACCCCACTGTTCTCACATCAACACATCGGCAGCTTCGGCAGCTGTGCTGGCATAGGTCACAGAAGTCAGACATCAGCTGGCTCATTATATGGCAGTTCTTACAATTCGCTTCTCTATGGTGGCTGGTGGTGGACTACCAACCCACTTTAACCACCACACCAACAAAATTCCAAATGATTTTGTGGTCCAGATGTTAGGAAGGTTACCATATCTGTTATCTTAGCTTTATTCTCCACCTCAGATATCGATCAGGAGCACAGCAATTTACATAGCCACAGAAGAAAAATTAAGCCAGTTGCCAGTTGCTCAGCAACGTCTTTATCGAAGGCCCCCCATCTGGGCACTGGGCAGCTTTTGCCCTTGTTCCCTCCAAACCAGAGCCCGAAGGAGAACGGAGAAGGTGATTGAACCGGCAAGAAGTCCACGGTTGTATTAGTATTCACCCTGTTGTGATATAGGCCCCGAAGGACTGGAATTAGACTGCCAGCGTGCAGAATTACAAAGCAATTCAGCTCACATTGGATTCTACACAAGCCTGAGTGGCTGTGGAAGTTATGGTGCTGGTCCGAAGTGGGCTGTTGTATCCGGATTTTTTCCCAGCCGATGAAAAAATCTTCGGGGAAAACCCAAATACTCCTCTGCTCGATACAGCACTGACTAAAAGGTCGTTTATGGCACATGTCAGGTGTTCAATTAGAACTCGGCTCTGACTAAAATGCGTACTGTACTTCTGTAAATCAATTCCCCCCTCAAGGTTGGCTCAGAAAAATGAAATCGCGACGGCAACGTGGTCATGCACGGCTTGGTCGTACTCAACCGCCAAAGTCTCGTGAATGCGCTAGATGCACAGTTCGCTTGATAAAGCTACCAATGAAACGCTCATATCAATATTTCTGCGGGGGGCTTATGTTTTTGGGCGAATTCAAGTCCGGACAATGTACACTAAAAATCGAGATTGACCTGCATCTATGAATCCCGGTTTTCTAAACGGGTTCGCCACAAATGTGCAACGTATGCGTATGCGCTGTGCTGTATTCGCTGCTCAGCTCCTATTCTTAAGATCTTAGTCAGATTGCTTCCTTACGGCCGCACCCCCACGCGCTTGGGCAGTCAACACGAGAATGGCCCGCGGAAACCAACGTGACCTAGCCCGGTTAGCTTAAGGCTAATTATCTACCTAGCCAGCTCGCTGAGCATTTCGTATCTTTGACGTAACTGTTTACATTCTGCTTCCGCTTCGGCGACAATTTTCCAACGTTGATTCACCATTATACACTTATCGTTCGCCTTTTACGAACTACTCAATTGCCAAATATAGCGAGAAGAATGCGAAGAAACAGCCTGATAAAGCCAAGCAAGAAGGTGCCGGTGGAGGGAACGTTCAGCAACGAAATGAAAGGTAACGCTACCGCCAACTTTAATCAGACAACTGCTCACGTTTCAAGGGCACCGCCAAAAGGGATGTTCGCAGAACCTTTCTTCGAAGCACAGCTTTGTTGAGAGATCGCCATTATTATTCTGTTTCAGCTCTATGGTACACTTCTCGTTTTTTCTTTACCGTAAAATCTTGACCTCTCCATTTCTCCTTCCATCCGGTATTCTTTTGTCGCAGCAATGCTTCTGCACTTGCCGCGAAGATAGCAGCTAAAGAAGCCAAAATTAAGGCAGACGCTGAGGCGAAAGCATCTGCCGAAGCGTTCGCGGTACCGAATTCATCTATTATGCTGCTCATTCACCCTCTTGATCTATTTTGCTTTCAATCTTAAGAGAGGTCTTCATTCGTGTAGCAGCAGCAGCAGCAGCAGCAGCAGGAGCAGCAGCAGCAGCCGCGTTTGGTTGTTTTATTTACAGCTGCACCGCATCTCTCTTCGAAGCTACACTTGTAAGTAAATTCAACTTCTCAATGCCGTTTTGTGTGGTATGTTGTTGATCAGGCGGCAGCGGGCAGCAAAGCTGCCGGAGCTGCTGAGGCGCCTCCAAAGGCGGCAGCACCAGCGAAAAAGAAAAAGGCAGCGGACCCCACCATGGCGCTCCTCGCTGAAGGCCTCAATGCTAAGAAGAAGTAAACTCAGGAAGCTCGGCGTCTTTAGCAGAGAAATCGACCTGGTGAAGGTGCTGCTCTCTGTCAACAATAGAGCCCAATCTGGGCTAACATCATGCCTCTCCGGTCAATTTTCCGCTGTCTAGTAGAGACGCCACCGAATCGTACCATGAACCAAGACCCAAGACATGTCTGACTTTTCATTCTTCTATTTTCAAGTAATGCAAAGGCAGCCGACCACTTACTTACGGGCCTGGGGTTAGGAGAGTGGTCACTAGTAACAAGTATTTTATTTGGGTAATCATCGAGGCATCGAAGCCCCTTCAATTAGCATATATCACAGAACTTCTTGGCTTAGTCCGGTTTTCTGGGGCTTGAAGCTTTGATACAAGCTCATAAAAGAGGCGAACGAAGCAGCTGTCCGTATAGAAGTAGCAAAACAATGGATCTCTTCATAAAACAAGAGCCTTGCCTCTTTCGAATGCACAGTTCTAGGTTTCTAGTTAAAGAAACTTAGTTCTGTCGGGTGCTTGCACATCAACCTCCTCTTAAAGCATTGTGCCGCATAAGAAATTAAAATATGGAAGTATCCCCAAGTACTCCCCTATAATTCATGGTTTTAAATTCTTGCCCGCAGTATCACAGCCAGTAACCAAGAAACCCCATAAGGCTTCTGGGTTTTCCTTCAGTGCAATAAGCAATTACCGGATCTTCTGCTGAGTCGAAGTGGGTAAAAACCCGGAAAACCAGCGGTTTTCTTGGTTACTGATCACAGCTAGGCTCTACAAAAAAAATATCTGAAATATTTCCTCGTAAGACTTGGCAAGTGCGCTGTAATTCATTCTCTTCTCTGCTGGCGTTATCTCAAACACATTATCAAATGTGCACCTGTTGACGGCGAACGGCGTTTGTAATGCATCTATAGTGGGAATGCGCCCTAATACGACGTAATTTGCGGTATTGGCGTATTTACTGAGCAAAAATGGGCCTTGCATTACGCACAAGGGCACTTAGTCCTTAGCCCAGTCAGAAGTGCTCTGAAGTTCTGAAGGTCTTATCAATACGCGGCTTTTTGCTATTTGTTGACGTTCCTTTGCAATTGTGGAGTTCACTGATGTATTTGGGTCAAAAGTTTGACGTATTTTAGTGTGGCGTCTCTCACGAAACTGTCTTTCTGTTCATCTGCGGGTCTGCAGTGGCACTGCAAACCTAGCTTTTTGACTGCTTACTATAGACATAGCTGCAAAGCTACGAAGAACGTTGCAGCAATTAATCAAACCTTCATAATCAGGTCTAAGAGACGTGGTGATCTATTAGGCCACGATGTCGAGTGTGAATTCAGGTGATAGCGATGAAGACAATTCAGACGACGAGACAGAGGCTTCCGAGGACGAGGGTTCGGAACCTGAAGGCTCAGATGATGGAGAGGATATAGAAGAAGAACCAGACGCCATCTCTATCAAAGAAACTCTAGATACTCTAATGGAACTTTCGGGCCGTATGGACGCGGCAAAAGGGCGCCTTCAGGCCCGCTTTCCTCCTCAACTGCCTTCAGCTGCTCAACCGCCGCCATTAGCCTCTCCACCGCCACCGCTGCCGCCACAGCAAGACCAAATCAGTGGCGTGACTTTATTGGACCCCTATCGCCATTCAAATGGAGAATCTTCATCAGCTGCCAACGGCCAAGTTTACAATGGTGATTGGGCCGCGGCTCCACACATTGCTGCAGCGCTCCGCACTTTATTGCTCGATCGAGACGAGGATGCTGAGCGAGCTGCATTGGCTCATGAGCACGCTAAAGTAGCCGCATTTCAAAGAGGAAGCACTTGAAATTTCTAGCTACTTAAAAAATGGGTTAGTTCACCGAATAAAACTCGCAAAGTTTCACCCTATCTAATAAAGAATAAAAGAAAAAAGTACGAGGGGGTGTGAGTGTGAGTGGCACTCGAGTTGAGACGCTGCCATTGGATTCGCAGCTCAATAGCCATAAGTCCATTCCGCCTCTCGGAACACTCGCCCCGGTTTCGTATTCGCATATGGGTTATGGTATGTATAATTCGCAAGGCGCGTAGCACATATGTCATATTCGTATGTGGTTTGTTTGGAAAATATATGTATGGTCCTTCGGTCCTGGGAAAATACCAGTAATTAAATATCAGGGGTTTATTCGCTAACGGAAGTGCGCTGATGTCATTTGTCTGACAGGCCAAGCAGCCATCTAAGTCCAAAACCCTTCCCTTGGGCGCACAGAACGAAACCCTACTTCAAAGACTCCTCTTCAGGAACTCCAGCAGCAGCAGCAGCAGCAGCAACGGCAGTTTACCCTTGGCCTTTCATCAGATTTTTAGCACGACTTCGTCGTTCAAACGTCGCTTTTTAAATCACCGCACGGTTGTTCGAGTCCGAAAAGTCAACGCTGTCGGGCCCATGGTCCACCGAGGTCATTTCCATGTCGCTTGCGAGGCCCAACTTGCTGTGGTTCGACGGCTGCGGGGTCCAGGCCACCGCTAAAATCCACACGTACGCGTTGATCATGCCGTAAAAACCCAGAAACACGAACGCAGAGGACGGCACGGGGTACGCAATCCCAAGGAAGCACCCGATTAAGGTGAGAATAATGGTGAAAATGGTGAGGCCCGAGAGCCACTTGTAGGAATTCGTGAGGTGCGCGAAGAGCAGACCCGACCAAACCACCAGCACCGCCATCCAAATGATGTAGACCCCAAAGAAAACCGCGCTCGCGATCCCCAGCGCCAGGAAGCCTTTCTTGCCATTTGCCGACGAGTCGTTGTACGGCTGGTAAGACGGGTCAAATTCCCGGTACGCCGCAAGCGCGGTGTAGGAGCCGAACACCAGGCACCACAAAATGAAGACCAGGACCATTTTCGGCAAGTAAAACACCGCAAAAGCGACGTGGTCTTCGGCGGTTCGGAACCCCCCCGGCACAAACGGGTTGGGAACGGGACCTTGCCCCGTGGCCGCCACAGCGCGGTGCACCAAATCGCAAGGGATCATGGACTGCAGCCCCCCCCGTCCCATGGCCCGAATCCGCACGTCGTCCATCATCACCAGCCAATAGTACAGCAGGAACGCCAGGAACGCCGTGGAGCAAAAGATGTGAAACTTTTCCAGGCCGTCCGCGGCCTTGTACGAGTTGACGCGGAACACCATGAAGGGCTCGTTGTACCAGCACAGGCCAAAGAGCAAGAAGGCAATCCAGTAGTGGTTCGAGGCCAGTTCCTTGGGGTTGGTCTTGGCCAGAGCTGGGAAGTAGCCCACGCCCGGCATGAACATGACTAGCAGGGTGGCCACCAAAAAGAAGGCTTTGAAGCCCAGTTCAAAGCCCGTGTACGCGGGCTGCATGGTCGTGACTACGATGCTAAAGGGTGCCAAGTGATCGTCGTAGTAACTGCCGTGTGCGAAGGGAGAGACAGGCCCAAAAGACAGGGGGAGCAAAGATACACAAGAGAAGGAATGTTATAATTTGTTGTCTGCGCGTTCTATCGAGGACGAGTAATTAACATAGCGAGAAGCTGATGGGCATTGTGAATAGGTGCTGACATGGATCAAGATAATGGGATTAAAATGGTGGAGGAGGCTCGAACAAGATAAGCGTAGAGGAACAACAAGGAAGACAAGGAGAAAAGGCAAGCAGCGAAAAGATACGCAGGCGCAGACTCACTCCGAACTGATGAGGCCATTCGGAGCGTTTTCGATGAACACTTCGAAATAGTACCCAGCTTGCTTGATGTGGTCCATGTTGTACATCATAATCTGAAGAAAGAAAGGCCGAAGATAGACAGTGAAAGTTGAATCGTAAACAAGAAGGAGAAAATGAGGCATAAGAGTTGGTATGGAAAGAAGAAAGGCCGAAAAGGAAAGAAAACTCAGTGGGAAAAGCATCAACACAAAAACAACCAAAGGGCAAAGGCTTTCCCGACAATAAACTCACCGGTTCGCAGTACTTGCTTTCATGGTGGCAGTGCACTTTGGACACGTGGTGCTTGGCGTAGGCTAAGGGGCCCTCGGTCTTCCACGAGTCCATGATGTCTTCCGTCACGCCGTCTTTCCCACCGTGCATCGTCCGCGACGATATCGCCCACCGCTGGTAGTAGTGCATGCCTTCGTCGAACACTTGCGGGTTCAGCGAGTGGTTGTTGGTGTACTCGGGGTAGTAGCCCGGGTGCATCATCTTGAGCTTGATCACGAAAAATTGCTTGTATTGCACTGCAAACACAGAATCCAGGAGGCAGCAAGAGCCACGGAAACAAGAGGTAGAAAATATCATCAAGCGCGTGCAACAAAGCATGGTCTATATGTCATTGAAGTCTCCTAGGCTGCAGGTTTTCAACAACAATGTCATTTGTGCTCAAACTCCCGGCAATAATATGTGCTAGTGACAAGCTTTACCTGGGTGGAGGTGCATGAACACCAGAGTGCCGTTCTCCACTTTCGTGTAGTTGTCACCAATGTTAGTGAAGTTTACAACGTTGTCACCCTTGCCATTTTTCACGAGCACTGGGGGCCCTGCGGCACCAGCGCTGAAACTTATGATGAGCGCGACGCACCATGCTGCAAAGAGGAGAAGAGGGCCCCTGTGTGCATGCAGTAGGCATGTGCGAGCCAATTAAATGCGCGAATCATTTTTACAAACCAAGCAGGGAAAAGAAATGCAATATAAATTGCTTGGATCGAGGAAAGCATCTGCACACGATGCTCACTAGAAGCGAAGTAAATCCTGACAAATCCTCCAAACATTTTTCTTTGATGGTCTTATGCCAGCCAGCTGGTCAAACACCGCATGAGAAGGTCTACGAAACAATTTTTCGAGATCGTAGCGCCCACACAAGAACCCAGTCGACTAGTGCTGACACGTTGTAGTGTCACAAAGAGTCTGAAGAGCTTCTACGGCATTTGCGACCCAAGGCAATGGTCTAGTGGATGTTTTTGTTTGATAGTAGTATGCCTCTGAATCGGAATACAAACCAAATGACATTACTCACTTCTTAGCTCGAAACTCCGGACTCTCGATGCGGACCATAGTCATGCTCGTGTTCTCCACCATGCCGGCACCATCACCAGACTTGGACATATTGCTCTGCTCGGCGACCCCAGCGGCTGGCCCTTCTTGTTGGCGGAGGAGATGCCGGGATGGCTTTTGATCTTTTCGTCTTCTTTTCGTGCATCGTCTTCTTGGCGTGAAAGAGAGCCGGTAAAAAGTAAAAAGGAGTCCAAAAAGTGCCCAAAAATCAGAAAAAACGTGATTTTACGAGCGTGATGGGACCATGCAACCAAGGGTGATCTGTCTAAACCTGATCACCCTTAATGCAACCACACAACGACAAAGCTCACGACTCACGACCCCACCCTTACTACAGAGAATCATTTCTTAGTGCTTAGTGGCTCTTTCTTTTTTACTGGCACATCGCATTCCCAAGAAGTCGCCTGTGGTTCTCTCAGCCATCCAAAAGCGGTACTATGTTTGCCTTGGCTCATTCCTAAACTCCTCAAGGGCTGAAGGCTCTTGAGGAATGAATTAAGCTTTCCTTGGGGACGCTCTTTTAGTGGATTTGGTAGTGCGGGATCTCCGTCTCGTCTTCTCTACTGTGAATTTCTTTAGAAATTCCGGCAGCAGACGAGTGTAACCTTCAGAACAAGTCTCATTGGGGTGACGGTCCTCTTGCCTAAAGCAATTACCCAATGGACTTCAGAAGATTTTTCGGGACTGAAGTGAGCATGCTACTCTTCAAATTCCTTGCAAATGCCTTATACTCTTCCGCAAGTCAGCTGGCAAACAACTGCAGCAGCACCCAGCTCGCCGCTCATCAGAGCGGATGTGGCCGATCATCAGATGCTACATCTATGCCCTGCCATTGAACTTATTTGAAAAAGCAGATACTTCTTCTCTTCAGGGCCCCACTTGAACTCGCAACGGAAGCCCAGGAAAGGAAGAATCAACACACACGGTTTATAGTTTCACGTTTCACTGTGCCTGTATTGTATCGCAATCGCGGTTTGATGCGCATAAAGTTTTGGTTTTGGGTTTCTGGTTGGTGGTTGTTGCTTAGCTGCTCTGCTCATCAGTATCTCATGCAGCATAAACCGACTTGTTTCTTCTTGAATCCCGGCCAAATCTTACTAAATTGTGGGACCTATGTAGGCTATAAAATATGCGACTGGAAACTGGTCGGCTAAAAGCAAAAACCTAAAATCTGTAATTCGCTTTAATAAAAATCATTGTTGCATAATCCAAATGCGCAAACTTCCTCGCTCATATACTACAAACAACAAGGGATTTCACAAGGGCCATAACAATACCAACGGGGCAGAGAACGCAGTCGCCGGGCGCATCAAATGCTGATTTTTAAGACAGCGCCTGCACATAAGCTTCTCTTAAATGGTACTCTTGGCCGAGGAGACCGCGAAGGCTTTAAATGGCGTCGTCAAGGACGCGGTCTGGCAGGTAAACAATGATGCCATCAAGCTCCTTTGTGAGTTCAATGCAGCACGCAAGCCGCGATGAGTCAGTGACTTCATCCTTGTCCCAAACGGACTTCATCAAGTCCTCTTCGAAGGTGGCGCGCGGCGGCACTTTGTCCCGCCACTCTCCGGGAAGCATCACATGGTCGTAGCCCAACTGAGGGCCTTCGCCAAACAAATCTTCTGTCCACCGCTCGCTGTGAATCTTGTAGACAGGGTCGCCTACAATCTGATACCCAATGTCAATCTGCCAGGGTTTCAATGGGGAAGTTGGGGGTAAGTGAATGACAGGATGGCAGTCCCAAGAGAACAAGGCACCAAGATAAGCGACAGAGTTTAACATGAAGCACACAAGAGAAATTTTTGACTATCAAAGTATTTAAGCTGATGCAGTACGCAAGCCTTTCCGTGGCTACCCTACTGGTGCCAATGTAGGGACTCAAGTCAACGATTGGACAGCATAAGTGCCAGTCAAACTACGTCGTCGCATCGAACTTACCCCGTGCATGACAGCAACGTCGTAGATAGTCTGGCCAATTCGCCCTGGAACCGTTACGCGGTAGCCCTGTGTCCGCGCGCCGCCAGCGACAATAAGGAAGCCGGCACATGAGGGCGTACGTAACAACATTGGCAACGCGTAAGCGTGGGCACATTGCGTACAGAATCAGATGGCAGGGGCACATACCTCCTCCTCAACGAAGTTCACTTTAACTGTAATGTCTGAAACCATAGGGGCAGCTGACGACAGTGCCCTGCGCGCAACATGCGGGCGCGCAGCGCATGCAACCCGAGCCAAGCTGCGAAGCGACATTTTTTTAGCAACTTTTGACTTCGTGTACTAAATTAGAGC
>Ga0307971_1001395_pt1 | contig 12248 bp, 13 predicted proteins | sample OrgLakmetagen714_FD_201820 | JGI IMG/M metagenome (GOLD analysis project Ga0307971, IMG submission 201820) | Saline water microbial communities from Organic Lake, Antarctica - #714 | ecosystem: Environmental > Aquatic > Non-marine Saline and Alkaline > Saline | place: Antarctica: Organic Lake... | reverse complement strand
AAGCTGTGCTGGCGTGCTTGGAGGATGTTTTGAAGGCCGTCGAACAGAGCCTACATTGAGTGACCACACGTTGGAAACCACCAGCCGCGGACGGAAAAAGGTAGAACGTATTTTTCTTCATATTAGTAGCAGAGCTCGGATACGAGTCTCCCAATTTAACCGCAGAATATGCATCCAATGTGCTATCGCGTCAAATTGGGGGCTATTCTTTCATTTTTCATGCCCTGGGTTGCTACGACTCTGAGAAATAGCTCATGTGCTCTTCCTTGTGAACCAATGCCAGTATATACGTCCGCTTCTAGCCTCATCAGCAATACCTCAAATCTAACTTCACTGAGAACGACTGCAAAGCTTGAATTCATCAAAATTCGCGAAGAACTGAAGCCAATTATGGCAGTTGCGGCATACAATATTTCACAATTGATGTTCTGTCGAGGCTACTCAATTAATGTGCTCGCCCCGGCACTGCGTCGCTACCATGAAGCGCATGTTACATTACGTCAATTGGAGGGTGAAATTTGCACCAACAAATCGTTTGAAGGAGGATTATCAAATTTCACAAATTTCAAAAATTCTTGCCGACCAGATACTAACGCATCGCAAATCGACCCCCGTCCACTCGATTGGGCACATTATGCCCTCGCTGAGAAGACTGTTATATCAAAAAGTCAAATATTTGCCCAGCTATGCTCTCATCGAAAGCTTTCATCTTCAAACCCATCTCGGCGGAATTCACGCGAAGCTAAGAATCATACAACAATTCTGAACCTTGAACTATTAGAAAGCTCCCGGGCTCAAGCTATTGCGAACAATATGAGCGCAACGACCATTTGCCTTAGCACCGATTTCTTCCCAGGTAAACTTCTCGATCCTCTCGTTGTACTAGATGATCTCTTCACAGCATGGGCTGGCTATCATTCACACAATGCATCTGCACCATCGCTGAAAGGCCTGGGCAAAATCAGAATTATTCTTTGGGGTTCCGACGTGATAGCACCTGTGGTCAAGTATCGCTCCCGCACAGGACAGCCTTTATATTCTCGAAGATTTCTTCAGGCTCGTTTTAACTTCACAAATGCTTCAAGGATTGCCTTGGCATGGGCGAATTTCTCCGAGTGGCAAAACATGGAGCACGAGTTTGCAGTGAACGAAAGCCTAATGATACTGAACGATGAGTGGTCCTTAATGTTTGAATCCTGGGAATCAATGGGACTTAACTTCGCTATCCTCACAGGAAATATGTTTGCAAGGCATCCGAAAGTGTTTCCACTGCCACTGGGCGTTCCAAATCAATTTCAAACAGCGCTTGCACGAAGCAGATACAATATTCGATCAAATGTTAACTCCTTCAGGAAAAAGCTTATGCTTTTACTAAATTTCAAGGCGTTCGGAGGACCTTTTAGGCCATCCTCTTCGGAACGCCAGGCAATTTACAGGTTGGCCACCCTTGGAGACCCAATTCAGGGCATCAAGCCTTGGACCTTTGCTAGCATTCGTCCGAGCCATGGGAAGACCCAGTACAAAGAAAACAGAATGGACTTTCACTACAGCGTGTTAGCTTCCTCTCACTTCGTGTTGAGTCCTCGCGGCAATGGTTTGGACTGTTTTCGAACATGGGAAGCTCTTTCGGTGGGCACAATACCCATCGTGAAAAGATCGGGCCCATTCGACGCCATTTACGAAGGCCTTCCAGTACTTTTAGTGAATCGATGGGAGGACGTATCCCTCGAATTGCTGGAGCGCACACTACGAGACTGGCGCCATCGCCGATTTCCAAACTTGACGCGCATTTCGACTACTGGTTGGCTACACGCGGGGTTGCAATGAATAGTTCCATCGTGAGTGCTACACTTTATTCGCTCTGGCATATTTAGAGCTCAAGGCCGTTAGGCATGTTTAAAGTAAAACGAAATAGGGGTATCGAAATAGATATCTAGCTTAGAAATAGCTATGGCCATAGCACCAATATCTAGTTGGCCCATGTTACTGAAAGAGTATCCTGGGGCTTATTTGAGAATCGAGATACCAAGCAGCACGAAGCCCGTGGAACTATTAATTCCATACTACCGTAGCAGGGAAAGTACTTAAAAACTTACAAAAATTACCGCAAAGATATAAAAGAGATGGGTAGAATGTTACAGCAAGAGAGGGAATCTAGAGGTAAAAATCGCCTTCTAGATCTCATACGGCCGTTCCTTTTAAGTTTTAACGATTTAACATCAGAGGAACGCGAAATAATTTCTTTGTTGAAAAGAGAAGCGACATGCAAAGACGCTGCTGAAACCTCAAAGCACTTCGAAATGTACTGCACGTGTGTGAGATACCTGAATGACCGCTCATTCCTCGGTCTTGGGCGCTCCTGTCTGTAAGTCGCTGTCGTTCAAACTCGAAAGGCCTGAAGAGTCTGATGCAGCGCTGTCGCGGCGGTTGTTAGGTGCCGACAGGGCATGAGGTCTGCTGCTCTCAGTTTCTTCGCCCCCACGTGAAGATGCTCTATGAGGAGAGGCAGCAGCCACATCACGATCGGGCGCGTGGGCTGCAATATTTGGCAAATTGAGCGCGGCATCATCGATCCCCTCAGCCATTTTCGACACTTGTTGCGTGAGGTCATAGTGGTCGTTATCGTTGCCGCTAGAGCCGTGTTGGCTCTGACCCTGGCTTGTCTCCACTTCTGAAGCTACTTCTTTCCTGTCAAGAATCTCGCCGGGAGCACTATTCGCAGTAGTTATCGTAACATCAGCTTCTGCCGCGCCCATTTCTGCAGCCAGGGCGCTCACCGCCACGCTGAACTCGAGTGCTTCGGCTTCGGCAGCCTCGTTGACTGCCTGCTCCTCGGGGCTCAGCCAGGGAACTGCGTTTGTGGGCAACTCTTCGCCCCAGCCTTGAGGGCCAAGGGCAAGTTGGCCACCACTGCCAACATTACCTCCATTAGCACCTTCAGCTCTTTCTTTGCCTTCCTCCTTTGTTGGTATGAACCCCAATCGGCCCGGTGCCTGTGCCCCTGAGAGTTGCTGCAGAGCCGCTTGGGCTCCTTGCGCTTCCCGCTTCGCCGTTTCTGCGGCCACGTTTGCCGCATTGCACTCTTCGCGCCATTTCTCCACTTCTCGCTCGAGCCGCTCCACTTCGGTGCTCAGGGTGGTGCACTCGGCGCGCGCAGCTGCCGTCGCACTTTCTGCCTCTTCCAGGGCACTCTTCGCCGTGGTTGCAGCCTGCTCCGCAGCGGTCGCCATGCTGCTCATTTGGGCCTTGAGGGCTTCTGCGGCGGCGTCGCTAGCGGCCAGCTGCGACTGGCGTTCTTCTTTGTGCGCCGCCTCGGCCGCCGCCAGCGCCTCGGCGTGCCTCCTCTGCTCGGCTTCCAGCTTGGCCCTTGCGCGACCCGCTTCCACCTCCACGCGCCGCTCGGCGCCCCGCAGCCGCACGCGGGCTTCGTCGAGCTCTTTGCTCAGGGCTTCGGCCACCGCTCCGTGCTGGGCGGCGGCAGCGGACATGGACTCGTGCTTCTGGGCGCGCGCAGCTTCGAGCTCTTGAGCCAGCTGGGCATGCTGCTCGCTGAGTTTGGCTTTCTCATCGGCCAGCATGTCCCGCGCGCCACTCACTTGCACGAGTTCGCGCTGAGACGCGCTCAGCTCCGCTTGCAAGCTCAACTCTTGCTGCGTGGCGGCAGCTCGCACCTTTTTTAACAGGAGTTATAAATGATGGAAAGGAATAAGACGAAGCCACGTAAATGATACACATGCGCGCATGCGAAGAACAAATGCTGAAATACTATCATACTTCGAGTACACGCATCCTTTGTTGCTGTACTAGTAGTAGCACCACCACCACCACCGTCTAACCTGTGCCGCTTGCCCCTCGAGGTCCAGCTTCACGCGCTCGGCTTCTAAGCGATGGCGGCCCGCGTCCGCACTCGCCGCCAACTTGGCCGCGTGCAACGCTTGCTTCGCTTCCGCGCAGTCGCTTTCCAGCCGCTTCAAGTCGTGGCGGGCTTCTGTTGCCTCCAGCTGAAGTTCGTGGAAACGAGACGTAGACTCTTCCAGACGCGCGCCCTGGGCCGCCAGCTCGCTCAACTGGCGCGAAACACAAGAAGAAAGAGCGGGCAAATAAGAAGGAGAGAAGTTGAAGCATTTGAAAATGAAAGAAGAACAATTCATTGAGCACATTCATTTCACCCTCTCTCTTCCCCACTCCTTGCCACCACTTCCATTTCCTTCTTTTTTTATTCCCAAAAACAAGCATACGCGCGCGCAAACAGAAAGAAAGCAGATTGTCTGTGTATGCAAGTACATATATGCATGCGTGTATATACGGCCTACCGTAGCTTCATGCTTGTGGCGCAGCATGGTCAGTTCTTTGCCGAGCTCTTTCGAAGACACCGTGGCGCTTCTCAGCTTGCCCTTCAAGGCTTCACGCTCCAACTCCACCGCGCTCTTCTGCGCCATTTCCTCTTCCAAAGTAGCCACTTTGGCTTCGAGCCGTTTGGTGCGGCTCAGCTCGAGCCCCAAGCGCTTCGCCAAGCCTTCGCGCGCTTCTTCCGCCTGCCGCGCGGCATGCTTCAGTTTGGCGCGGTCTTCGCTCGACGCGGCTCGGGCTTCCTCGGCGGCCGCTGCCGACGCGGCTTCTCTGGAAAGTGCGTCTCTCAACTCGGCCAGCCGACCGCCGAACTCGTCCCCCAAGGCGCCGGCACGAGCTTCTGCTTCCTCGCAACGCGCGGCCGACTCTTCTGCCGCGGCACGCAAGCGAGCTCCCGTGGCAGCGCTAGTCTCGAGCGCGAGGGCCAGCCGAGAGTGCTGGTCGCGGTACGCTGACTTGAACGATAGATTGCACGAAAGAAGGAAACAGACAAACGTGAAAGTCATTTCAGTAGTATTTAACTTCGTGATAAGAGAGCAAAGCATAAAGATAAGAAATACCGACACACATATGCATGTATGGTCAATAAGACATAATAATTTTACGTACTCATTTGCCCCAATTTTACGCCTTTTCATCTATCGAATATTCATTCATTACACACCTTCAGCTCGCGGTACTTGTGCCGCTGTTCTTCGGCTCGAGCAGCAGCGCGCTCAGCTTCCCGCTCTTGCGCAGCGAGGCGCTCCAGCTCACGCGCCTGGTCTGCGAGCACACGCTCTCGCCCCGCTAGCGTTGCGCGCAATTCGGCCACCTTTCAATATCGACCAAGAACGAATCTCGGTTACAAAAGATTACACTGTGCTTGCACTCGGACAGCCCTATAAGCCTATCATCTTAGTCGTTACATTCACTCGCACGCCAAAAGAAGGTTGACGCACACACACACGCATGCACAGACGCTACAGAACGTGGCTGTGCTTCCATTCTTTGTACCTCTAACTGCAGCCCAGACACTTCTTGTCCGAGCGCCACAGCGTTGTTGAGGTCTTCGTCCTTCTCTACGCCTCTTTTGAGCCCATCAGCTGTGGTCAAGCTGCGCTGCGTAGCCTGCGCATTGGGCTCGTCACCGCCACTGCTGCGGTCATAACCCACCGAGTCGAGCGCAGACTCTGGCGCGGCCTCGATGGCCGTGTGCTGATTGGTCGACGCTCGGCGCTTTTGTAAAGCCCCACCACCAGGTGCGGACTTGGGGCGCACTGCTCGATCAGGCGTTGCATCAGCGCTGCCACCACGTCCGTCCTTGCTAGGCGACGCAAACATGTCGTTCCAATCTCCGCCCGGGCTAGCCTGAGCTTGCTGCCCTGCTGCAGCCACCGCCTGCGTACGCACGGTGCCCCGCGCCCTCCCCGCAGAGGATGCTGCCGTGGCTGCTTTCGACTTCGTTAAGGCAGCTTCGAGCTGCTTCACTTTCTTCTCTAACTCCGTGCAATCACGCTGGAGCTCCTCGCGACTACGCGGTCGAAACCTCTTAGGGCCGCTACAAGTACGCTTGATGATGAGCTCATTTACGGTGCGGTCATCCAAGCCACGATCTACAAGAGCTTGTCGCAGCACATCCACAACTACTTCACCGTCGCGAATGGCATCCCGAAGCTGCTGGATGAGCGCAGAGCGACGGTGCTCTTTTGACGCAGCCTTGGCTACTTGTAACTGCTCTTTGAGCACATGAATCGATGTCATTAGCGTGCGAACTTTCTGCGCATGCATGCGCTGCAGCGTTTCGACTTGGTCGCTCATACCCGCATCCGACACGACTGGTAATGCCACTTGCTGCTCCATGGGAAGCCGTGAGCAAAGCTCACGAGGCAGAATAGAGCACTGGGCGTAAACTTAGTGCTACTCTACTCTCTATTTTCTGCTCTTCAGTTTCTCATTTTGCTGTAACCGTTGAAGGAAACCGTGGATTTGTGATCAGTGTGGACGCTGAGATCTATTCCAAATCTCCAAATTAATTTTACTTCTCCCACACTGGCAACTGGTGGGGACAACAGGTGCGCGTTTACCTTGGGCACTTTTGGACAGCGATGATAGCCATTGACTCAGAGATGTTTTCTAATCCTACTTATGTTTTTAATTTAAGTGTGATATGTACTTACAGCCGCCCTTAACGGATCGCAGCTCGTAAACGTCGGGAGCATCCTTGACGACGGTGAGGACTTCAAAATTACGAAGCAGTCTACCGCATGAGCAGCGAGGGCAAAGAATCCGAGGAAAAGAGCGCCAGGCCGCCACCAAGTAGGAGTGGTGATGCGCTCGCAAACGGGTTCAGCGCAGCTTGCCGGCTAACTACTATGGATGCCTGCCCCGTGCGCCACTTGGTCTTACGTTTCACGACGCTGAGTGATGGCCACGAGCAGGTGATTATTTGGACTTAGCCTGGCGGCGCTTGTCAAGTAGCGAAGCATGGATTTTTTTAAAATTCATACTTAGTACGAAGGCGAATGCGACGGGGAGGACGGACAGAGGGAAGCGCATTATTATTGTGCCTTTTGAGCCAAGACTGTTTCGTTTGTTCCATCGTGCGGTTAAACGGGCACACCTGTACTAGTACTGATTTTGATGACACGCAATGCCCCTTGACTTTGATTGGGGTTTCGTTTCTAGGCGAGCTTTGGGATTGGGACGGTAGGAGGTGACATAGGGCGAGCGCCCGGCGAAAACGCGGTGTTCGTGCCCTCCGACGCTACCCTATCTCGGCGGCGGCACGCTTATGTCTCGCACGAGGACGGCCGGTAAATGGAACTTTAGAAACAAGTAGAGACCCAGGAACGAAGGGGGCATGTGTAATGAAGATTATAGCTCTCATACTTCATCTCTTTTAGCACGTAATTTCATGCGTACTAGTGCTCTGACCGTCGTGAAGCACCATTTCCTTTCCTTCCCCTGGTTCGAATCTCAAGTCGAATATCAGTCAAGTGTGCACCCTGGCGTGCAATTTAAGTTTCTCTGCCCCCTCTGTGTATTCAGGCATCACCATTTTCCTCCCTGTCCGGTCTTCTATTTGTCTCTTTTATCCTACCTTCCAGTTTTCTACTCCGAGACGCCACTGACTCAGACTTCCACGCAGCGATTCGCGTTGGCGTTGGTCACGCCGCCCGGGACTGGCCGCTGGCCGTGGGCGCGTGCTTCAGTGCGGGCAACTCCGTCTTTGAAGTTGTTGCCGTGGATGAAGGCGGTGGTGAAGGAGGCAGTGGTGGCGCGGCGGCGGACCGCAGAAACGGATGCGGGAGCGCCATGGGCGGTGAAGGAAAAGAGGAAGGCGGCAGAAGGGAGAATGACGGCGGGGACACCAAAGAAGACAGCGGCGGAAAGCGGGACCGGGAGCCGCTCCTGACGCTGCTAGCCCGCACAGGGCCGAAGAAGGGCTCCACCATTGCGGTGGGAGCCGATGGGGCCACGTTTGGGCGCGCCAATGAAAACACGGTGTGCGTGGCGGACCGCGAGCTGTCGCGGAAGCACACCCACGTTGCCTGGTCCCACGGGCAGTTTTTCGTGAGCGACATGGGGTCTACCAACGGGACTTACGTGCAGTTGGTGGGGCCCTACGCGGGGGCGTACCCGTTGAACTTGAACGACCACGTGCTGGTTGGCCGCACGGGCTTCAGCGTGAACCGCTGGGACTTTGGGTGCTCGGAAGAAATGGGCTGTCGCCGCACCATGGAAGACAAGTCGCTGCTGGTGCAGGACGTAGCCTTGCCGGAGTTTGGCGCGGGCCCGCTGCTGGCGCCGCAGACTTGGGCCGCAGTGTACGACGGGCACGGCGGCGAAGAATGCAGTGCTTTTTTGCAGAAGCGGTTGCACTTGGAAGTGTCCCTGAGCTTGGCGAGATTGGCCCCTCAGCTGAAAGCTACGGCCACGGATGCGCACGACGCCATCACAGCCGCGGCAGCCGAGGGCAGCAGCAGCAGCAGCAGCAGCAGCAGCAGCAGCAGCGCTCACGCGAACGGCAGCAGCAGCGGTGGAGGTGGTAGCAGCAGCAGCAGCAGCGAGGGAGCGTGGGCTGCGTTCGACGAGCTGGTGATGGGCGCGCTCACCGAAGCGTTCGTCGCCACTGACGGCGACTTCTTGGCGTCCAAAGGAGCGGCGGGCTCCACGGCTTCTACGGTCTTGGTGCTGGGCACCCGAGCGTATTGCGCCAACGTGGGAGACTCGCGCACCGTGCTGTGCCGGCGGGGTGGGCACGCGACAGCCCTGTCCGACGACCACAAGCCGAGCCGAGAAGACGAAGCGAGGCGGATCAAGGCCGCGGGGGGCTTCATCATCAACAAGCGCGTCATGGGCGAGCTGGCCGTGAGCCGCGCTTTCGGGGACGCCGAGTTCAAGAAGGGGATTTCGGAAATTTTGGGCGAAGAAAACGTGCAAGACGGCGAAGACGAGCAGCCCGGCACGGACCTGACCAAACCACTGGTAATTGCAAGAGTGTATGGTGATGAAGAAGTCAGCTCGCAAGCTTTTAGGAAGGGAGATTTGAGGCAATAGAAGGGAGCAGAGGCAAATCAAAGTGCATATTTTGTGCGAGGCGACTTCTGAATTAATGTAAATTACGAAGAATGATCAGGAGGAGAAGAGGGGGGACAGCACAGCTGTCTTCATGCTGATAGTCGTATTTTTGCTTACATGACCCCACTTTGTCTTCCCTCACTCCCACGCCTTTGCTGTGCCTGTGTGCCTGTGCGTCTGCCACTGTACGCAGGTAGTGGCCGAGCCGGAATGCCGCGCCATCGACCTCGAGCCGGACGACGCGTTCCTCCTGCTGGCGTGCGACGGCCTCTTCGACGTGATGACCAACCAGGAAGCGTGCGACCGCGCCGCAACCGAGCTGGCCAGCCATGGCGACGCGCAGCGGGCCGCCGAAGCTTTGAGCAAGGTACGCTTGCAGGAGGAGGGAAGGGGGTATTAGGAGGAGGCGAAAGGATGCAGAAGAGGAAACAAATGAAGATCATCCGAAATGCGCTCTCCATTGATGACGAATTGCATGTCCATCTGCCTTGTTATTATAACGTCTTACTGTACACGCCAGGCTGCGATTGAGGAACTCGGCAGCCGCGACAACGTGAGCGTGTTGCTCGTGGTGCTGAGCCCCAATAGACCCAGCACTGCACCCACTGCTTCAGGCAAACGCTAAAAGTGGCGGTAGATTTTCTGAGCCATGCACAGTTCTCACACGACTTGCGTGTATGTGTGTGCACGAGCACGATTTGGTTTTATCAACCTGGAATGGCCCGTAGCGCGCGCATGGGCTGTGCGTACTGTTATCTGTATATGTACCGCGATGAATGAGGCACTAGTTATGATGTTTCTTAAGGGCCCTCATCTTGATTTTAAAAACCAAATCCCTCTGAACGAAAAAAATCCTTATGATAATGATGCGCATGTATCACGATATCTAAGATAAAGGACCGAAGTCCGAAGTCCCTGTTATTCCGCATGGCGCATGAGATATCGAAATATTCCATTTGCTGCATGAATTAGGCCAAGATCGGAGACCGGGATCATGGGTGGCCTTGCGGCTTTCTGATTCCAAGCCCCCAGCGTCACCCCAGCGTTGTGCGTTGGGCCGTTTGGCCCTCGGTAAGCATAGTTGACGTAAACTATAAATTAAAAAGAAAGACGAGACAACTTTCCGTCTGTGGTGGGGTTATTTAGTACAATATTTTTTCATATAGAGCCACAAAAGCCTGCTTCGATTCAGCCCTAAATACCCGAGGAACCACGGTACATTTCTTAAAGACCAGAGGCTCCTGAACTCCTTCTTCCAAGTACCTCTAATTCTAAACCATTTACTTGCTGCTAGATTTAAACGACGCCGCCATCGACTTCGCATCGTCGGCTACGTCCGCCCATTTGCCTTTCGGGGCGCCTGCCGCCAGCACCGCGACCAGCTCCGGCTGCGGCACGCTGAACGCCGCCGCCACCCGGCGGTCCACCTCGAGGTTCGCGCCCTGTGCCGTGAAACTCACTTCCAGTACCCGGGTGCCGCTGTCGTTGCCCGCGGTGTCGCTCCAGACTTTCACGTTGGTGGCGCTGCCGTAAGTACCGTAGCGCGTGTCTCGGCCCTACAGGTCACAGAGGCATGTGTAGCATGAAGCAGCATATGAAATAAAAAGAAGAGGAAGAAATTCAAAACTATTGTAACAAGCGAGCGGGCAACATTGCTGCGGGTCCTATTAACGCGGCTGCGATTGGAAACTAGAAATTTAAGCGATCAACGCAGAAAATGAATAGCATAGCTTACCAGCAAAGCTTCGAGCAGCACAGCTTGCGGCACGTTGGCCACGCTGCCTGCTTTCATGTCCTTAGCAGTTGCCGGGTCCACCACGGCCAGCGCCACGAACGCATCACTGCCGCGCTTGGAGTCGCCAAAGTTGAGGACGCCACCCTTCTTTTCTTTCCACGGCGACACGAAGGACACTTGCACGGGCTTGGCTCCTGGCCCCAGCGGCGAGCTCACGGAAGCAGCGACCTTTCCGTCGGCTTTGCTCCGGGACGGAGGAGGCGGCTCCACGCCCCGGTTTTTGCCGTCGGTGGAGCCACGGTCCATCCGATCAATCCAAGAATCAACCCCCTGTGTTCGCCATAGCATGAGAATAAAACTTGAAGTTTAGAGTTTGAGTACACGGGGTAGTGTGCACGCTTAGTGAGCGCTCGAAAGGCTAAGGTCCTAGCCAAGTACCTACTATAGAGTATTCACCTTTTCCGCCACATCTCCTGGGTTAGCCATCAGATCAGCAAGAGCTTCGTCAGTCGGGGCGCTCTTAGCAATAGCCCCGGACGGAGCTAGCCACGCTGCGGCAGCGGCTGCAGAAGTCGAAAGCACTGCCCGCCGAGACGAGAAAAGCCCTTCTTCAACGAGCTCTGGTTTGGCATGAGTCACGCACTTCCGCGGCAAAGGAGCTCGCGGAGCGACTAGAGCCATCGACGGAACGAAGAGAAGCAAGGTACCAATCTTTCGAAACATCTTGAACGAAACTGAAATGCCCGACTCGACTGGCCGCAAACCTAATCTTTTGCTGAGCTCCTGACTAGTGGCTACAGTATAGGATATGTTAGCGTACTTCGTCACGCCCTGAGCCCTGAGCTCTTGCTCTGGAGGTCGTCATATCAGCGCTTGAGAGGCTGGGTAATGTCTGCACTAATACAGTACTTATGCACCCATTCAGGTTGTGACCTGTGACTATGACTTCAGCTGGAAGAAACAGAACGCAGTGAAGGCTCTCTCTTTTCCGAAGTACAGAGCGTACGCTTCTCTTGGCTTAAATGATTTGTGGTTTGTTCTGATGTTATATTTTTCTATTGCTATGTGTTACAGGGATATTTCTTTTTGAGGCAGGCCCCGCCGGAATCAGGAGGCTAACAGAAAGAGATAAAAAGTAATGAAGCTTGTATTTGGGGTGTATTAACTTAAGTAGACTCGAACTCGAGCTAATGGACAAAAAGCACAAATAACAAAGAAATCAATGCAGTTGGCAGGAGTTTTCGCGCGTGCGTTGCGCACAAGTCGAAAAATGATTAAAGAAGAAAGGTTTTACCAAACCAGATAAGAATTTACAAGCGCACTTGTGTTATGTTGAATAATTCAAATACAGTAGGGAGACTTCCATTGAGAATAATACAAAAGGAGGGTTCCTTGCAATAAAAGAGGCCGCTTGTGATATTTGTATGAACCCTGGGCCTGGCTTTCAGTCTGGCCAGGGATACTATGTAGACGCCGTCTAGATCCAAATCCCAAATCCCAACGATTGATTTATTTTGGCAGCAGCTACAAGCATTGTCAGCACGATCTTGCCGATCACTAGCGCGGAACCTGCACTCTTCGGGGTATACGCAGTCGACTT
>Ga0307971_1001390_pt1 | contig 12267 bp, 8 predicted proteins | sample OrgLakmetagen714_FD_201820 | JGI IMG/M metagenome (GOLD analysis project Ga0307971, IMG submission 201820) | Saline water microbial communities from Organic Lake, Antarctica - #714 | ecosystem: Environmental > Aquatic > Non-marine Saline and Alkaline > Saline | place: Antarctica: Organic Lake... | reverse complement strand
CGCCCAACGGGTCGAAGTTGAAGCGGGGCGACCCAGGAAGGCCGTCAGCCGACAGCGGTGGCCTCCTCTGCACTACTATTGGCGGGCCTTGCGGCCAACCAGGGCTGTTTTGGTTGAAGTTGCTATTGCGGTCGTTGTAGTTGTGGTCGGGCAGGTTGGACGGCAGTGGTGCCACGCGTCGTCGTCCGTCGCCGAACCGCGGTAGAAGCGACTCGGGATACAGGGAAGGTCCCATGGCCTCCGGAGGGGGGCGAGTGAGGGGCCGCAAGCGCACCACCCGACGGTTGGCTGGAGCGGCGTCGCCGCCTTCTTGAGCTTGCTGTTGCATGAGCAGCATCGGGGCTGGCATGCTGGAGGTGGAGGAGGCGGGCGACGAGGGGTACTGAGCAGTATTGCCCAAAGGCATGCCATTGTGGTCGTACTCGTAGCTCGACATGGGCGCCACTTGCGCGTTTCGGCCAAACAGTGGGGACGGGGGCATCGACAACGGGCTGCGCGGAGGCGATACTGCTCCTCCTGGTCCTGCTGGACCTCCTGGAGTAGGCGTGGTGGTGGTTGTAGTGGTGGTCACGGAATAGCCCCATGGCCGGAGCCGCGACGTGGTCACCTCCAAGAACTCCATCAAGCTCCCGCCGCCGTCGGAGAGGGGGTCGAGGCGCGGCCGGCCGTCGAACCTCGCGCCGGGCGGTAAATCGTACGGCGAGGCGGGAGCCACTTTGCCCTTGGCGCGAGCCGTTCGCCGCACCTGGACCGCCACACCGGTCAAAACCAGCACCAAGCCTGCTCCAACGATCAGTGCAATCATCGTAGGCGGCAGCGAGGCTCCCGTCGGCACGCTCTTGGCATCGGTTGAGGGCGCAGAACTCGGCTGTGGCGAGGGTCCTCTCAGGGGCGCGACTGCAGGTGCTTTCGAGGGGGCCCGTTCGTACGCGTTGGCAGTAACTTGGCCCACGCTGGTGATTGAAGTCAAAGCCGACGCAAGCGCAATCACAAAGGACACCTTGTTGAGTTTCGTGGACACGTCGGCGACAAAATCAAAAACGTCCACGGCGGAGGTCAGCGAAAGGCTCACAGAGACGTCAAAGGAAATGCTCCAGGTGTACGAATCGGCCAAGAGCACTCGCCGTCTTTGCGCAGAGACCACGGCAAGGTGTCGGACAGCGCCCTCGTTCACGCTCAGCGTGTCAGCCACCGTGGTCCGCAACAGTGCTACATCAGCGTCGGTCGGTGCAGCCGTCGCGACCACCTCGAAGGACACCGCTGCAGTGACCGTGTCCGCCGTGGTTGGTATCAGCGTCGGAGGGCTGGTTGTGGGGAGTGCAGTAGGATTGTGCGTGGGGTCAGGCGTAGGCTGGTTAGTAGGCAGGGCCGTCGGGCGCGCTGTCGGGATGTGTGAGGGCTGGGGCGTCGGCAAGGCACTTGGTTCTGGAGTGGGTCGGTCGGTAGTCTCAAACGAAAACGAAGGCGCCGTGGTGTTAGCGCTCAGCACGAAAGTACCCAAATGATCGCACGCGCAAGTGACCGCATCAGAGGTGTAGCCTGGCACTACCGCGCAGCCTTCGGTCGTAAACGTATCGGCAGTGTAGTCCCACGAGAGGCACGTTGGCACCACTTTGGGGCACACGTAAACGTACAAATACTTGCCACCCTGACCGCCCGCATCAAAATCACAAGTGTAGGGAACGTCCGCGAGCGGGCAGTCCAGAGTCACCTGCGCGCCATCCACAGCACAACTCCCTACCACAATGTAATCGGAGTGGTTTGTGTCGAACGGCGCCGTGGCGGCAAGAGTCACAGCCACAGTATCCTCGAGATTGTGCATGTCGACAGCATCCACTTTATCTTCTGGCGCCAGCCGCACCACGGTTACTTTCGACCGAAGCAAGGTGGTCCCTTCGAGCTCTCCTTGATCAGTGCGGCTATCTCGAGCGGCAGCACTGCCTAAGGTGCCCTTGAGCCAACTTGCATATGGATCAGAGGCAAGGGTCATGAGTCGAACGTCGTAGCTTGAAACTTCTTCAAAAGTAGGACCGCTGAAGGACACGGCAGTCACCAAATCGGTTGATCCGCCAAGAGACAAGTGCAGCGCGCCCAGATTTTCGAGACTTTCGAGAGAATTACGATAGCTGAAAAGGAAGGTGTTGTCAGATTCAAACGTGTAGCCAACTTCGCTCTCTGCACCGAAAAGCTGAAGAGCGCTCACGAGGTCGAGAACACTCGTAATGTTTACTATTCGGGTGAGCGACGAGACGTCACTAGCATTGAACAAAGAAGTCTCAGTCAATAACGTGAGGGCCGTGCCAGAATAGCTTAGACTTTCATCGCTGATCCCAATCTCGGCATCAAAGGAATCTTGGAAGACAGTCGACAGAAACTGGAAAGCACTCTTGCCTACGGCAGTTGTGACGTCAGAAGGTGTAGAAAGTATGCCATCCAGGACTGAAAGCAAGCTGCCGATGTCCTCGGAGGTCACAGGAGTAATGGCATATGTCAACCATAAGTCTTCCAAAGCAGCAGCTAAGAGCACTGACGCATCTGTGCCGGTTCCAAGTAATGCCCGCCTTCGAGAAGTAGATTCATCAACAATTGAACTCGAAACAGATAAGGTTGCTAAGAGCAGGCGCTTAGCGCCATCTGCGTCCGCAGATTCAATAGCAGCAGTAGTAAGAGCTCCTGAAATGTTGAACAATTGCGCGATTGTCAGCAATTCAACATTGTTTGTCACTTGCACCCCATCAGTGCTTGACCCGGAGGCACCATAAGAGTCGAAGACTTCGACAAAGCAACTGAAACCAAAGCCAGTCTCTTCGTCTCCCGGAGGAAGCACAACTCCATTCAATGACGCATCACTTTGTTTCCCACCAAACGGTGAATTTCTGCTCGATGAGACGCCAGTGGTCGTCGGAAGAACTCTTACAGTGCCAAATAAGTACGTGAGTGGCAGATCTTCGTCAACCCAATTCAATGCACTGAAACTGAAATCCGTAGTGAGCGCATAACCCGAACTAGGGCTCACTTCTAGTCTACCACTGCTTGGTGCTTCGTTGACGTCGAAGCTCAATGAAGAGTAGCTGCTTGATCCGTCGCTGCCTTCAGCAAGGAATACCAGCGTATAGGTGTTGCCAACCGTAAGCGTTGAGAGAGACACAACTGCACTGAGCTCATTCGCTATCGTTGCCACGGCTGCCCCTTTCGACACAAATGGTTCCTCCACGTCGCTGTCCTCCATTGACCATGTAGTGGAGGAACTAAGCGCCGACGCCACGCTAGCGCGGACCAAAATGAAACCACCATCATTGTTTACTTTATTGCTTACAAGTGAGGCTATAGATATTACCGCAGACGTGCCAGCCTGTACTTCAACCGTTACTGTCGTTGTGGCACTACGAGTGTCCCTCAAGACAGTGAGAGAAAAGGTATGCGTCCCAACCGACAAAGTATTTGCGGGCACGGTAATGCTCGATGAGGAAGTCAATACCGACGATGCCTCTGAGCTGTCACTGGACCAAGTGTAGCTCAAGTATGAAGTTGGGTCATCTGGATTGTAGCTTTCGCTTGCATCCAACGTGAATGCAGTACTACGACCAATCTGGCGGTAAGCTCCACCACTTATGATGGCCACAAGGGCTTGCTTTTCCACGGTTACTTCGACCGTTGCTGTGTTGTTGATGTGCGGTGAATCTGTCATGAATCCAATCACGCGGAACGAATACGTGTTGAGCACTTCCAGTGAATCAGCAGGGATGGTCAACAAGCGTGGACTCTTTGAAGTACCGCTGAGCGCACCCGAAAAGAGACCAGAATCTTCAAACCAAATGAAGTCCATCTTTGAATTTGAAAGGGATTGCCCTACACAGCTTGTTGAGGGAAGACGAGCAAACGCTTTCAAGGAGAGGCGGTCACTTCGCGTCACTATCACTGAGCTGTCGCCCTGAATTTTGATAATTGGCGCTGGTACGTTGAGTACACGAATTGGCACACTCGATACAGCAAACTGGCCTAAGAAATTTGATACATTGAGTTGAACAACGAAATTTGACCCTGGAACCATATCAGCAGCATCAATAACAAGTGAATAGGTACCCTCCCCACCATTCGCAGCATTTGCAACCTCCAGTGCCTTCGTGACATTTTCAACGGAGGCACTACTGGTAGAAGAAACAACTGAAAAGTGATACTTCAAGTCGCGCCCTCCAGTTCCTGTCGTTGCACTTCCGTCCAAAATTAGGTCGTTGCAGCGCCCGATAAATCTTGAAGATGCCGACAAAATCACCCCCGGGACGGTCAAGACCACGGGCTGCCCTACGACAAAACTTTCCTCCATCGTAAACAAACTGGCGGACGAAAGAGAACTCTTAAGTGCTAAGTCTCGTATTTTTATCACGTCCCCAGGTAACACTTCAGGGTCACTTCCAAAGGTGATTTTAAGAGTATCATCATCAGTGAAAGAGCAGTAGTTATCGGTCCCAAGAAGCGTTGACACCTCGACTGCAGTGAGATCGAGAATGACTGATGCGCAGTCAAAAGTTCCAACTTGCCCAGCACGGTCGGTACTTGTGTCGAAAGTAACCGTAATTGAATTCAAGAGATCCCCGAAGGCTGCCTCAGACACTACAGGAGGATCTCGAACGTCGTAAGTAACGGACACACCCAGTGCAACAGAGGCCGCCGCAATACCGTCATACTCTTTATCCGAACTCGAGAGTGAGTGAGTTACAGTTTCATCCCGACTTGCCAGGGCGGCGCAGAATCGATTGCTGACGCTGCAAACAGGCCGCGTCGTTGTGGGCGCACTCGCCAATAATTCAACTAAAGTTGAAGTATTCCATGACGATGGCGTGAAAGTAATACTACTCGGCGAAACTGTTGAGTACAAACCGAGGCCACTCATGGCTACGACGACTTCAGATCTTGGTTGAGTGGCAAGGGAAACTCCATAGACTCCGGGCAACAACGCATCTCCAAAGTTGTTGTACGTGGCGGAAACTGCCGTGCTGCTAACCACCAAGCCAGCTTCGTCATTATCGAGGACAGTAATATTCAAAGGTGGCACAGTTAAATTTGAGTACAAAGCTCCCTGCCCACAAGCCGGCCGATCTGCTTCGAGGCATTCAAAAAGCAAATCTTCAGTGAAGACCGATATGATAATCCTGTCGCCATGATTATTGCCTTGATCGATATTGTCATCGACTCCAGTCGCAACAATGGTAACATTCTCCTTAAAGTCCTGGTAGGTAAACTTCACAGAAGATGGGAACAATACTACCCCACCAAAAGCTGACCGAAAGGCGACAGTGACTGAACTTAGCGGCTCCGTACCGAGAGAGACCGCAAAAGACGCCGTTTGGGTGCTATCTTCGGATACTTCGAGAAGTTCGGGAGCGTAAATCTTAATCGAAGCCACTGGTGTCGCTGTAGGGGAAGGGGTTGGGTTTGAAGTGGGCGCACTTGTTGGCACATACGTAGGCAGGGGTGAAGGTGCTGACGTGGGCACGAAAGTAGGCAGAGCTGTTGGTTGAGAAGTGGGCACCCCTGTAGGGCGCGGAGTCGGAAGAGACGTTGGGACGTGTGAAGGAATTGGAGTGGGCGGCACGGATGGCGTGCCTGTGGGCAACATTGAAGGTACGGGAGTGGGCTGCAGGGATGGAACTAAAGTAGGCAAAGGAGTTGGCATCAGTGATGGAACCGGGGTTGGCATTAAGGACGGAACCAAAGTGGGCAGTGGCGAGGGCATTAATGTTGGCACTGGTGTTGGCATAGTAGACGGAGGGAGTGTGGGGAGCGACGTAGGCACTGAAGTCGGGATCAATGAAGGCACTGGAGTCGGTACTAAAGTTGGTAACGGTGTCGGTAATATTGTCGGCAAAGGGGTCGGTGCTGGAGTGGGCTGTAGTGTGGGCACTGGGCTTGGCAACAGTGATGGTAGTGGCGATGGAGAAGGTGTAGGCACCAAGGTCGGCACCGGTGTCGGCTGCAATGTTGGCACAGGGCTCGGCAACGGCGACGGGACTGGCGACGGCGCTGGTGTAGGATCCAATGTTGGGACCGGGGTAGGCTGTGGAGAAGGAACCATGGTCGGCACTGGCGTTGGTACTGGCGATGGTGAAGGTGTTGGCTCCAGAGTTGGCACAGGAGTAGGCACCAATGTTGGTACCGGAGTGGGTTGCAACGAAGGCACAGGACTTGGTAAAGGTGATGGCACTGGCGACGGCTGTGGCGTAGGTAACAAAGATGGCACCGGGGTTGGTTCAAGCGTTGGTACTGGGCTAGGCACTGGTGATGGCATAGGTGAAGGTGAAGGTGTTGGTTCTAGAGACGGCACAGGGGTCGGCACTGAAGTCGGCACTGGGGTTGGCTGCATTGTGGGCACTGGACTCGGCAGTGGGGACGGTAGTGGCGATGGAGAAGGTGTAGGCATCAAGGTGGGCACCGGGGTTGGCTGAAGGGTTGGAACAGGGCTCGGCATAGGTGATGGCATCGGTGATGGAGATGACGTAGGCATCAAAGTTGGCACCGGGGTTGGCTGCAACGTGGGCACAGGGCTCGGCAATGGCGACGGTACTGGCGTTGGAGAGGGTGTAGGCACCAAGGTCGGCACTGGTGTCGGCTGCAAAGTTGGCACTGGACTCGGAACTGGCGATGGAGACGGTGTTGGCACTAACGTTGGCACCGGAGTGGGCTGTAGTGTAGGAACCGGGCTTGGCAACGGAGACGGCGCAGGCGATGGCAAAGGCGTAGGCATCAACGTAGGCACAGGAGTTGGTTGCAAAGAAGGCACAGGGCTTGGTTCAGGCGACGGCAACGGCGATGGTGATGGCGTAGGCATCAAGGTTGGTACTGGCGTCGGTTGCAATGTGGGCACTGAACTTGGTACCGGGGACGGCACAGGTGATGGGAGTGGTGTTGGCTGCAAAGTTGGCACTGGAGTGGGATACAATGTGGGCACAGGGCTCGGCACAGGCGACGGTACAGGCGACGGCGATGGAGTAGGCACCAATGAGGGCACAGGGGTTGGTTGCAGCGAGGGAACTGGAGTTGGTGATAGAGTCGGCAACGGTGATGGTGATGGAGTTGGCACCGAAGTGGGCACTGGCGTGGGTTGAAGCGTTGGAACCGGGCTCGGCAAGGGTGACGGCACAGGCGATGGCGAAGGCGTAGGCATCAACGTGGGCACTGGTGTAGGCTGCAGAGAAGGCACAGGGCTTGGTTCAGGCGACGGCAACGGTGATGGTGATGGCGTAGGCATCAAGGTTGGTACCGGGGTCGGCTGCAATGTGGGCACAGGGCTCGGCACCGGTGACGGGAGTGGTGATGGTGAAGGTGTTGGCACCAAGGACGGTACTGACGTAGGCTGCAGCGTTGGCACAGGGCTTGGCACTGGCGTTGGCACTGGCGATGGTGCTGGTGTAGGCATCAATGATGGCACCGGAGTGGGCTGTAACGTAGGCACCGGACTAGGCAATGGTGTTGGCACAAGAGTTGGGACTGGTGTAGGCATTAAGGTGGGCACTGGAGTTGGTTGAAGAGTTGGTACAGGGCTTGGCACCGGAGTTGGCAACGGTGAGGGTGAAGGTGTTGGCACCAACGTGGGCACTGGAGTAGGCTGCAACGTGGGCACAGGGCTCGGCACAGGTGACGGTACTGGTGAAGGTGCTGCAGTAGGCATCAATGATGGCACCGGTGTCGGCTGCAACGAGGGCACTGGTGACGGCAATGGCGATGGAGATGGTGTTGGCATTAAGGTGGGCACTGGAGTCGGCTGAAGCGTTGGAACCGGGCTCGGCAAGGGTGACGGCACAGGCGATGGCGAAGGCGTGGGCATCAACGTGGGCACTGGAGTTGGCTGCAGAGAAGGCACAGGGCTTGGCACTGACGTTGGCATTGGCGATGGTAATGGTGTGGGTACCAATGTAGGAACTGGCGTCGGCTGTAGCGTGGGTACTGGAGTTGGTACTGGGCTTGGTAGAGGTGACGGGAGTGGTGTTGGCTGCAGAGTTGGTACTGGTGTGGGCTGTAATGTGGGCACTGGAGTAGGCACAGGTGACGGCACTGGTGTTGGTGCTGAAGTAGGCATCAATGATGGCACCGGTGTCGGCTGCAATGTTGGCACAGGAGTTGGTACAGGTGATGGCAATGGCGATGGTGCGGGGGTTGGCAGCAACGATGGCACTGGGGTAGGTTGAAGCGTTGGAACCGGGCTCGGCATTGGTGAAGGCACAGGCGATGGCGAAGGCGTGGGCATCAACGTGGGCACTGGAGTTGGCTGCAGAGAAGGCACAGGGCTTGGCACTGACGTTGGCATTGGCGATGGTGATGGTGTGGGTACCAATGTCGGTACTGGCGTCGGCTGTAGCGTGGGCACTGGAGTTGGTACTGGACTCGGTAGAGGTGACGGGAGTGGTGTTGGCTGCAGAGTTGGTACTGGTGTGGGCTGTAATGTGGGTACTGGGCTTGGTATAGAAGACGGTACTGGTGTTGGTGCTGGTGTAGGCATCAATGATGGCACTGGAGTGGGTTGCAACGAGGGCACCGGACTTGGCGATGGTGTTGGCACAAGGGTTGGGACTGGCGTAGGCATCAAGGTGGGCACCGGGGTTGGCTGAAGGGTTGGTACTGAACTCGGAACAGAAGTTGGCATCGAAGATGGTGAAGGTGTAGGTACCAATGATGGCACTGGTGTGGGATATAATGTGGGCACAGGGCTCGGCAATGGCGACGGCACTGGCGTTGGAGAGGGTGTAGGCACCAAGGTCGGCACAGGTGTTGGCTGCAAAGTTGGCACTGAACTCGGAAGTGGTGATGGAGACGGTGTTGGCACCGAAGTGGGCACTGGCGTGGGCTGAAGCGTTGGCACAGGGCTTGGCGCAGGTGATGGTACAGGTGATGGTGAAGGCGTAGGCATCAAGCTTGGTACCGGAGTTGGTTGCAATGTGGGTACCGCACTTGGTATTGGTGACGGCAACGGTGATGGTGATGGCGTAGGCATCAAGCTTGGTACCGGAGTTGGTTGCAATGTGGGTACCGCACTTGGTATTGGTGACGGCAACGGTGATGGTGATGGCGTAGGCATCAAAGTTGGCACCGGAGTGGGCTGCAACGTTGGTACAGGGCTCGGCACCGGTGATGGGACTGGTGATGGTGAAGGTGTTGGCACCAAGGTCGGTACTGGTGTAGGCTGCAGCGTTGGCACAGGGCTCGGTACTGGCGTTGGCATTGGCGATGGAGATGGTGTTGGCATTAAGGTGGGCACCGGAGTGGGCTGTAATGTAGGCACCGGACTAGGCGATGGCGTTGGCATAAGAGTTGGGACTGGTGTAGGCAATAAAGTGGGCACTGGAGTTGGCTGAAGAGTTGGTACAGGGCTTGGCACCGGAGTTGGCATCGGTGAAGGTGAAGATGTTGGCACCAACGTGGGCACTGGAGTAGGCTGCAACGTGGGCACTGGACTCGGCACTGGTGATGGCAATGGCGATGGTGCGGGGGTTGGCAGCAACGATGGCACTGGGGTCGGCTGCAAAGAGGGCACAGGGCTAGGTGCTGGCGTTGGTACTGGCGATGGTGATGGTGTAGGCATCAATGTTGGAACGGGAGTGGGTTGTAAAGAGGGAACTGGGCTGGGAATTGGACTTGGAACTGGTGATGGAGATGGTGTTGGCTGCGAAGTTGGCACGGGGGTGGGTTGTAGCGTTGGTACAGGGCTCGGAGAAGCAGTAGGTATCAATGACGGTAAGGATGTGGGTACCAATGATGGTACCGGAGTGGGCTGTAGTGAGGGCACTGGACTTGGTAAAGGTGACGGCATCGATGACGGAAATGGCGTAGGCAACAAGGATGGTACTGGAGTCGGATGCAGTGTTGGAACAGAACTCGGTGCTGGCGACGGCACAGGTGATGGAAGTGGTGTTGGCGTCAGCGACGGTACTGAAGTTGGTTGTGGAGTAGGCACAGGGCTTGGCAACGGCGATGGTGTAGGAGATGGTGCTGATGTTGGTACCAATGTTGGCACCGGAGAGGGCTGTAGTGAGGGCACTGAACTTGGTAAAGGTGACGGCACTGGGGATGGTGCGGGGGTTGGCTGTTGGGTCGGCACTGGTGTGGGTTGTAGCGTTGGAACCGGGCTTGGTACTGGCGATGGCACCGATGATGGCGAGGAAGTAGGGACCGAGGTTGGAGTTGGGGTAGGTTGTAAAGTGGGCACTGGAGTTGGCTCTAACGAGGGCACAGGGCTTGGTGCTGGCGTAGGAATTGATGTCGGTGTTGGTGACGGTTGCAGAGTTGGCACTGGAGTAGGCTGCAGCGATGGTACTGGGCTTGGCAATAGTGTTGGCACTGGCGACGGCAACAGTGTAGGTACCGAAGAAGGCGTTAAAGTGGGCTGCGAAGAGGGAGCAGGGCTCGGCATCAGCGTCGGTACAGGCGACGGCGATAGTGTAGGTGTTGGTGACGGCACCGGCGTTGGCTCTAAAGTGGGCACTGGAGTTGGTTGTAAAGAGGGCACTGCACTCGGTACTGAAGTTGGTATAGATGATGGTGACGGAGTTGGTGATGAGGTTGGTACCGGAGTCGGTTGCAAAGAAGGCACAGGGCTAGGTGCTGGCGACGGCATTGATGATGGTGATGGCGAAGGCACCAACGATGGTGCAGAGGTCGGCTTTGCTGTAGGTGCCGGGCTAGGCGATGGAGTTGGTACAAGGGTTGGGACAGGTGTAGGCATCAAAGTGGGCACAGAAGTAGGTTCAAGCGAAGGAACTGGACTAGGGGCTGAAGTTGGCACTAATGATGGTGGCGCCGATGGAGCTAAAGAAGGAATTGGAGTAGGCTGTAAAGTGGGGGATGGGCTGGGCACTGAGGATGGCGAAGATGATGGCACAAGTGTAGGAATTATGGTCGGGAGTGGCGACGGAGTAGACGTTGGCTTCGACGTGGGCAGAGGCGACGGAATTGGAGTTGGCTGCGTTGTAGGCAGCGAGGTAGGAACAGGCGTTGGCTGCAATGTAGGCAAAGGCGATGGTATTGATGTCGGCTGCAATGTTGGCAGTGGCGATGGTACCGATGTTGGCTGAGGTGTAGGCAGTGGCGATGGTATTGATGTCGGCTGCAACGTAGGCAGTGGTGATGGTACCGATGTTGGCTGAGGTGTAGGCAGTGGCGATGGTATTGATGTCGGCTGCAACGTAGGCAGTGGTGATGGTACCGATGTTGGCTGAGGTGTAGGCAGTGGCGACGGCACCGGTGTCGGCTGCGAGGTAGGCAGCGGAGAAGGAATCGGTGTCGGCTGCAAAGTTGGCAAAGGCGATGGTACCGATGTTGGCTGAGGTGTAGGCAGTGGCGATGGAACAGATGTTGGTTGCGAGGTAGGCAGCGGTGACGGTAATGGTGTTGGCTGAGATGTAGGCAGAGGTGATGGTATTGATGTCGGCTGCGACGTAGGCAGTGGTGATGGTATAGATGTTGGCTGAGGTGTAGGCAGTAGCGACGGCACCGATGTCGGCTGCGACGTAGGCAGTGGAGTTGGGACAGGCGTTGGCTGTAAAGTTGGCAGCGACGATGGAACAGGTGTCGGTTGCGCTGTAGGCAGTGGCGATGGTACTGACGTCGGTTGAGATGTAGGCAGCGGCGACGGTATTGATGTCGGCTGCGACGTAGGCAGCGGTGATGGATTAGATGTTGGCTGCGCTGTGGGCAGTAGCGACGGCACCGATGTCGGCTGCGCTGTAGGCAGTGGAGTTGGGACAGGCGTTGGCTGTAAAGTTGGCAGCGACGATGGAGCAGGTGTCGGTTGCGCTGTCGGCAGCGGTGATGGTACTAGTGTTGGCTGAGATGTAGGCAGTGGTGATGGTGCTGGTGTTGGCTGAGATGTAGGCAGAGGTGATGGTACCGATGTTGGCTGAGATGTAGGCAGCGGAGAAGGTATAGATGTCGGCTGCGCTGTAGGTAGCGGTGATGGAACCAATGTCGGCTGCAAAGTTGGCAGAGGGGAAGGAATAAGAGTTGGCTGCGGAGTAGGCAGTGGCGATGGTACTGACGTCGGCTGCAATGTAGGCAGCGGTGATGGTATTGATGTCGGCTGCAACGTAGGCAGTGGTGATGGTACCGATGTTGGCTGCAAAGTCGGCAGAGGGGAAGGATTTAGAGTTGGCTGCGTTGTAGGCAGCGGAGATGGTACTGATGTTGGCTGTGAGGTAGGCAGTGGGGTTGGAATAGGTGTCGGCTGTAAAGTTGGTAATGGAGATGGAACAAATGTCGGCTGCAAAGTTGGCAGCGGAG
>Ga0307971_1001380_pt1 | contig 12304 bp, 2 predicted proteins | sample OrgLakmetagen714_FD_201820 | JGI IMG/M metagenome (GOLD analysis project Ga0307971, IMG submission 201820) | Saline water microbial communities from Organic Lake, Antarctica - #714 | ecosystem: Environmental > Aquatic > Non-marine Saline and Alkaline > Saline | place: Antarctica: Organic Lake... | reverse complement strand
GGCGCATTTTGTGGCCGTATTGGCGGGATGTATCCCGGCGAAGAGCTGCACTCAATGGAGGGACTGATTCCAGAGATAGAGCAGATAATCAAAACCCCGATACGAATCTGTGTATTCGCTGAAGATGGCAGCCAAATATTTGAGATTGAGCCGGCCGGTGATAATGGTAAGTTGATTGAGGATAAGCTGCTGAGCGATGCCAAGGCGTTTTTCGAAAACGGAATAGGCCGAGTCGAGCGGGCCAGGGTCTTTCATACTGCGGTGTGCACTGAAGCCCCGGCCATGGTCAGTCGCGGCAAGGGTAAGAAGCGGAAGCCCTGGGAGGCTAAGTATGGACATTGACGAGCTAGAACGCAGAACGCACGAGCAACTCCGGTATATTCAGGAAGAGCATAATCGGCAAATCGCTCCACTGATTAAGATATTGAGCGACATTCACATGATGAGGCCGATTACTATTACTATGCGAGAGGCCGAGTATATGGGAGCTTTTGGTGCCTGCACCATAGATAAACCTGAATACCAGCGGGCGCAGGCTGAACTCAACAGCAGGTATCGCGGGATGTTAGACAGGATTCCTGTGAGCAAAACGGGGGATTGAGCTATGGACATGGAAGCCGTTTTTGGCCTGGCGTTCATGCTGCCCTTATTTGGGGCCTAATAATGACCGTAATGCCCAAGGAGTGGCAAAGCCTGTCTGGCTGGCTGATGGTGAGTTACCTTGGCATTCCGGGCTTTCTCGTGGTGGCGGCGGTGCTGGTCAGTGTTCCAGAGCTTATGTTCGGGGCGCTTTTCTTTCTGGGCGTTGCTGTTTTTAAGAAGTAAATGAGCCCCTGAGCGTTACCTCTTTGGGGCTCATTGCGGCTATGACGACCGAGCTTCTATTACTTTCGTACCCAGTGCGCGCTGGATCTGGTTTTTAATGGCTCGCAGTCGGTCGATCCGCTGACGCTTCAGCCCGGCGGGCTGGTCGGACCGGCGTATAACGTCAATGCGACGGTTGATCTTGCGCAGATCACTTTGCGCACGGTTTAGCTGGGTCCGAATGCGCAGCATTTCCTGCTTATCCTTCACCACCTCGGCCGCGTCGGCCAGTCGCCCTGCCTCGCGAAGTTCTTTCACGTCCGCGTGAGCGCGCGCCGCTTCCCGCATACCTTTATAAAAGACAGTGCCGTATTTGGTGTAACGGTCCTCATCCCCCAGGGATTTGTAGAAGCGGCGAATAGGCTGATACTCATACCAGCGCTGAGCGGGTTTCTCGTTTCCGGTTGCAAAACGCCACGCCACGTCGCCAGCGCCCGCGACCCAGGTGCCCACTTGCCCGAAATAGCCCCCAATCAGATGATCCATCTGTACCGGGCTGAGCGCAAACGGGTTGGTTTCTGGGGTTCCAATGCCGCCTATGGTGGCGTTTAAAATCTGGCTACCCCACTCCCCTATTTTGCTGGTACTGGCGCGTTTGCGCAGTTCTGGAGAAAGCCTGTCCATGCCCATGCTTTCTACGGGGCGCTCCGTGAAAGCGTCATAGTTGGAGTATATGTCGAGCAACGGCTGCACCGCCTGCGGTATCGGGCTGAACGAGAATGTGTCCGTTAGCATACTGAGCAGGCGCTTGCGGAACAGCTCACCAGTGGCCTCGTCGTCAACAAACTGCTCTGTGATCCGCTCTACTATAGTGGATATAGCGCCGACCTCGAACGGCTTAGGAATGAAATACCCTTGGTCGCCAAAGCGGACAAACCAATAGGTGTCTTTCTGCCAGTCTTCCAGCTTGCGGTATTCCTCGTCGTCTTGGTTGTGCAGGTAAAGCATCATGGTGGCTATTGCCAGGGCGCCGGTGACCGACCAAAAACGTCCGGCGGATTGCTTATCCGTAACCCCCGCAGCATCGCCACCAAACAGGCCCTTTAAGACACTGGCCCCAGGCTTCACACCTGAGCGGTAAATCTTATCCAGGCCCTGAATCCTGGCGTTCAGGAACGGCACTATGTCGATTAGGATACGCACCGCAGGCCAAGCGCCGTTCGCTGAGAAATCAATCAGGTCGCGTGACTCGAATGCTGCTTTGAGTTTTCCCAAATCTTGGTTTTGCGTGAAAATGGCCGCCCGGTTGACGCTCTCTACCGCGTTGTTTACGTCATTCCACCACGCCCACCCATTGCGCAGTGCGTCTGGTACCGCTTTTGGTCCATCAATCAAATTGACGCCGCGCATATCCCGCGTGAGCTGGGCGCGCAATTCGTCTGGGTTGCTGCCGAACAGGTGGCCAAAGTTGAACGATGCGCCGGCGGCCATCATCTGAGCCTTTATTGTTTCGTCATTGTAGGACCGGGTGCCGCCGATGACGTTGGCAAATACGTTTTTGCTAATGTCGTTGGTAGCAACGGCCTGCAGGCTGTCCCGAATCAGGTTGGCGACCATGAACTGCGGCGTAATAGTGGTCATGTTGGTGAACAGTCGCTTGAATCCGCGCATCACTTTCATAGCCGTGCCGTTCATGCCGGCGGTGGTCAGCGCCGTTAACGACTGGAACACCAGGGGATCGTCAATCTGGTAGTACACCTGTTCGCCATCTTCGAGCACAAAGGTTGAGTTTTTGGTGTCCCGGTTGCTGGCACTCACTCGATTAGCCATACCCAGAAGCTGGGCATTCTCAACCGCTTGCTGCGCCGCCTGATTTTTCAGGCTGGCATCGAGCAGGTGGTGGAAGTTCATCATGGTGTTTTGGAGCAGGTCGTTCAGGTTTTGAGTGCCGCCTTTGAGCCGCTTGTACGCCTGCTGGCGCGACAATCCACCCGTGGACAACTGGCCGGTCGGCTTGTTGTCTTCCTCACTGATTCGATAAAAGGGCACGTAGAACTCATTCGCCCACAGTTCGCGCTGGTCAGTGGTGAGCTGGTCATATTCTAAGTTAAAGGCAGGGCCTCCAATGTCTGTTTCGATAGCTTCCTGCAGGTCAGCCAGGGCCTTGCCTTCTGCCGCTTCGGCGATTTCCTTCACTTCCACATCGTCCGCTCGATTGGCCTCTTTGCGGGCTTTCTTGGCGCGCTTTACCAGGTCGCCGCGAATGCCGTGCTTGTCAGCCATGAATAGGATCGCGTCGGCTTCCTCCATGCCCTTTTTCAGCAGCCCGGATTGATCCGCAATCGCCAGAACGTCGTCCCGATAAGCCTGGAACTCGGTAAACACATCGGCATACGTCTCGGCGCGGTTGCGACCATCGGCCAGTGTGCCCCGGTCCCAGTTTTCCATGGCGCTGATTTCTGTTTCCGTAAATAGGTTTTCACGGCCCTCGTTCAGCAGCTTGCGCGATCGGTTGCCGGCGATCCAGCCCATGAAGCGCTGCACTTCCGCGCTCGCGCTGTCTGGGTCGTTGTTGCTGGCTAATTGTGCAAACACCGAGCCAAGGCCTTTTGATTCGTCGCCTTTCAGTGTCAGCACTTTCTCCGTCGGGTCCATCTCCAGGCGTCCGGTGTGCAGCATCGCGTTCAGCGCGCCGTTGGCAGCATTGGCCATGCGGCCCAGCACCCAGGATGAACGGCTAATGTCCTCGTTTAGCATGCGCTCGCCCAGCAGCGCCTCGTCCATGGCCTTAAAGCCGGCGAGGCGGTCAACCATACCCTGGCGGATCTTGAGGGCTGCGTTGTTCGTGACTTCCTTCCATGCGTCCATAATGCGGCGAGGTGCAGACCGTGGTCCTATCTTCGCGGCAGCGGTCCGGTCGGCTTCGGTAAAGTCGTCAAACAGGTTGCCGCCACTGATGCGCTCGTTCGAGCCCAGGCTGTAGCGCAGCGCCTTGTCGCCGGTTCCGGCCTTGCGTCCGCGCAGGTACTCCCGTGATTGCTCGCCCATTGAGAGAACGTCGGTGTAGGTCCACGCAATGGCGGGAATCAGAGTGCGCAGCAGTTCGCGGATCTTTGACATAGCGCGCTGCCAGGCTTTGGGGCGAATGCCCTTTTCCAGCAGGTGCGCCACCATCTCTTCAGCAATCTGAATGCGGTCCGAACGCTTGCTGGTGTCGAGAAATGAATACTCGCGCTTCACCTCGGCCAGCGCTTCGCGGCCCTGTGGTGTGTTTGGCAGGCTGCGGTACAGGCTTAACATGACGTTATCAATGCCCTCACCCAGTACACCACGGATGCCCTTGTGACCCACCGCTTCGTGAACGGCCACCCGAATGCCGTCCTCGGCATTAACGATATTGTCAGCCACCACGTAAATCTCACCATCCATGTACAGGCCGCGAACCGTGTCAGGCTTTACGCCCTTGCGCTTCATTTCGGCTTGAGCTTTAGCGGGCAGATCGGATGCCGACTGGATTACGTTGGTGCCGACAAGCTCAGGAACGCCCGAAATAGCAACCTTGATGGAGTCGCCCAGCGCTTTAGTGCCTTCCTTGCTCTTCTCTCGGCTGTAGCGAATGTCCGGGTTTCCGGAATTGAAGTCGCCGGAGTTGCCGACGGCGGATTTGATTTGGTTGGGCTGAAAGGCCACGTACAGATCTCGGCCTTCCCCGCCAATGTCGCGAAGTATCAACCCGTCAACCCCGCGCAAACGGCTAACGAATCGCTGCGCCCCATCCAGCATGGCGGCTACTTTTTCGTCAGCCTCGATAATGTCTGATATTCCGTGTTCGGAAAATGTAAATTCTGCCGGCTTTTTAATCGACAGGTAGGCGGGAATTACGTTGCCACCTGGCGCGCTTCCGGCTGCATATCCACTTGCTTCATCTGGGTCTGACGTAAAGAAAAAGCCGTTTCTAGCCTCGCCACCGACACCATCACCAAACGACTCTGACGAAAAGGTAGAGAAGTCTGCTCTTGTGCCGTGATAAACAACCAGCGGCGCCCCGCTCTCATCAACCACCTTGCTATCGCCAAACCATTCACGGAATGCGGGAGTGTTGGTCTGGCTGGTAAGGCTAAACCGAACGTCCGGACTGTCAGAACTGTTGCTAGGACTGTCATCAAAGGTCTTCACGGCCTCGGATGCGGCCTTACCACCGGCTCTTTCCCATTGCTCGCGCAGGGACGGAAGCGAGTTTAGCGGGGTTAGATCCGCCAATGCTGCAGTCACCTTACCCAGCCGATCCGGGCTAAACGTGGCTTCCATGGTCTTGCCACTGCCGTAAAACTCCATGCCCATGGCGGACAGCAGGGCCTGGTTGAACTTCACCTTCCGCGCCAACTCTCCCTTGTTCGCCTTCGGGACCGTAATCGACCACTTGCCGTTCGCCTTCGGGATCAGGCGCACGACTTGCTTGGGGTCAAATACGCCCCCGGCCCGGCGAAGGTCGTCCGCGTTGTTCTTCAGGAACTTGACCAATACCGCCTTGTCGCGCAGCACCATGTACTGTCCGGCGCCGGCCTCGTCGAAATTCTCATCTTCATAGCGGCGCGGCAGCAATTTGCCTTGGTGCGTCTTACCCGTACTGTCGGTGAACGCAATGATCCGGCCCGGCATGGAGCTGTCCGCTGCCGCTGCAATCAGGTTTCCGGTCGCCACGAACCGGGTTTCGCGCATATCGCCGTCCGAGCCCTGGCCCTTGAATATCTGATCGAGGTCCGCATCCGTGCCGCGTTTTAGCGGCTGCATGTAGATACCGGCTGATTCTTTGAGCTTGCTCAAGGGCAGTTCGATGGTCCGTGCGCCGCTGTTGACCATGAACGACACGCGGGTTTTGGACAGGGTGTAGGGGTCGCCCTTGCCTTTCGGGTTGATCTTTATGCCCGTAACGACACCGGTTACGACTTCGTCTTTAAGATCCAGCATTACCCGCTCGCCCACCTTGAACGTGCTGTTCACGGCTCGGGTGGTGCGGTCGCGAGAGTCCATGAGCCGCGCGCTCAGAATTTTTTCAGAACCCTCGGCATCGCGCAGCCGGCCTTCTAGGTTGAGGTATTTTTTCGCAATGTCGGCGTCATCGCGCAGCTTGGCCTGTTCCGCGATCTCCTGCGCGGTGCCGCCTTGCAGTCCGTCTTTTTTCGCTTCGGCTTGAAGGGTTGATTCCACCTCACGAATACGCTCTTGCGCTCGGTCGGTCATAACCTGTTGGCCGTTGCCGGCTTGCAGCTGTGTCATCAGGTCTGCGGCGTAGGCGTCCGCTGTGGTGTTCTTTAGAGTTTTGGCTAACTCGTCGCGCACGTCCTTTCCGGTCGGCGGCTTGCCTTGGTACTTGGCGTCAATCTTGTGAAGCGTCGTGTTGCCGCCGAATATGGTGGTAGGTGCCTTGCCCTCGTAGACCACCTTGGATTCCAGAATCCTGGCATCGAGTTCCACGGTCTGCGGGTCCAGATCGTTCTGGCCGGTCTTGTTCAGGTACTCGATCAGTTGCGCGTAGGTAGTTTCGACTTCGTCATACGCGGATTTTTGCGTCTCGACGGGCACTCGGGCCATGCGCCCGGTGAACTTCATCGCCAGGTCTGGCTGGGCGCCTAGCTCCGCACCGTCGTCTCCGGTGGGCATTACCAGATCCAGCTCGCGCGCCAGCTCAGTGTTACCTTGCAGATACTCGGCCACCACCTGATCGCCGTATTTGTTGAGGTAGTCCGGCGCGTCAACGCTGGTGTCTGACTTGTCGTTAGCGCTGGTGTTGGCGTTCAACGACTTCATTTTCTTGGCCGTGACTGCCAGGGGTCGCTTCTCCGCTGGGATATTAAGGCCCAGCATGGTGTATTCGGGGAGCGCCACTTGGCCTGTGCGGTTAATGCGCCCGAGCATCTGCATCAGAATATTAATGTCTTTGGGCGCCTGCGCCACAATCATGTGTCGAGGCTTTTGGTCTCTGAACTTGCTCGCGGCGTGAATGGACAAGCCGGTAGAACCGGAGACGTTAAGAACCAGGCCATCGAGCCTGCCCGAATTGAAGCTGTCCACGGTGGAGCGCTTGTCGGTTCGCTCCTTTGCGTCACGCTTGGCCAGCGTCGGCGGGTTGGTGCTGTAGTCCAGCGTCAGGTCGCGCCCTGTGATCTCGGACACTTTCATGCCCGCTTGCCCCATGCGGTAGCGCATAAGGTCGATGGGTGACATGGGTATATCGGCAATGTCCAGACCTTCGATGATCTCTTGGGCTCCCAGGTACGCCTTGCGGGTCAGGGGGTCCAGTTGGTCCAGTTGTACCTGAACGGCTTCCTTGTCACCATTTGGCGCCGTGCGCGAGTACCGGCGGCTGCGTTCCAGCGCCCGAAGCATAATGTCGTTGTACGTAGCGTCTACAGGGTCGCCCACTTCCAGGCCCATATCGGCCACATACTCCGACAAGAACGAGCCCATGGTGTTTTCGAGCGCGATAACAGGCTTAACGCCCTTCTTGTGCAGTTCAATGGCCTGGATTGCCGCCCGTTCCACTTTCAGTCCCAGTAGAAGCTGACCAATGTAGTTGTGAATGACCGACGAGAAATTGGTGTGGTCGGCATTGCCGGCGCGGTTGCCTGCGCCAGTGGCAGAGCCGCCTCCGCCTTCCTCGGCTTCTTTGATCCCTTCCATGGCGATGTTGTGAAACAGCTTGTCCGCCCGGTTAATGGCAGACAGGCCTTGCGCCACGGCATCTGCCAGGCGTTCGTGGGCTGCGGTGTTGTCGGTGTCGATAGACGTGTTGATCTTGATGCCGTCAAAGCTGCGTTCGCGGCGGAATAACTGCCCGGCTCGCGCCAGCATGTTGGAGATTACCGCTTGCAAAGGTAGCCCGCCCGACGCCATCGCTTCTTCGATCTGCGAAATATCATCGACCGCTTCTGACAAATCCGTGCGGTAATAGATTGGCAGGTTGTCGGGGCGCTTGGCAAAAGTGGCTGACAAGTAAACCACGGGTTTGTCGTCAAGCAGTTCAAACATAAAGCCAGCGGCCGTCACGCGCTCACCGCCGCCTTTAGCTGCAGAAATAGGACTGGTGCGAGCGCCGGAGACGTTGTGCGCCTCATCGAGCACGAAGATGGCGTTTTCGGCCATTTTACTCATAACCTGGCGCTGCAGATTATCGACTTTGATCTGGTGATAGGTGAGAAACAACGTATCGGTATCGGTTGGCATTTTTCCAGTTGCAGCCATGGCCTGCAGTGTGGCCTTGTGCTTCTTGCCGCCGGCTCGCGCCTTATAAACTTCTCGTTCCTGGTAGGTAATCTTTTCGCCGGCGTTCAATACGAACGGCTTAACGTCGTTATCGCCAATATCTTTCAGGTCACTGTACATATCGGAGAACAGGTTGGGCGATACGGACATAAAGATTGGAGTTTTACCCACCCGGCGGGCGTAGCGAATGATCGCGGCTGCCTGACGGCCTTTGCCGACGCCAGTTTGGTCGGCAATGATGATGCCCTTGTTGTTCTCAATGTTGTGGATCGAGGCGGCGACCGCGTCCACCTGCAGGCCCATGAACGACTCGTGCATTTCCGCGATGGTGTCGTAGCCCAGCTTTTCCTGAACGTAGGTGTCCAGGTTTCCAACGTCTTTTTCCAGATCAGACAGCGCCTGATTCAGCGGCACGGCCATGTTGTTGGGCGTCAGTACGTTGTCGTTCTTACCAGTGCTGCGAGCCTTGTACGGGGTCTGAAACTCCGAGCCGCTTAGTTCCCCTGGCTTATTCTGTTCAGACTTGCTACCCAGCTTTCCAGTGTTTGCTCTATTAGCTCCTCCAGCACTTGGGGTTCTCGGGTCGGCTTGCACGTCAGGTCGGCTTGAAATATCAGATTGCTCAGACTGTCCGCTGACAGTGCGGCTTCCGCCATCGGTCGTGTTTCTGTTAGCGGTCCGATTGCCGCCCTCAGGTCCGGGTCGGTTTGCAGTAGTTCCAGCACGTCCTCGTCCTCCAGTTCTTCCTCTTGCGCCATCCGCACGATTTTGTTGACGACCGCCAACTGCAGCAGGAACCGGTCCATTTTTTGTGTTTTGCTGGTCGGTACCGCTAGAATCATTTGCCCCTCTGGGGTTAGATTCTTGGGCATCCAGACCGCGTTCGTATTGCTCATAGACTTCGCTCCAGTTCATGGCTCGCTCGATCACGCCCGATTTGGGAGAGATGCGGCTGCTGGCTTTGCGTCCTTTGATGGTAATGACACGCACCGGCCACCCGGCGCCCTGTCGGTTGTAAAGATCCCCGTCCACTTCAAAGTGACTTGTCACGTTATAGCTGCGGTACAGCCAGTTGAAAAAGGTCCGGTCTGCGGTGGAAATGTCGCCGGCGACCTTGCTCGCCCCAATAAGCATAGTGGCCTGGCCGTCGTCCCGCATTGCTTCTAGTGCTTTTGCGGCAATCAGGTGGTCAATGGCCTTAATGGTGTAGCCATCTATCTTGACAGGCTTAGCGTTTCCGTCCTTGTCTTTCAATCGCCCGAAGGGCGGATTCATAATAACTGAGTCTACCATATCACCCGGAGCAAACTCGGTTGCGTCTTCCTGCGTTACTTCGATGCCCTGTTCTTCAAGCAACGCAACGCGACTGCTGTCCAACTCATTGGCCACGATGTTATCCACGGGCGCGCCGATCAGTAGCATGCCGTTGCCGGCGGTGGGCTCGTAAACGGTGGTGGACTCGGTAATTCCCGCGAGGCGCGAACTCAGGAACGCCAAGGGCGCAGGGGTGCTGTATGCCTGGCGCTGCATGCTGCTGGAACTGCGCACGTTCAGGTTGGGCTGCGCCGCGTACATGGCCTGCAATTCGTCATAGACCTCACGATCTGATCGACGGGTATCACGCTGGACAATATCACGCGCACGGTTGACCAATGCGACCTCCAGCGCCTCCTGCGCCTGCTTCATATCTTGGGCGGTCACGTCGGCGGGCTTCTTGCCCAGGTAGTCCGCGACAGCGGCTTTTAGTTTGGGGTTATTGGTGATTTCATCAAGGCGCTGATACAGAGTACCGGCCAGTGTGCGCTCGGCTACTGGGGTGGTGACCGGGGCAGTCTCTGCGACTTCGGCCAAAGCGTCGTCAATGCGGGCATCTTCCACCAGTCCGGCGCCGTCCAGCCCTTCCATACCCGTAGCTCTGGGGTCGAACTTTGCGCCCAAATACCACTGTTTCAGGTACGGCTTGGCCATATCGCCCAGATCACCCACCATGGCTTGAGCGTAGGCGCTGAACGTGCGGGCACCTCTTTCGATGTGGTACAGGGTCAGGGTGATCCCCGCCTGATACATTTCCGGGTCGAGGCCGGTGTTCATCTGTCCGAGCTTGGCTTTCAGAATGGCGCGCGCTTTTTCGGCGGCGTCTTCCGTGACAATGGTGTTCTCGGAGACTTTAGGCTTGGCCTTGGCAGCTTTCGGTGCGGCTGTAGGCTCCGGGGTTGCTGGCTCGTCGAGCATGCCGCCCTGACCGGTGAGGTTGTCCATGGCGTTGCCGCCCAGTTCAAAGGTGTCGGCGGCGGCCTCGCTTTGGCCTTTCACAAACGCACGGTCAGCGTCGGCCCTTTCTTTCTGGTCAGCGTCCCGCTTCGCCTGGGCTTCGGCTTTGTCGGATTCGGCTTTGGCTGCGGCCTGTTCGGCTAGGTCGGTTTCGGTTTGTGCGGCCAGGTCAAAGTCAGGATCTGCCGCTACGTCTGGGGTTGCGCCTTGCGATTGTCCGCCCTGATCTGCTCCAGCGGCGTCTCCTTGAGGTACTGATTCACCTGCACTTGGGTTAATCCTTTCGCCAGTAGTCGGTTGCTGGCTCGGTACAGGTGCGTCTCCTTTGCCATTTTCTCTGCCGACTGACGGCTGATTGTTGGATTGCTCATAAGCGCGTAGCTCCGTTTTCAGGTCGCGCACGACCGCAGCTTTTGTTTCACCATCCACCAAACGGCGGGCAGCCCGGTTAACCATATCGTTCAGCGCCGGGGTTGTGGATACCCGGTTAATCATTTCCAGCGCCTGGGCGCTTTCTTTCGTGATCTCTTTGTTGGCCTCGGTGGCAATCTGGTTGCCGGCTTCTCCGGCCCTACCCGCGTTCTTGTTCAGGCTTCCAAACAGTCTCTTGTCGAAAGTCAGGGCCTCTCGCAATGAATTTAGCACAGACAGACGACTCTGCAGCAGGCTGATTTCTGCGGGATCATCGCCAAACAAACCGCCCTGGTCGCCCTGGGATTGCGCAAAGCCGGCGGCGCGGATCTCGTTCACCAGCATCTGGCGCTCAAAGGCAGTGCCGGGCTTGCCATTCTGGAAGGCACGAACGGCGGCCTCTTGCTGGGCGTCCCCGTCAAAGCTGACACCAATGGCGACGCCGTCTTTTTCGCTTAGCTGGCCGGCCGCAACCATGCCAAAGGCGTTATCGGACAGGTTGGCCAGCGCTTCGCCGTCCAGAGACACCTGATTGCGGGGGATGTCGTACTTCTCCCGGACCTCACTGTTCGGCATATCCACGTTACGGAACACCTTGGCCACGTCCAGCGCTTCGGCCTTGCTGTCGGCAATGTTCGCCATGGCAGCTTCCACCCGAGCATCAGGAACGCTCACGCCCTCGGATTCTTCCATTATGCGCACGTTCACGGATGACTGACCCAGCCGGCGCGCCAGGCCCAAGCGGTGATGGCCGTCCGCGACAAACAAAGATCCGTCTGTGCGGCGGTGTAGCAGAATTTGACCCGCTCGGTTTTCGTCCCACTTCTTCACGCCGTCAAGGCGGGTATCTACGCCGTCCTGATTTACGCGGCTGCGGAACTGGTACTGCTCTGGATCGACTTGTATCTGGTTTACGGGCACACGGTAAACGCCTGTGCCTAGCTCGGTAAGCTCAGACAGCGGCTCCTGGCGCTGTCGGTTGGCCGCGTCCAGCCTGGCGAGCGCTTCATTCGTGGGCATATCCCACAACTGCGCGTCGGTTACGCCATAATCGCGCAGCTGATTGCGCTGGAATGGGCTTAAGTCGTCAGCGGCAAGGCCGGTGGTGCCGTCTTCGTTGACCGGTGGTTGGCCGGTGGTTGACCGCTGATCTTCGCCGGCGACTGGAGGGTTGCGATTTTCGTCGCGCAGTCCGGGCGGCAAGGCGTCCTCGAAAGGACCGTCATCGAACAGGGGCGCGTCGGGTGCGGCTTCGTCCTCGAAAGGACCATCCTCAAACAGCGGTCCCTGGCGCTCGGCTTCTTGCGCGGCGCGAATCTGGTCCAGTGCATCGCCGCCTTCGGCTTCGGCCTGACGGCGGGCAGCTTCAATGCGCTCTACCTGAGTCTGGGCCCGGTTTCGCTCAATGATGCCCGCCGGCGCGCCAAGACCACCACCCATCAGGCCGCCCGCGGCCATTTCATCGATGATTTGTTTGTAATTTACTTCGCCCAAGTTCTGGAGCAGCGATTCGCCGTTGGTTTCGACCCAGTAACTGGCGTGCTGATTGATAAGC
>Ga0307971_1001364_pt1 | contig 12365 bp, 12 predicted proteins | sample OrgLakmetagen714_FD_201820 | JGI IMG/M metagenome (GOLD analysis project Ga0307971, IMG submission 201820) | Saline water microbial communities from Organic Lake, Antarctica - #714 | ecosystem: Environmental > Aquatic > Non-marine Saline and Alkaline > Saline | place: Antarctica: Organic Lake... | reverse complement strand
GAGGAGGACGACGACGACGACGAAGATGACTTACGCTTTGGCGCTTTACAAGTAATGGGCGAAGGCGACAATGTCGGTGCCGGTTTGGCTGGAGAAGACGGCGACAGGCTGGTGATTTTGAAAGCAGCGGCTCAAGCCCGGCGTTTATTAGTGGACTTTTCGCTGGAAGCGATTGAAATCGAGCTCATGCGACCACAAACGATTCACACCGCGATGCATTCGCCGCGTGCCCTTGGTTTTGCTGCTGGAAGTGACTTGTCGATGTCCTCACAGGCAGGCGGAGGTGGAGCGCCAGTGTCTCATTTTGCCACCATGATTGTGAAGGGTCTCGTGATCACGGGCCGTGTTGATGCCGATGGCTTCGTACGACGGCAACAGCGGCATTTGCACACGCGAGGGAGTTTGGCGAATGGCCAGAAGAAGTTGTCGTCGCGGCGCCGAGGTGCTCGAAAGGGCAGTGCAGGAGCAATTGGCTCTCCTCAGGGCAACAGCAGCAGCAGCGGCGACGGTGAAGGAGGTGGAGTGGTAGTGGTGCGCGAGAAGCATCAAACAACGGGCACGCGGACGGTGAAAGCCTCGGTAGCGTACTTCGTAGTGCTGAACCACCTCGATCACCAGGTTCGTTTGATCGGTGCTATGGATTATACCTTGCCGTGTAGAGTTTTGGCATTCCTTATTTTTTAAAGATACTGTCCTTGCCTTTTCCTTGCACATCGTCACACCAGAAGCTCACCCTTTTGGCTTTATCTTGCCTTGCACACATAATCTATTATGTCAGGCCGTCACGCTAGGTGCCCTCTATCCATCAACCTCAGCGGCGGCAGCGCACACTCTGCTCGCCGGCCACGGCGCCCACATGTGCTCCCTCGAGCTGACGTGGCGGTTGCAGCGCATTCGTCCGCTGGGCCGCCCGAACTACCGCAGCAACAGCTCGCTCGCCTCGCCTACATCTTCTTCTGCGCCGTTCTCACCGGGAGGCAACGCAGCGAACACACCGATGAAAGCAAAGTCATCGCGAATGTCTCTGTTCGGTAGTCGAAGCAAGAGTCGGAGCAACAGCAGCACAGTCCTGTCGCCTTCGCAAACACGAGGAAGCAGCGATGGCCGTCTTTTCAGAGGTGGCAACGGAAGGCAGCAAATCGTGCACGAGGTATACGATTAATAAGGGCTTTTGAACTCTGTTGGGGCAGGGTGGTAGTGTACTAGCAGATGGGTTGGTTCGAAGGCAGATACTTGGTGAAATGCTCGCGTAGAGGATTCGTGTTCACCTAAATAAAACTCTTTGTTGTTCCTCGTTGTTCCTCGTTGTTTGCTCAGGTCATTGTGGAGCGTTGTTCGGTGGCCGTGGTGCCACTCTTGTTGCGCACGTCCGAGCGCTTCCTGTGGGTCTTGGCAGCGGCTGAAGTTTCCTTTGGCCGAGCTCTCCGGGCGCCTTGGCCATCGAATGCGTCTTGGCAGCGCTCTCAGTCAAATGGAAACACTTCCAACAGCAGCAGCAGCAGCGGAGGTGTTGGTGCTGAGAAAAGTGCTTCCGCAGCTGCTAGCAGTAACATACCCTGGACTCTCGTAGTGCGCCAGCTGAACGTGTCAGCTCTCAAGCTCAACTTGAACTACACCAAAGGCGTGGGCACACCTAAAGGTCCAGCAGCAGCGTCGTCATCGTCCAAGCCAAGGCCGTCCGACGACAGGTTTGGTGGCAGCATGTTGGACCAAGCAAGCAGCATCGTAAGCTCAGCGTCATTTGCATCGGTGGCTTCTGACGGTGAGGGTTCCTTTGGAAACAGCAGCCGTCACACCAGCATCAACGCTGCTGCACTGACAAGCAGTGCAGCTGGAGAGGGCAGTGGCAGTCGCACTGCCCAACGCAACGGAAGGCGCCACAATCAATCACCCCAATATCCAGAGTCCACCCTGGGTTTCGCCTTACGAGCACTACGAGTCAGCTTGTCGAATGCAACCGTAGAATTACGCGAATTTGCGCTGGTGGCCTGGCGCGGCTCGCCAAACGCGCTGGGTGCCCGCATGGCCCACCATTACGTGATGCAGCTCAAGCAATGGACGTTTACCTTGCTCACGGCTGCTTCCCCCTCGTTTGGATTCGGCTATTTTCGAAGCCGAAACAACAGGGATCCCCGGCTTTTGACAGAAGGTGGTGCTTCGAAGGGAGGCACGGAACACCAGATTCAAAAATAATTCGGTTGTTTTTGGCATCGGGTGCGTGTGTTGTCCATGAATTAAGACTTGTTTATTGTACAAAGAAACAGGGTTCAACGAAGGAGGTACACCATTTTAGCTCTAATCTAAGGACAGAACTCTGGACTTACGACTTACGCCGCTGCGAAGTTAAATTGTCTTTGTTTGTAATTGTTAAGGGGGCTATATATATATATCTAGTAGAAGTATTATGCTTCCTGCCCTCTACACACTATCCTCTTTACGATTTTGACTTGCGCGCAACGCACGCGCGTACACTTCTGCCCGCAGCATTGGCTTCTGTGTCATTTGGGTTTGTATTAGTTCGAGTTCTAGTAGGCAAATCGGGCTTTTGTCAGGGTAAGGAATTCCGCGTAAATCACGCGCAAACCACGCGGGTAGCGAATTTCAGCGACGCCGAAGTGATTCGCGTTCGCAGCACGCGCTAATCACGCGGAAAGGAAATTTACAGCCTCCACGCATGAATCGCGCGTGGACGTGAAACGCAACCTTGGTGCAGCGTGTAGCCCAAAAAAATACAAACACCAAACACGGGGCTTATTTTAATCCCAATCCAACTTACAATTGTGTTAATAGTATAAAAATCTCTAGACTACATATGGCTCGCTTTATTGGCCATGTATTTCTTTTCTTTCCCGGAAATGGGGCCGTGAAATGCCTCCTTCACGTGCCCCATCGCGTGGGTGAACACGCCGCCAACAGCAACTGCGCTTATGCCGTCAGCGACTTTGATTGAATACGTCACGTCGCCTTCCTTGATTGCCGTGTGAGTCGCGCTGCGTACTAACCTTCTGCCGTCAGCAGTGTGCAGGCAGTCGCCTGCTTTGATGTCCTTGGCCTGGATGACAGCGGTGCCGTAACTCTCAACTGCATGCATCATAGGATTATTCTTGCTGACGCAGGTGTTAAAAGTGTGGTGCATCGTCGCTTTGAGACCTTGCTTCCCCTTGCCTGCCATTTGAATTTGCACGAAAGGTTCAGTCGACGGTCCACGTGGAAGCGATTCGACTTTTGCAAAAATCGGTGTTGCGTGTTTGTCGAGGGCCAGGATACGATCACCTTGGGAAACCTTAGTCAGCGGCACTTGGGCGGCGCTTTTGCCGTTGGTTGTGAGGCGAGTTACCGTGGAAGTGTGGTGGTAGCATGTTCCACCAACAGACACAGGAACGAACGATGGATGCAGTGAAGGAGAGAACGAAGTCATTTCAGAGGGCTGAGACGAAGGGATAGGCGAGGGCAGCGGCGTGGGAATAGGGGTAGGTAGACTCGTAGGGATAGGTGTGGGCAGCGGTTTGGGGATAGGTGTAGGTAGACTCGTAGGGATAGGTGTGGGCAGCGGTTTGGGAATAGGTGTTGGGAGACTCGTAGGGACAGGTGTGGGTAGCGGTGCGGGAGGAGGTGTAGGTAGACTCGTAGGGACAGGTGTGGGCAGCGGCGCTGGGGTGGGTGTGGGGAGACTCGTAGGGACAGGTGTGGGCTGCGGCGTGGGGATGGGCGTAGGTAGACCCGTAGGGACAGGTGCGGGCAGCGGCGTGGGGATGGGTGTGGGGAGACTCGTAGGGACAGGTGCGGGCAGCGGCGTGGGCAGCGGCGTGGGCATGGTCGTAATAGTAGGGCTTAAAGTTTCACAGTACGTCTGTTGCAAGTTAACCACATAAATTGCTCCCGCGTCGGCACTACCATCGTTGGCATGAGGTGAACCTGCAGCAAAATCTAAAACACCATCGCCGTCAATGTCACCCAAGGCCGTAACTGCCCATCCGAACTTGTCATCCGCTGGAATGGTGTAAAAAGCGTTCAAGTTTCCGTAAGTGTTGGACAACTTTTGAGCCCCGCTGACGTCTCCATCAGTTCTTAGAAACAACACATATACTGCGCCCGTATGAGACCCTCCGTCGTTGTCTTCACGAGAGCCTACTGCCAGATCCACCACACCATTGCCATCGATGTCACCAAGCACTGCCAGTGACTGTCCAAAGTAATCGCCATATTTTAGAGTGTAAAATAAGCTGAAACTGCTGTACAAGATAGATACTTTTTGGGCTCCCTTGACGCCTCCATCAACATTCAGAAAGAGCACAAAAAATGCACCCGCATCGGTACCTCCATCGTCACCATTGGGTTCTGCAACAGCCAATTCTACGACATTATCCCCATCAATGTCGCCCATGAGCCCCAGTGCGTGACCAAAGTAATTATTACCGAGGGTGTAAAAGACACCAAAGTTGCCGTGGAGATTTGAGACCTTCTGAGCATTGTTTATAGTACCATCAGTTCGGAGGAACAGCACGTAAATTGCGCCCGCATTGGTGCCTCCGTCATCGTCCCCAAAAGAACCAACCGCTAGGTCGTCTACGTTATCGCCGTCGAGATCTCCTAGCGCACTTCCAGCTGAGCCAAAACGATCACTCGCGACCAGGGTGTAAAATGTATTGAGGTTGCCGTGAAGCATCGACAATTTTTGTGCGCTTTTTGCGTATCCACTGGTTTCAAGGTATATCAAGTAAATTGCTCCTGCATCTGTGCTTCCATCGTCATCGTGGAATGCACCTACAGCCAAATCTACGACATTGTCTCCATCAATGTCTCCTAAAGCCGCGACTGAACGCCCGAAATTGTCGTATGCTTTGAATGTGTAGAATGCATTGATGTTGCCGAAAAGACTTGACAACTTCTGAGCATTCTTAATACTTGCATCTGTTTGAAGGAAAAAAATATACACTGCACCCGCGTTCGTATTACCATCATCATCATTGATTGCCCCAACAACCAAATCCACAATGCCGTCGCCGTCAATGTCTCCAGGGCCCCCTACTGCGTTGCCAAAGCTGTCACTGCCATCTAAAGTATAAAATGCATTGGTGTTGCCATAAAGCATTGATAATTTTTGAGCGCCCTTCGCAGTCCCATCAGAGAAGCATTGTGTTGAAGTCGTGCGTCGAACCTCATTCAGAGCTCTGCTTGGCTCATTGCTGACCTCTACAGCAGCAGCATATGTACTTGGAATGAAGCCACTGAAGTATATAACGATAAAGCCTATTGCTAAAATGTCCATGGCAAGTTTATGACGGAAGGGAGGTCGGCCGTTCGATAACGATAACGATGCATATGATGCGACAACACAAAAAAGTTCCTGCCATTACACCAAAGTTCAAAAGAGGAGTATTAGAGGCGTTCATATTTCAACATTATCAGAAAGGAGGGCGTGTACCTTCAAATCACTTGCATCGCCTGATTCGACCAGAAGAAAAAGAAGCGCAGTAACATTACAAAGAAGATGCACCAACTTGAACGATGTATGAAAAACAGGAGCTCAGGGATCACTTAAATTGTACCAATACCTTCTTTGAAATGGAAGCTTGCATTGCACGCCGCAACGGTGGCGGTGATGCTCTTGCGGAGGGCGTCCATAAATGGTATTGGGAACCAAATAAGGATTGGAGATGGAGATTGGAGAGCAGTCGTCAGTGGAGGAGTCACGGAGTCACAAACAAAATAATGATAAAAATGAGCGTAAGAACGAAAGAAGGAAAGAACCGTTTTCCGTTTTGGCCTTTCATTACCTGTGGCGCACCCATCTAGAAAACCAGGATTTTGGTGAAAAGTGTAATTTGGCTCTACTAGAGTCGCGTGCACATGTTGTAGCCCACGTCGAGGCGCTTCAATAAAGCCCTTGATCTCCAGAATCCATTAAAATGGTGAAGAATGGCACGCTGCTGTGGTTTGTGAGCGCCGTCGAGGCAGCCTCGTCGTCTCACTTCGACAAGGTCGCGCGGGCGGCGACGACATTGTGGTCATGCTCGGCTTGGTCATACTCAACCGCTGGTGCCTCGCGGATGTGCTAGATGTGTAGTTTGCTTAATAAAGCTACAAAGAAAAGGCTCTTATCAATATTTCTGCGAGGGCTAAATGCGTTTGGGCTATTCCCAGTTCGGACAGTATACAACGCAGATGTCTCTGTTCGGTAGTCGAAACAAGAGTCGGAGTAACAGCAGCACAGTCCTGTCGCGCCTTCGCAAACACGAGGAAGCAGCGACAGCCGTGTTTTCAGAGGCGGCAACAGAAGGCAGCAAATCGTACACGAGGTACGATGCAGGGTGATAGCGGGGGTCTAGTTTCCTGTCTCACAAGTAGATGGGTAGGTAGTTTAGTGGGTCAATATGGAACGAAGCGGTCGAAAAAAGGGGCACACGCTTACATTAAGCGCATACAGATTTATTTGAAAATGCTATACTTGGTTGTTCCTTCTAGTCTGCTCAGGTCATTGTAGAGCGTTGTTCGGTGGCTTTGGTGCCACTCTTGCTGCGCACGTCCGAGCGCTTCCTGTGGGTGTTGGCAGCGGCTGAAGTTTCATTTGGCCGTGCTCTCCGGGCGCCTTGGCCATCGAATGCGTCTTGGCAGCGCTCTCAGCTAATTGGAAACACTTCCAACAGCAGCAGCAGCAGCAGCAGCGGAGGTGTTGGTGCTGAGAAAAGTGCTTCCGCAGCTGCTAGCAGTAACATACCCTGGACTCTCGTGGTGCGTCAGCTGAACGTGTCAGCTCTCAAGCTCAACTTGAACTACACCAAAGGCGTGGGCACACCTAAAGCACCAGCAGCAGCGTCGTCATCCAAGCCAAAGCCGTCTGACGACAGGTTTGGTGGTAGCATGCTGGACCAAGCAAGTAGTATCGTAAGCTCAGCGTCATTTGCATCGGTGGCTTCTGACGGTGAGGGTTCCTTTGGAAACAGCAGCCGCCACACCAGCATCAACGCTGCTGCACTGACAAGCAGTGCAGCTGGAGGTGGAGGTGGCAGTGGCACTGCCCAGCACAACAGACGGCGCCACAATCAATCACCCCAATACCCAGAATCCACCCTGGGTTTCGCCTTACGAGCACTACGAGTCAGCTTGTCGAATGCGACCGTAGAATTACGTGAGTTTGCGCTGGTGGCCTGGCGCGGCACGCCGAACGCGCTGGTGGCCCGCATGGCCCACCACTACGTGATGCAGCTCAAGCAATGGACGTTTACCTTGCTTACGGCTGCTTCCCCCTCGTTTGGATTCGGCTATTTTCGAAGCCGAAACAGCCGGGCTCTTCAGCTCTTGACAGAAGCCGATGCTTCGAAGAGAGGCACGGAACACCAGATCCAAAAATAATTCGGAGGGCATCTGTGCTTCTGCTTCGGGGGTGTGTTCTATAGCTTTCTGTCTTCTAGATGATAGAAGCACTTAAGGAGTCTAGTCTAGTCTAGTTGATACTCCCCAAAATACAAAGATACACCACTGTGGCAAATAGCAACAGAAAAATGTAGCCTTCAGAACAAGTCTGACTGGGCTGAGTGTCCTTTTGCGTAATGTCGGCGGTCCAATACCAATCGGCCGGGGGGTGCACATGGGCCATTTCAAGGGCTTGCGGAATGCAGTCGAGTAGTATCGATAGATAGGGGCCTGGGATATGAATAAAACGATATTATGCGACTCTAAACAGGGCATGGGGGTCCTGTATGTCCATTTAAACGTATTTTGGCGGCATTTACGGCCTCGAATTTCAGTGTATTTGTGTGCTATTTTTGGGCCCTGAGAACGAATTCAATTCGCATTCTGTAGTAGCAGTAAGCACTCTTATGTTTCAAAGAAAGTGTAAACTCACAGATCTGCCAAAGGTGATGCCCATTGAAGCATTTCCGGTGGTGTTGTAGCTACGGGAAGGCGGGGAACACAGTAGACATTTTAGACGTCCAAAGCGGGCGAAACGGAGTGATTTTGCTCTAATATGGGTAAAATATACTGTTGAAATCTCGTAAGTCTTACGAGATTAGGGCCAGAGTTGAAACAGGAAAATCGTGGAGAAACGAAACACCTACTTTTGGGGGGCTGTTTCGCATGGCACTCAAAAGTAGAAACGAAACAGAAAACCAGCTCCGAATTTACGTTTCGTTTCACGTGAAACGCACGCGGAGGGCGCTGGGAATGTTTCTGTTTTCATTCTTGAAACGAAACAACGAAATCCGTAACGTTTTTTCCAAATTTCCCCGATTTCACCCCCGAACGCAGGCAAATATCGACATTTCCGCCTACGACTCCATAGGGCCGTCTTCTATTTTGCCAATTATGCCGTTTCTAAGAGGGTATTACGTGAATTCCGACTATTTCGTGCTGCTTCAGAATTTTAATGATTTTATTTACCAACAAGCAACCGCCCCGAGAGAACTACGTATGCGAAATGCGAATCCGCGAACTGCGCACGAAGCCGAAGAAACGGGACTCGGTGCCTCAGTGTTTCGTTTCCCGAAACATGAAACGCCCAGGGATATACGCTGGTCTGTTTCGAGAAACGAAACGCCGGCGAAAATCGTGTTTCGTTTCTGTTGTTTCATTACCGACATGTTTCAACTCTGGCCCTATACGAGATTACTTTGGTCGTGCTTTTCAACCGTTTTCATTGCACTTTTCAGTGTAAGCACCGTGCCCTTGTAGCCCCTTCAAGGCCTTCTTCGCCGCCTCAGTACGCAGTGCCCGTCGCACTGGGGTGTCGAATGAGTCTATGTGAATCATATCTTTCACTTTTTAGATATGTATCTTCGCTATCATCCGTTCGGGCCGTATTTGGTGTGGAACTTCGCCGCCACATCCATTGCAGCTCTACTCCATCATTCCACCGTAATGAGCTCCTCCGAGGCCGTATTCGCCCCCGGACTCTACAATTATCGAGGCCAGTACTTTCATGATTGATCAATTCGAAGGCTCCGTGCGTGGCGTGTATCTGCGTTTGATTCTGTACATTCTATGCCCCCATATGAATTTTCTCTTCGGAGTAACTGCCACTCTCCTTTTTCATCCAAAGGCCTTCTTTGCCGCCTCATGTCCCGGCGCGCACCATGCGAAGGCCGAAATCGAATTGATTTAACTTATTATTTTCACCTTGCAGGTAGACCTCATCGCTATTGTCTATTGAGGCGGTTTTCGATATCGATTGGTCTATGGAGGGTGCTACAGCGCCAATCGAGCAGTCAGCCGATATGGGCTCGAAAGCGGCGACCACAGCCCCGTAGTCGCCCTGGCGATCGTCTGAAGTATTTGAATGATTAATTGGTTCCGTTGAAGTGGCATGGTGCGTGTCTGCGTTTGGTTTTTGTACTCTCTTTGTTTCTATTTGTGCACTCCATCTAGAGTAACTGCCGCTCTTCTTATTTCCGCCCAAGGCCTTCCTTGCCGCCTAATGTCCCGGCGCGGACCGTGCGGATGTACTTTTGCGCCTGCTTTACCCTTTACATTCACCTTGCAGATGGTTTTCGTGAGATTGTCTGCTGAGGCGATTTTTGGTGTCGATTGTCATGGTGGCTGACGCAGACTCTAGTACACTACTCCTGCAGTCTGTCTGCCTGTTTACTGCCGCATCGAGGCTGTTACCGCCCGCGGGTGCCCTGACTACAGCAGAGTGTATATGCATCATTGAAAGTATGGTGAACACCGTCTACGGTACGCACTGCCCTTGATTCTTCTCTATTTTGTCCCGATTATTTTATATTATTCAGTAAACTGCCAAGCTATCGAGGGCTCTCACGGTCCTTCTTCGCCACTTAATCCCTCATCAAGCACCGCTCAAGGGTGTCGCTCGACTTATTCTGATCCTTATGCATGACTTTTGCAGCTTATTCGCGTCACTCTCCTCGGCCAGGGCGGTGCTTCATGTCTGTCCGCAAACTCTGCAGCTCTTACCGTGCAGGGAGCCGATGTGGGCTTTAAAGACGTGGTCGCAGCCCACGACTGCGCGGACGATTGAAGCCAGAACTTTCATGGGCGAAAAGCTGCAACTTTCATGTAAATTATTCGTGGTTGAGAGCTTTCCGGGCAAAAAGCTAGCATTGGTGGCGAGGAGCGCAAGACTGCGAGGCTGTTCCATTTGCAAACACGGCGTGGCTTGTATGTTGCAGTTCTCAGGGCTGCCTTCCGCGGGATAAATTTAAGTGAAAGTTAAGCTGTCAGCTTCTGAACCAAGTGCTGCAAGGCTCTTGTCAGCGCGAAAATGAGGTATGAGTACACCTCCTGCAGTCAGACGATTTTTAGTTGTATCGAGGCCATTGTCGCATGCAGTCGTCATAGCGACAACGGACTGACTTTGGCTGATTGAGGAGTTAGTAAACGCTATAAATGGTATGTGTCTGCCCTTGATAGTCTTATTTTGTCCCGATTCATGTATTGAGCAGTGAAGTTCTACGCTGTGTTGGAACCCCGCTCGCCCCCGGGGCTCCTTCGCAGATTACTATATCACCATAGAGATGTCGTTTGGATCGTCGTATTTCTTATATTTACCTTAACTTATTATTTGCTTTACTAATCTGACATGACATTGCTTGATGTCTATCTAGGTGTCGTCGACAACCTCTGAGGCACTTACGGAGCAGTCACCCGATAATGGCTTTGTAGAGGCCGCCATAGCCCATGGCCGCTGCGACGGTCTTTTTCGGAGAAGGACCATTCATATTGCGCGCCCGTACTGAAGCTACAAGCTCAGCGTTGGCTGCTTCTGACGATTGCTTCTGGGCTAGCTGGCTGGCTGCGGCTAGCTTATATTTGTAGCGAGGTAGCTAGCCAGCATGTGTAGCAAGGCAGCCAGCCAGTATGTGTAGCAAGGCACAAGACAGCGGGGCCGCAATGATTGTGGATACTGCTTTGGACTGTATTTTAGCACTCCACTGGATGGCAACGAAGGCACCGTCTAATTTAAGCTCTTTGATTTCATCGCCACGTACTACTGTCGTTATTTTGTGTTGATGACCTCATGCTACCGGGATCAAATGGCTAAAAGCATCCGCGTATTTTACTGGTACACCGATGCACTTTTTTTTGCCATTTCTTGCTGTGGATCAGCATGGAGCATGCTCTTTCGATAAATTTAGTGCGAAGAAGTTGGTTCTGGAATGGAATACCTATGGGGTCGATGTTGTGGCTATTGTAATGCGAAGAAGCATCAACGACTGATCTCTTTCCCGTTCGTCATCGTGTGCTGTCGTTGCCAGTAACACTGCCATTGCGGCCACTGCCGTTGTTATTGCTGTGGTGCTTGAGGATTGAAAAAATGAATGTGCATGAAAGACGATACATGAAATTGTCTTTATCTCACTTGTCGTCTTGCCATGGCCCAAGCCATCGCCATCGTTGGTGTGTGGACCACAGACGTGAAGCGCGATCATTGGAAGTGAAGCGGAACATGCATTTCAGCTGCTGCGGGCACACATGCTTTTGCCGAAATTTAGTCCACACAATGATGCTTGACAATGGCTAGACTTGAAAGACGTACACTGTATGCGAAAGCCGTGTATATTGGGCCAAGAATAAGTGCGCTGGTACTCCTTGTCAGAAGTTGTGGCTCGAGCCCCGGTCGAATTTCAGGAGGAAATGTCCCTGTAAATCGACGTGTATCGAAGGTATGGTGCCCGACATGCTGCTGCCTTGACTTTGATTTGGAAGAATGCTATGAGAGGCAACGTGTAGACTTGATGCATGGCTAATTGTGGCTTCATGGGAGGCATAATCTAATCTAATTCCGGTTTACTGCGCAAAAATCTGGGTTGGCTCCTCATGCGCGGGAAATGCCAGTTTTGAGGCGGCGCAGAGCTTACCTTTCGGGAAAGAGAAAGTCAACTGGAATGTTTTCTTTCGAATTTCGCAATGACGTAGGGTTTGTTGAAGGAAGTAGGTGGCAGTACCGGAATTGGGAAGTGGGGGCGGCGAAGGCGGGTGTAGCTCCAGACGCAAATTATCACCCAAAAGGAGTCTTTTTGCAGTTTTACGGCCCTAAAATGGACCCCAGGTAAAAAATCGACTCAAAAAGCATCAGAAATACAGCACTAAAATGATTGAAAGCCTCATTCGTGATATAATTTTGCATTTATATCATAAAATTGGCCCATGTGCAAATCCGGGATGGAGTGGTCGATTGGTATTGGACCGCCGACTAATGCAGTTGTAATCATTTTTCTCGTGGTGTCCTTCAGCCGTCAGGCATCAGGAGGTTTGGGAATGGAGTGAGTCAGCTGTCCCCACTTCGACCTGTCCTTGGCAATGGCGATCCACTCATCGAAATCCTTCGAAATGCCCTTACTTTTGAGCGCGTTCTCCAACGTCCTGCCCCAAGTCATCTGTGGACAACCAATCGGTCGAGAATG
>Ga0307971_1001360_pt1 | contig 12386 bp, 3 predicted proteins | sample OrgLakmetagen714_FD_201820 | JGI IMG/M metagenome (GOLD analysis project Ga0307971, IMG submission 201820) | Saline water microbial communities from Organic Lake, Antarctica - #714 | ecosystem: Environmental > Aquatic > Non-marine Saline and Alkaline > Saline | place: Antarctica: Organic Lake... | reverse complement strand
TTCTCCGGTAGCTTACGGCAGAATCCTTCGGGCTGCAGAGCGCGCTTTGTGGACATCTGAGAAGAGCAAAAGCAAAACCGTTGTCACCGCAATCGTCCGTGTGAGGGCCAGAAAACACGCACGACTCTCGGAGAAGACAAGATCAACCGGTATGGAATTTACTTTCAGAATCAACATCTTAAAGCGGCGCTTGGCGTCTACCCGAGATTTATTCGCGCATCAAAGGCACTGCCCCGAAAGCTACATTTTGGGCTGTGATTTTTTATTTTTTTCAAAATCGTGCGAGCTACAAAAGTACTTAAACGAAAACAGACCCAAAAAACCTCCCTATCCGGCGGAGCTATCACTATAGAGAAAAAAAACGCGAAACGCGCTTCCGTGCATCCTTGAATCGATTGAGCTTATACTTGCAAGGCAATTCAGAGACTTAACCACATTCAAAAACCTTGTAATCAACACGTCAACCCAAGTACCTAGGTTTCAATTCAGATATCCCGATCCAGCATGGGCCTCTTCTGAGTTGAGAGTTGCGTTCTTTAAGGGCGAACAAACGAAAAAATGGTTCGATTTCGTGGCCGCACAGCTCTTTCACAATCACCTCCCCCTTTTCGTTGCGAAAATGCTCATTATTTCTCTCGTAACTCATAAAGTGGCGATTTCTATACCTCCCGCGCGTGTGCCCGGTGACGCTTCTGGGGGCATTAAAAAGTGTTGGTGGAGACCGCAGCGCTTCCCTTGGCAGAGCCGCGCTTCTTCATCCGCTCCCGGATGGACTCTTCCGCGCGTTCCGGCGACTCGGCGTTCCGCCTCTCGGCCGCCGACGTTGACTGCCAGTCGAAGCCAGCGGTGGTAGCGCCAGCCGCCTCGACCGCTGGCACGTACTCCTGAGACGCCGACCGTGCGCGCACAAAGGTAGCTTCGGCCTCGTTTTTGCCCTGCATTTTCTCGGTGATGGCCTTGACCCACGCTTGCTTCTCGTCGTAGTTCTTGGCTTGCAGCGTTAAGTTCCGCTCTTCGGCCGTAATCCGGAACCGGTTGGTGGTGTGGTCCGTCATGGACAGCTCGTCGAAGCCCGTCATTTTAATCATGCGGTGGAAGCGGTAGTAGCCCCCAAACAGCTTGGCGCCGTACGCCAAGGCGTCGTTGAACAAGAAAAACACGTACTTTTGCTTCGAGTTGTTCTTGTCCGCGATTTTGTCCAGCTCGCCTTTCTTGATGAGGCGCCGGCCGGGCGAGACGAAGGTCACCGGCGGGAAAAAGCACGACTGCAGCTCGAGGAGCTTGAGCTGGTCGACCTGGCGCCGCAGCGACTGGTTGATGTGGGTGGCCACCCCACTCACCGTCTCGAACGCCTTCTTGAGGAGCGGCAAGTCCGGGTCGTTGGGGGTGGACTTCTCGATGTTTTGCACCATGCGCTCCAGGAGCATTTTGTAGCGCGGCAGGCGCTGAATGGGCTGGATCAGGAGGGACTGGAAGTCCCCGCTCACTTCCTTGTCTTCCATGGCCGCGCGCAAGTACTTCGCGAAGTCCGTGGATCCGTCCCCCACAAGCTCCTTGAGCTTAGCCTGCTTTTCGTCATAGGAATCGGAGTACATGGTGTAGATCTTGAAGAACGGCATGTACTTATTGAGCACTTTCCCAATTTGCACGTCTTCCAGGTACACGGTCTCGCTGCCCCCCACCGAATTGAGCTCTTCGTCAATGTCCTTCAAGAAGCCCTGCGACAAGTCCAGGAGTTGGTTGGCGCCTGCGAAAATCACATCGTGGTCTTTCGGCTTCACCGCCTTCTGCTCCCCCTGAAGCCAGGTCGACACGTGGCAAATTTTCGCCAAAATCACTTCGTAGCGGCGCTCCGACTCGATCAGCTCCATCAGGACGCGCCCTTTGGTTTCGCCTTCCGACGCACGCAGCGCCATGGCCGAGCCTTGCTTGTTCATCGAGGGGCGGCGCGGGTCTCCCGATGGAGACGGCGACAACGCAGCGCTCGACGACGAGCGGCGCGCGTCGCTGTCCATGTCGTCTTCGTCGAACGAGGACTCGGACCCGCTCGAGGACGAGTCGTCGTCGGAGCTGCCCCCAGCGAGCTCCTTGTCCTGGTCCAGCACGCCGGAAATAAAGTCCGAAAAACCTGTGCTTTCGCGTTTCTTGGCTTTTCCTTTCTTCTTCTTTTTGTCCTTGTCGTCGTCGAAGGTGGGCAGAGCCGACGCCACCATGCCGCGCAAGCTCGAAAACGCGTCGTCTTCTTCTTTGGTGGGCTTGACCGTCTTGCGGCGTTGCGGCCGCCCGCTGTTGTCTTCGTCGTCGTCGTCGCTGCTTGAGCTGCTAGAGCTGCTGTCGCTGTCGTCGCCGCCCTTTTTGCCCTTTTTGGCGGGCATGTCCGCGAGCGCGTCCAAGTTCACGCCGGCGTCGCCCCCTACCCCCGCCAACGTGGGCTCTTCCCACACCGTTTCGCCGCTCGCTTCGTTGTGGTAGTACGGGACCCCGTCGTCGGTCTCGAAGACTTCCCACCCAACAGGCAAACCGTTGGCGCCCAGCTGAGGGCCCGTGTCGACGGCCTGGTACCAATCGGGCCCACCTTCGGAGCCAGCCGAGTCCGTGCGGTTCTTGGTAGTTGGTTTCGGAGTGGAAGGGTTCTCTTCGCCTTCTGCTGCTGCTGCTGCGGCCTCGGCGCCCGCTGCAGCCGCCTTGATCTTCTTGGAGCCCCGCACGGTCTTGCGCTTCTTTTTCTTGTCGGTGTGGGACTTGAGGAAGCACTCGTCCGCGGCCTGCATGGCGGCTTCCGTGTCCGAGCCAATGCGGCTCAAAGTGGCGCCATCCACGTAGGTTGGGTCTTGCTCCAGCTCGTCAGCAATAGCCGTGGCCTTGAGGTAAAACGACACCGCCAGCTTGTAGGAGTCGTACGCCAAGCGCCACTGCGACCGGGTGCGCTGCTCTTCGGCTGTTCCATGCAGCTCTTGCGCGTACATGTCCGAGGACAGGAGCAGCGCTTGCAGCATCGACTTGCGGTCCGTGGCTTCGTCTTCCAGGACGCGCGACTGGTGCGCCGAGAAGGAAGTGCACGACTCTTGCATCGCCCGCTGCAGCTCTTCCTTTTCGGCGGCTTCCTTGCGGGCTTTGGCCTCGTTTTCTTGGACCAGCGACGCTGCCTTGGCGGCCGCCGCCAACTTTTCTTCTTCGACGCGCTCGTTTTCTTCTTGCGACGCCGCGTTGGTGAGCACGGTCTGCAACTGAATGGCGTCCGCCACTTCGCCTTCTTGCGTCTTGGCCCGCTTCCCTACGGCTTCGGTATAGAAAGTCGCCGCGGACTGAATGGCTTTGATCCACTGCGCTCCTTCCCCCGCAGAGTTGGCAGCAAGCGTCAGCGATTCCGGCCCTTTCTCGCCGCGCTTGCTTTGCGTGTTAGGGGAGCCCATGGCCCCCGGCTTGGTGGCCGGCATCACTTCAAACGCAAAGTCCCGGCCCGCGCGGCTGCGGGTCAGGGGGAGCACGGTGCAGTTGAGCAGGGACACCGAAGTAGCCTCGTCGGGGGCGTCTCCGTCCACGCCGTCGCCACTGCCTCCGGGACTTTCGGACGACCGCAGCGCGGCATGCTGTTTGGACTTCTTTTCCGCCTTGTAGGTCAAAAATCCTTCGCCCTTGATTTCCACCAGCCGCTCCCCCCAAGGGCGAAACGTGGACCCGGTGCGGGACTTCTTAAGCAAGTAGCCCGACAACAGCATGCTTACCGGAACCCGCGGCGCGCCCGTGAAGTTGTTGCAGCGGAACAGCTTGAGCGTCAGCGGGCGGTCCGCTTCCTCCACCAAGCTCGCGAACGCATCGATGCCATCGGCGCCGATCTGGCGGGGCACCGGCTTGCCCGCGCAAAACAGCACCAAGCTCCCGTCGTGCACCCCGACAGACTTGGCGCCCGGCCGCACGTCGGAAATGCGCAAGAACCCTTCGTCGCCGGGGTCTTGCAGCACGGAAAACCCGAGCTGCCGGTGCACCAACACCACGTCGTGCCCTTCTCCATGCGTCAGCTGCACCCGCGGAGCCGAGGAAGCGCCCGACGCGCCGCGGCTGCCCGAACGGCTGACCATGCTGCTGCTGCTGCTCGTCGATGGAGGAGAAAGTCGCATGGTGGGCTGGCTAGGCGGCGGCGGGGGTTGGTTCGACGACGACGAAGTGGGAGAAGCCGCGGGGGCGTACGACGCTCCCGCTGAAGATGAAGGGCCCATGGGGGGCACGAAGGTGAAGTCAATGTCGGCACCCCCCGCTTTCTGCCCGAGCGCACCCGCGAGCTCGCTGAAAGTAACGCTGACGTCGTCCACGGCCACTAGCCGCGAATGGATGAGGATTCCTTTCGCCGCCGCCTGGGTCCCAGGCAGCACCGCTTGCACCACCATGTTCTCGGTCAGGGACATGCCAAAGGGAATGCCCTTCCGCAACACTTTCACGTAGGGGGGCACTAGCGTCATGCGCATCTGGGCTGCGTTCGGGATCCTGGACATCGCTTGGCGCAGCTCAGGCACCGACAACACCGGAAACCCGTTGATTTGAGTGATGGCTTCGAAGCGAGCAATGTGGTTGGCGTGTCCTTGCGAGTCCAAATGCACTGACCGCACGCACAGAAAGTCGTCGAGGTCCAGACCAATCGGCCGCCCCTTGATGAACGACACTTCCCGAGGCTGGCGGGAGCTTGCATAATTCTCATCAGTAGAAGCCGACGCTGCCGCAGCGGCAGCAGCAGGCGCCGCTGGGCGTGGAGAAGGAGTGGCCACGGAAATTGGGGCGTGCGCGCCAAGGTTCACGGAACGGCGGCGGGACACCGGCACGTTCGCCGCCGCCGCAGCGGCACCGCCGCCGGCACTGCTGCCGCCGCTCTTGTGCTGAGGATTGGCGTCCTTAAACGCCTGAATCTGAGACCGCAGCAGGATGTTCGGGATGAGCGCCTTGGAGTCCAGCTGCTCGTTGGTAATGGGCGAAGTGTCATGCGACTGCAGCCAGTCTTCGACAGCGGTCCGCTCGTAAGTGTGGCCGTCGCAAGTGACGACAGGGTCATCCATCAGTTCCTGTTCATAAGAACGAATTAAAAAGGTAATTGCCAGGATATTTTGCTATAAAGAAGAAAAGGCTTAAAAGGATGAAGGAGATCAAAACGAGCATTGGCAAAGCATTGAATGCCACGTGAATGATAGAAAACGACAGAAAGCGAGGAGAAAAAGGAATTACATAGAGTGAAACAGCGACCAGAAATAGATCAAAGCATGCACGTATGATACATCATTGCATGGATCAGCCAGAAGATGAGTTTCCTTACGCAAGTGATAGCGCAGACGAAGTGCTCCGGGATATCCGAGTCATCCCCGCCGCTCGCCGGAGGAGGTGACGCAGGCTTCGGCGCCACAACTGCTACTGCCTCCACGCGAGCTACAGGTGGCGCTGCCGTAGGCGCAGGCTGAGGTGGGCCGTCGTCTACGGATCCAGACAGGAGCATTTCGAGCGCAGAGTCGAAGTTGCCATGGGCTTGCTGTAAAGCAGACAAGATGAGCGCCAACGTTGGGAATACAATGTGAGGCAAGAAGCTTTCGTGCACGGCCTCAAATTTAGATATGAATATAAAGCTAATATCGTCAGAAAGATAATAATATGGGGAGCCCACGAAGGTATGATGAAAGGGCCAAATTTCAAGGAGAGTATGAAATCATGAAGCCATGATGACGGCCAGATATCTTCTCGTAATTGATTTGTGTGCCGCACCCGAAGAGCACTCTGACAAAGCTCCACGGGAAACCCCATTGCGCTCAGAGCGTCCGCCATGATTTACGGACACACGGCGACACCGCAAGGCGATAACAAGTGGCACAAATACACAGCCTTATGGGCTCTTGGGGTTCAGTAGCATGATTTGTCTGACAAAAAAATGGACAGGACGAAGGAAGTGGGAAAAGAGACGAAGAGACACAACCAACGGAGACAAAAGAAGAGGACGTGATGAATGATGGTGATTGGCTAGATATTGCTCTAATATGACGAATGTGATCATTGCAAGATACGTGTACGCGTACGTACCCATGGCGTGTAGTAGTCCCAACAAACAATCAACAAGAACAAGGACAAGAACAAGCACAACAAGCAAGACAAGAACACAAATTTAGCCAAGAGGAAAGGCAAGAAGAAGGAAGGCTTTAATAAGAGATCTCTCGACCTTGAGAGCTTAAGGGCTATTTGAGGATTTAAGCAGCAGCACTGGTTGATAAGTTAGACGCAGAACTGAAGTACTTCTTCAGAGCTGGCACACGTAGTCGAAGTCGTAGTTGAATCACAAATAAAATAAAGCGAAATTCATGAAGCGCTCCGCACTACTCGTGTCCACGGCAGCAATAATTTCTCTGCCAGCTGCAGTTGCTGACCCATGCGCTGAATTTTCAACTCCGTCTAACACCACTTCACTCATTCCGAGCAGTCCAACGGACCTAAACCAATATTGCTACCAGTGCCCCTCGCCCGAGTATGCTGCGTGCGTAGCTGAGAAAGACCCGCTCAATGACAAGCATGAAACGAGCATTGGGCTTAGTTGCCCTGCACTTGGTTTTACGGAATATACTAGTAATGATCCAGTGTTTGTCGACGCAGCTCTTTATACGGCTCCTAAAGCAGCGGCAACCTCCGCAGCTGATTGGAATAGGTAAGGACCGCTTTTGGGCCGTGTACCAACCTAATCGCCTAGCCCAATCATTCAAACTCGGTTTCCAATTTTGCGTCTTTCCAATTGGTGCAGCACATGTAGTGGACCTTCGCAGAGCCCGCTCAAATATGGCGTGGATGACTATACAGCGCAGACTGTGGGCTTGCCTCTGGACCCACCTGCTGACGAGTCACTTTCTGATGCCATTTGCTGCGACCAGAAATATTACGGGTAACTCTTAGTGCCATTTAGTCTCTACGCTACCGAGTTTGATTAGAGAAGCTAGCTTGGGGCTAGTTAGGGGGGGACTTTCACTCCTCAGTTGATAGGTGTGGAGACAAAAACAGGTCGACGGTGAGGAGCATAACTGTGCATTCTTTGGAACTAGGTACGCGGAGCCGCGCGGCCTCTACGCTCAGCCCGACGTAGCCCTCTTTCGTAAGGTGAGGATAACAAAAGCAGGAAAGGAGACGGTTTAAATTTGCGCAAAGTATGTTGATATTTGGTGATGAAATCGTTTCACTCTTGAAGCAAATTGCGCCTGCCGTGATCGCTATAGGTAAACCAAACCGGGATCACTACTTTCTACGACTCCGTCTGCGGCATTCCTCTTTTTCGTGCGCCCGTGAACCGCACATTTGCCGAGTGGGAGGTAAAGAAAATGTTCGCTTTGCAAATGCGTATCATATCAATGAACGCGCCATCAATTGCCTCATTAGATCATTTACTTTCTTATTACCTCAATAATATTGAGCTCCTTTCATCATTTACTGATAGCCTTATCTTCCTTTATGTTGTGAAGATATCCACGCAACCGTATTTTACCTCTACGCCCCTTTGTGACACTCCTCAATCATTCGCAGTCTGAAACACAAGAGCACGGTTGGCCGAGTTTTCGCACTCCAGAGGTGATCAGCGAGAATGTTATTACTTCTTCCGACGGCACTACCCTCATGAGCGCGTGTGGCACCAAGCTCGGAACCTTGGAGCCTGATGCCGACGGCACGCCGCGATACTGCATGGATTTGGTCTGCATTGCTGGTTCAGGGCTTTAAGTCAAAAAGTGTCTTGGGAGCCGCGCAAATTTACTCGGAGAAATAAAGAGAACCACTCCGCCTCGTCAGGCCGCGTGCCCAGTTCGACAATTACTCCCGAGACTCGTACATGAACTCCCATCTTACTCCTAGATAAAGAATTTAGTCGGAGTTGCCGTTCCAATTATGAGCCCTTTAAACCCCTGTCCTTCAGTCCGCGGCGTCCGTGAAAAGGAACAGAACTTCCAGTCCTTCTAATTTCCAAGAGCAAGAGCTAGAAGCCAAAAGAATAAGTTTGTATTGCATACTCCAATAAAATTGGAGCCTATCGAAATTATATTGGTTTGGTTTTGGTTGCGAGGTTGAGGTTACACTAATAGCTAGTGCACAATGGGTTGTGAATGGTGAAATGCTGATTGCTGCTTGGATTTCAATTTTAATTAGTAAGTAGATCGAGGTCCGAGCTCCATTGAGCTAGCCGTTCTTCGTTGGCGCTAAGAAGCCGTTCTTCGTAGGCGCTGAAGCTTTCGACCCCCCCGTGCTTTTGGCGGGAAATCTGGATGTACTCGCTTGCGAGTTCGATCTTTGGGCGAGTCGACGCCCACTAGGAGGAGGCGGAGGATGTGGGCTTGCAGCTACCGAGGAGGCGCTGTCAATGCGAGACAAAGAAGCTCTTGGAGGCAAAGCTGTGGGCGCATTGGAACCAGAGGTAACTCTACTGCCAATGCTGCCATTCACTTTGGTGCTGCTTTTGTTGGCGCTCCCTCTGCAGGCGCTAGACTTTGCAGGCTTTCCACTGCTCGAGCCAGAGGCTGCGCTGGTGGCAGTTGCCGGTGTTTTGGGGCCGTCTAAGCTGGTGCCCGGAGCTTTGCCCTTCGGCGCTGATGATGACGGTGTAGGAAATTGGTACGGCGGCGCTGGAGGTGGACGGTCTAAGGACAGCTCTAATGCTCGATCTGAGTCATCTGACACGCTCGCAGTGGATGGATCAGCGGTTTCGTCCAGCCGATAAAACCTCCTCTCTCGCTGAGTACCGGAGTCCTCAAGCACCTTTGCTGACTGCTCCAGGTCTCGAGCATCAGTATGCAAATTGGTTGAGTCTTCTAGATGAGGCCCTGCTTGTTTCCTACCGTGCGCTGACGTATCTTCAGCAATGGCTGGGTCGAAAATGTTCACATCGAAAGGCGACGACGACTGTGTTCTAAAAAAATGCTCTAGCGGCAACACTGGCGGCGTGGCCCTCTTGAGGGTAGTCTGTCTCGGCCAATAGGACGCCTTCACCGGCGGCGGCCCACGCCCCTTGGCGCGCACCCCGTCAACTTTGCCCGTAACATCGAGCATTAAAAGCTGGTCAAATGCACGTTTTCTCTGCCGTAAATTCGCTCGACGAAGTTCGAGGATCTCTTTCTTCCTGGCGTCTGAAACATTTGAGTGAGTTGCACGGAGCAGCTTCTGCCCAGTTGATTGAGACGATTGACCATCACGAAGATCAGGTACAGAATCCGTAGACGAGGACCGTCCGTGGAAGAGTCTTCCAGTTCGCCGTGTGGTTGGCTCGCTTTTCGTGCTGCTGTCTCGGTAAAAAGTCGGCATACTTCTGACACCAGCGTTGAAAGCAAAATATGCGCGAGATGATAATTCCTTTTCACTGAGCGAATTTCTAGAGGTTAGCACGCGGTGCTAGAATGTAATCACTAAGTTAAGCCATGTTATACTCTTCAGTTGTTTTCGGCGCTGCATGTATAAACCTCCTATCTTCTGCTCATCTACGCTGCTTGTTTGTGCCGAGTGAGTGCGAGTGCCATGTGCCATGGAAATAAAAATTTCACGACGACGACGAAACAACACCCAACGAAACAAAACAACCCAAACGACCAAGAACCAATAAACACTCACAAAAATGCAGAAACGCAAGAATTTTAATTACCGACGAAACAAACAAATTACGGATAAATCCGGGCAAATTCCACTTTTTGGTGTCGTCGTATGTCTGATGTTCGATCTTTCAATCATTTCAGAACATGACTACTATACGATGACTTGACGGACAGAACGACTGGTGCGGTGAACGAGACACAATAATGAATGCCCCTGTCAAAAAATGAAGCATGTGCTAAGTGCTAGTCTCGAACTGTAGTAAGAGTTCATAGACGTGCAATGTCAGGCTTATTGTGCCGCATTGCAGCTTACGACTTCAGTGATGACGAAAAATCAAATTCTGATGACGATCAACTAGGGCCAACCCTTGCTCCATTGACCGAATCCAATGGGCGACTAGCCTCCTTTAGTGGTCTACACTTGGGCGTTGCAAGTGACACCTCAGATAGTGAGCTTGATGGCGACATTCATAACCCGCTCTATGCGGATGGTTCCGCCACCTGGGTGATGCTCACGAACTTGGTGCAGCGGTGCTGTTCGAGCTTGAAGACCAATGAGCGTGTGGTGGATTACGTGGTGGAGTCCGAGCGGTGGGTGCCTGTGCCAGCCAAGGACGAAGACCATTGGAGTCGCAAGCACTTGTGGGCCGTTGATTGGAAGCCATTTGAAGGTGCCAGCTCAGCGCAGTCCCCCGAACTCGCGCAGGTTAAACTCTTTACTATGCCTGGTTACTTACAGTAGTTCGGTCGTGCATTATTTGTTGCAGCTTATGTGCTGACATGCTGCCCTTTCATTTAAGCACACCATTGAATATATATTATATGGTTAGCTCATTGTGTGCTCATCATGTGCCGCTCTCGTTATGTCAGCACTTGGCGTCGCGAGGTGCCGTGTGGGCGTCGGAGTCGCCGTTGCCAGACCCTTTGCTCTGGGACTGGGCGGACCCGACGTGGATGCCTTCTGCCGATGACCCTGACCATTTGGCTGCAAACGCTGGGTGGTGGTGCGTGCTCATTATGTTCCTCAGTATTGTTATACAGCTGAGCGCACGCTTCAAAGGGGGGAAAGTGCATATCCTTTTTTATCTTCATCGTAGGTATGAGTAGTTCCACGTGGCTTGCTTGTTGTTCCTGCCCTTCCATTTCGTCGTCATTTGCTCGCTACCGCACACGCGCCTTCAGGTACGGCACGCACTTTCCCGGCACCGATGACCGCGTCGCTCGCGTGCGAAGCATGAGCCCTGTCGACTTGGGGCGCTCACGGCATTTCGTGCGGTGCCGCTTATGGTCCCGGGCTCGCGTGCGGGTCTCCCTCGCTGAGACGTTCGCGCGCCTCAAGCGCCAGGCATCAACTGAGGCCAGCACTCTAGCGGCAAACACTGCTACTGATGCCGCAACGACCAACGGTTCGGAGCGAGCAGGACTTGGAAGTGGGGTTGAGAAGCTCAATGAAAGGTCTAAGTATCCGTACGGTGGAGCATCGCTGGCTGAAGCTCTCCTGATGCTTCGACACAAGGTGGACAATGGCAACGAGAGCAGCGACAACAAGAAAAGTAGCAGCGACCAAGGAGCAGCGACTCTAGTGGTGGTTGATTGCAATAGCAGCGGTGATGACAGGAGTACCGATGCAGAAGCTCGCATGGAAGGTGCTAACCATTGCGAGTTTGAAGTAGACGTGGAAGAATGGCTCAAGGCTGCTGCAGCTCTGGAGAAGACACGCCGAGACAAAGTGGTAGCAAAGGCGAAAGCTAAGCAGAATATTCTAAGTCCAAAATGGTTTCAACCGTCAGTTTGGTAAGTTTCGTTGCGTGTACCACATAGCTCAAAATCATACTTGATTAAGTGCAATGTTTTTTTTTTCCATGCTGACTTCGCGTCTTTTCCTGGCTTGCAATCGATGATCGCGTGAACACTATGAAAAGGTTCTCCATGGAAAGGGAGCTGGTGCGCGCAGCGGCAGTAGTGCGTGCCATGACCACTCGCAATGGTGCCTCGAACCGCGAGCGCGTGCCCGTGGAGCTCCTGCGGCGCTGCAAAGGGGTGGCGGTGCTCCAGTTCGCGAAAGTAGGCATGGGCTTCGGGGGGCGCGTCGGCACTGGAGTGGTCGTCGCCAAGCGTAAACCGAGGCAAAGAAGGAGAAATAGCCAAGGTTTGGAATACAGTAGTAGCGTGGGCCATCGAGCCAGCAGGAGCAGCACCTGCGATATAAAAAATGACAAAACCGGCAACGAGAATGATGACAACGACGACGACGACGACGAGAACGGCTGTGATTGGTCAGCACCGTCGGCCATATTGTTGATGGGCCTCGGCGGCGGTTTGCAAATCGGCGCTGAAGTGGGTGCACTTTTGCTCGTGCTGTGGACGGACGCTGCTGTCGCTGCTTTCTCCGGCAGCCAAGTCACCTTAGGTGCGGACATTGGCGTGGCCTTGGGCCCCGTGGGGCGCGCAGCCTCGGTGAGTTTGTCGTCAGGCCGTTTGGACAAACCATCGTCATCACTATCATCATCTCCTCAAGCACCTTCGATCAAGGCAAGGCTCGCTGCTCCTACCATCACGAAAGCGGTGGAATCAAAATTAATTGAAGCTCAAGATAGCAAGAGCAGCAGCAATATGACTGGTGGGAGTGGTTCCGAAGATGAGAGTGGCCATGGTAGCGAGGAGGTTACCAGCATTGATTGTGGTCCGAGCAGTAGCGTCATTATGGGCCATAGCAATCATGGCGGAAGAGCAGTAGGCCATGAGAACGACACCAGTACAGGTAGGAGCAGCAGCAACAGCAATCATGGCAAAGGAGGAGACTTGAGA
>Ga0307971_1001347_pt1 | contig 12426 bp, 9 predicted proteins | sample OrgLakmetagen714_FD_201820 | JGI IMG/M metagenome (GOLD analysis project Ga0307971, IMG submission 201820) | Saline water microbial communities from Organic Lake, Antarctica - #714 | ecosystem: Environmental > Aquatic > Non-marine Saline and Alkaline > Saline | place: Antarctica: Organic Lake... | reverse complement strand
ACGATCATCGCTGTGAGTGTTTCGACTCTGAAAAGGATACATCTCTTGTAACAAATTGATTGTATTCTTCCGCCGTGGTATTCCGTTTTCTGGCATCAAGCGGCGCGGTTTCCATCGATTTGGTCAAGTCAGTTCAGTCCTGCGCGATGGTTTCCTACTCAAATAAGTAGAGGTTGCCGCTGGTCCTTGGCCATATACAAATCGAAATTATTTGAGGCGTTACTTTACAAAGGTTTCCCAAGATACATTCCTGAACTGCCCGTGCTCCTCCATTCTTGATCCAATAATAGAGGTTGAGCGTTATGGATATTGAGAGTATTAGCACTCTCCCGCGCTTCTGCAGTCTTATCGAAGTAATCAAGTGGATAATTGATTAATATAACACCATATTGTACATTTAGTACATACCTGTGCTCCCGTTGATTTGTTGAACGAGTTGCGTAGAGCAATGGTTGACTGCGCCTTAGCACACCGAGGTTTGCAACCACCACGATGACACGCTAACATGCATATCTCTCAGACAATTCTGGGGATGTTGCTAGAGCTTAAGACAAGATCGCAAAACTTACAAAACTTTTGAAAGTTTCTCTCAAATCGAGAGTAGAACTAATAAATCACAACGAAAGAGAGATCAGAAATGTGACCATCAAGAGTATCTATATAGACTGCGCCCCTACAATCTCCCACTTCGACGTCTAAAGTATCACAATCGTTATACCTTGAACTCCATGCTGAGCAGTGCAGAAACACTTACAAGTAATCATCTGCATCATGATATTATTCTTAACATCTGGTGAATTGCTTGAACAATTTCTGTTCAAAATTGTTACTCCAGCCCTACTCCACATACCACGACGCATTTGAACTCAAGCACTTTGCTCTTCTTCATCTCGATAACGAAGGCTCACTTACTTTCACAAAATAAATGTAACAGAGTCTAGGTATAATCATATATACATTCGATCACCACGGTGCTGGCTTATAAACAAGTGTACCACCCCGGTGACGGTACGTTCCTTGGTTCTCAGAACAAAATTATATGTAGTAGCAATACCTGGACGTGCGTGTGTTGAGCGAGGAAAATCGTATAAATTTCACCAAGTTGAAATACACGCCAATGAGGTACGCGGGGTATTCATTATCAGAAGGTCTTGGCACTTTTGCTTATCTTGACCCAATTGTCACAAAGAGCTGCAAGAATTTGTGGCAAAATGAAGATATAGTGATGAACACATACTCGCAAGATTTACAGTTATGTATGCTTCTTTACAATTTTTAGACAGGTACAAATCCTTTTCGACATAGAAGCCGACGACGACAGAAGTAAGCGCAGTGCATCTGTTTGTAAGTATGCAATAGACACCGCGAATTTTGCTGTTGTACTACTTAGTACATCTTATTTTTGCGTATTATTTTTGTTTAGAATGCACATGTATCCCAAAAATGGCGCTATGCAAGCAAACGTTTTCGTTGTTGCTTCTACAGTTGCGAGTATGGCATCAAGTTGACGGTTCCAATTGGGCCCAAACTACTGGAATTCCTCGACAAAATTTTGTTTTAACATCAAACCCTGGACCATTGCTTCCACATTGGAGCGCACGAGAGGGATTTGCGGTGGCAGTAGCCGACGCGGTCGAGAATGTGTCTAACAGTAAAGTTTTTCTTGTGGGGGGAGACGATGGGACTGTTTCCAACGCCAAGAATGGTGGAGGGGTAAGAAATGACGTATGGAGCACAAGATCAGATGGATGGAACATCGAACATCCAACAATTGATAACGCGTATGCATCTGTACGATCAAAGATGCATTGGACTTTGATTGATGCTGGACAGCTACCTCCATTCGCAGTCAGATACAAAGAATGGATCCAATGTTCAGATGCCTTGCTCATGAGATCAAATAAAACGATTGGTGTACGCAACCCTATCTATGATATTGCAGCTGATGCAGTAGAGTGTGCATATAATCCGCTAACACAGGGGACTTCAAACACGGAACCTAAGATTACTCAACTTCCAGCAGTCTGGAAGGAATCACTGATGTTTTCGCCAAGGCGATTCCATCAAGTAATTCACCATGCTAAGGCGCTATGGGTTCTTGGGGGCGAAGCAAGAGATTGTGCAGAAATGGCACAAGAAAAGCAGCACCAAAGAGAATCCACTTCCCCAACTCCATGGCGCGAAGAACTAGTATTGAAGAATGATGTATGGTTCAGTTTGGACTCAGGCTCACACTGGAAACTTGCCAATCCAGGTACTGACCCCGACATTTTCCAGAGATCATTCTTGAGTGAGTTTGTGTCAACAGAGCATGTGCCCAAAAGCACTTTGTGCGCAGGCTCAAATGATGCATGTTATGGGTCATCTGAGTGTATCACAGATGATGAAACTCGCGATAAAATGTGCGTTTCTACGATGTGGTCCCCTCGAAAGCATCATCGTGCTGTTGGTTATGGAAATTATCTTTTTGTTGTCGGAGGCTTCGCACATGTTCCACAGGGCATCTGTGGACAGCATGGTTGCAACAACCAAATACGCATCGCTCTCAATGATGTCTGGAGAGCTGATTTATCAACGCCGTGGATTAACTTGGATTGGACTGAAATGAAACAGCCCACTGCTGCATCAACAACGAATTCATGGAGAGCACGAGGACGATTTGGTCTAAGCTTCATGAATCTGTATGGCTCTGCAGCTACTTGGGCACTCTCGCAAATATCAGAACCTCGAGAAATTGATAACACTGACGATGTGTTATGCTTGTGGATTATCGGCGGAGAAGGTAATCATCGTAGTACAATGTATAATGACACATGGTTCACAGTCCTCAATATGGGAGATGAAAGCGCTTCTTATTGGACAGAATACAGCCTAGCAAACATCCCGTGGAGTCCACGAGCAGGTCATGTTGTCGGTGTTGAACCTCCCTCATGGCAGAACAACTACTTGGAGAGAATGATAATTCATGGTGGGAATAGCATTGAGGAAGACATTGACGGGCACCACACATTCGTTGGGGATCAGACTTGGTCGTGGGGCCCTCGCTGCGAGTCGATAAAAGAAGATGGACAGACAGGATACGATGGGCGTGTCTGCACGCGGAAACAAATGTCGTCATCTTGGATTCGCGACTATAGCTCTGAGGCATGGTACAAGCTTCAAACTCGGCGTGATGGTGATAGCATATGTTTAATTTACTCAAACGGTTCTGCTCCAGACTACTGCCCTGAGTTTATCGGGCCCTCGACACCCCAGCAATTTTATGTTGATGCGTCAACCAGACTAAACGCAATATATAACACCTTCCTTCCTGGTTCCCTCCAAGCAGACTTCTTTCATGAAAGTGCTCTGCATTCAAAAGCATCAAGTGGAAAAGATGGTGAAAATATCGTAAAAGTACCCTTATTCTTACCCCATGAAATTGAGCACATGTCTGAGCTAAACATTAGAACTGTTCACGAACTTGCAATGTCTGATTTAAAGACAGTCCTTCACCTGCGGGGCTATAATAAAGAACAGCGCTCATTGAAAGATATCTGCAAGAAGAAAGCTCTGTGCCAGGAAATCACACAGAAGTGTGGTCATTTGAATGGAATACCAGATACAGAGATTGACATAAATTGGGAGCATGAGGTATCAGAATGCGCCAAGAAGGGCTCTTGTGCGTGGGACGGGTGTATGATAATTAATGGAAATTTACCTATAGATGTCAGAGGATTTGGAGCTGTTAAGCAGGCTGCTGCATTTCAACTGGACAACATGATTGATGAGTTCCACTGCAAGATAAATCCTGGTGAGCGTGCAGATCATGCCGCATTTGTCTTGGACAGTAACTTTTACATCGCAGGCGGACGAGATGGATACAATTCGCTCGCTGCCGACACCTATTATCGGGACGATAGGCTACCGTCGACTACAATTATAAAAAGGCCTAGGTCAAAGACAGGAGATATAACGTTCGAAGTAACCAGCGACGAAGAAGGTATCATGCACGAATATCAGCTCTACGACAAGCGAGCTTCTTATCAAGTCAAGCGATGGAGTACATTCAGTTCAAGTGACATTCAACTCAATATGCTTACAGGAGATAACCCGGAATGGGTACAAGCAAGCACGAGAAGTAAGTACATTTTTTACGTGCGTGGATTAGATCCTGCAGGCAATCTGGATCCGGCATTCAATTCAAATGACGGCTCAAATCTGAATATGTACACTTGGAAATTTAGTCCCCCTGTTCCGTGGGCGTCAATTGCAACGATAGTTGGGGGTGCATTACTCTTTGTAGCATTGTCTTATCAACAGTACCTCAAGTACAAAAAAGTGGACGCACTGCGGCGTTATGCACTTCGCAGACTGAGACGTCGAATGAAAAACAAATCCATGGAACAAGAGAAGCAATTGAAACATGAGGCTCAAGATAATACCAACATCACGAGTTCAAAGCAAAGAAAGAAGCAGAAATACACTGCTGAACCATTTCTTGTTGACCAAAACTCGAAGGCACGCGTACCAGTCATTCCTTCCTTTTTATCAACATCGGTCTCACACGATAATCAGAGTCAAACCAAAAGCCGCACGCATTCTACAAAGCGGCACAATGAGAACAATTCCATCATCCCATCAAGTCTAAACTCTACTAGTAGCTCTCGCGGTAGAACGCCAGTAGCACAATCAAGTAGGCCTCGATCTAAGCAGAACCGAGAAACGCACAATAACTTATTGCCATCATTGAGCCCTAGTCGAGGTAAGTCGGCATCAAAAAAAACTTCACAGAAAAAACGTGTCAGCTCAACTACTAGAAGCTCTTCGAGTTTATCGAATTCACAGACTACGAAGAGATCAGGTCGAGGAAAGAATATTCAAAACATGCGCTCAATAAGGCCACAAAATGCGAGGAGCAAGAAAGATGTGTGATTCATTGATCGTGTCTTGGTTCGTGTGCTGTAAATACATATACTAGTAGTAAAAGAGAAAGGGGCATTCAGGTATACATATGAGCCTGCTTAGCTCCTCTTCGCTCTTCTTGCATTAGCCCCTCTTCTAGTATAAGCTGCTTTGCTTTGTATTTCTGTCTGTTAGCCACCAAATTCTGGCCCCTGAAGGCCTGTGGGCTGTGATGGGAAAGATCCCCATTCGGCTCAATTAAAGTTAAACAGTCAAAATGAAGCTCTGATAGTTTTGATTTTAGTGAAAACGAGAGCTGACTAATCCAAATGGCATTTATCATATTATTCTGATTTCTATTAGAAGTGAGATAACAACGCGAAATACAGTGCCAAATATTGCTCGGAATGCATTCATTGACAAACTCTAGGTCGGTTTTATTTGATTATTTCATACACCACTGGTCGAATTGTTTGCCCTAAATGCAATAAAAGAACTGTGAGATGGATGAACTAGGCTCTAGGCATTTCGGCATTTGGCATAATTGAGTGAAAGCCACCACAATAGCCACCTTTATGTCTAGTTTCAGCAAAGTACGACTGAAGCGAATTTTGATGTTTTTCCAGCTGGGTTTAGTATAGTTCATTCAAAACAAGGTGTGGTTGATTATCCGATTAAGAGAAATCGTAAGTACTTTCACCAAGTTCCAAGTTAGTCTTCGTATGAACCGATAATCTTTAAAAACTACTCAAACAGTAAGCACGGAATCGCGGTCAAATGGACTTCTAGCTGCAGCCGACAACAGTAGACAGTAGGTCGACCGACTGTTTTCGAGCTGCGTCTAATATTTTCGTAGTGCGTTCCATTATCAAAAGCCATGACCTGAAATCTTCATGGCGAAGAAGTTGTTAATGGTGTCACCACGTCATCGACCAATTCCGTTGAAAACGATTCATTATTTCTTGGAGGTGCGGTTTTCTTGAGGTATATCGCTGCAACCATTACACCAACCAAACTGATGACCCCAATTATAAAAGCAATAATTTGGCCTGCTGTAAGCTCTGCGATATCAGCTATGTCACCATCATTACTACCATCATCAATTATATCGTCAATATCTGTTTCATCATCATGAGCATAAGAACACACTTGGGGTGTAGTACTATTCACACAAGCTCTTAAAGCGTCTTCAGTCATCGTGACATCCGTAGCACAAATGTATTTCACAACACCAGCCATGTCTGGAGCTTCGGTGCCAGCTGATGCCAGAGGATCACAACCATAAGCCCAAAGGGCACTTGTGTAATTAGCTTTGTACCATTTCGAGTATGTGTTCCAATCGGCCCCTCCCTTCGACAAATCTTTCGCTAGATCGACATAGGCCATTTGTGAGAGGAATCCGTCTCGCAATACAGCTGAATGTAGCGAATCGTATGCATTAGTGATATTTAGTGCTAGATGCCATTTCAGAGGAGTAGCACCTGGAGAAAGAGTTGCGGAGTAAATCGCCATGCCGACTGGTCTGAAGGAATCACTATCAAATTCGATGACTCGAAACGCAGGATTATTATAGTAAACTGGACTCAAAGCACCAGAAAGTAATATAGGGCCCGTCTGAGCATCAGGTTCTGGAAAAAGCCGAAACTCGCACGCATGAACATGCCCAAAAAGCTGCGCAGCAATGTAAGGACTCAGGACTTCGTTCTGGACCACGGCAAGGTACTTGACAACATACTCATTTTTCCAAAGTTCTGTGAAACCGTACGTTTCTATCCCAGGAGGAATGTGTCCTACTATCCACGCGGGGCGACCACGAGCTTTGGCGATTTCTAGTTGAGATTCTAGCCACGCAAATTGGCCAAATGGGTCCTTGCCCATGGGAATTCCAGGTTTATGCTTAACCGAGTAAATGATTGTGTTGATGGTTATTATCTGCAGTCCTCCTATTTCAGTCGAGAAAGCACCTCCATATGAATAATTATGAGCTTCTTTTGGAGAGAAGGCGCCACTTTCGGTAAAAGTTTCTGCCAAGTTTTCAGCCCAAGGGTTGGTCGTCTGGTTCGCCGTAAAAGGAAACCAGTAATTTTCTGAATCGAAAAGCAGAAAGATATGAGAAATTGCGTCATACAGTTATTTGTTTTGTGTTAGATTCTAACCGGGAGCATCGTCGTTCCCTTGTGCTCCGAGAGAGAATCGCCCCGCAGCGATCAGGTCCGGAAACGATGCTGCCATAATCTCAATGTCCTTTCTAACTATGTCGGTTACATTTTCCCAAGGGCTCGGCATGTAGTTCGGGTAATGACGTGCAAAGTCACCCGAATAGAGCAGGAATGCTAAAGACACGCATTCAATTTAAGTAGATTGGGAATTAGCCAGAACAGTAAACTCATTATGGAAAGAAATACAGTAAGGCACACTAACCGGGATCATTTCCTAACTTGGCAGCCGCAGTGACCGCCGATTGAAGCATATCGTAGCCAGGATCATTGCCCATTGTACCCCACGTGTTAGCCTCAGTGACGCTCGATGGTTTACCACCAGGTGCCTGAGCGGCGGTTCCATAGTAAGGATCCGAGTGAGTATCCGTAAGCCAAATGAACCTCTTTCTTGCTGCTTCCGCAAAGGTCAAGCCCAAAATAGTTATTCTTAGGTAAAACATATAGGCTCAAGGCTAGCCAAATATAGGGTAAATAAGATTGTCCAAGCGTTATGCAGTGCAGTTGTATCTCATATTATTTCAGAATCCGCATGACATCGTAACCTAGTTATTAGAAGTGTCTGTCGCAAGCTTGGGATCCTACTGTTGTAAGGGTGTAAAGGCGAGAGTTTAGCGAATCATCAGTCACCAGTCACCAGAGATCAGACGAAATCCCCAGCAGGCAAGAAATATGAGATCAGATGAAAAGAAGATAGATAGATGATTCTGCGACGAGTCGTCTGCCAGAATTGATGATCCACTTCTCATCTCTGCTCACCAAGCTTGAAAGCTGCTTTGCTGGATAATAGCCTGGCAACTGGCTACAAGAGCATTCGCAGGATGCTGGACCCTTCCACGATGGAAGCGGCGATGAGCCGTTACGATCAAGCTGAGCCCGGTGGAATTTTGCCTGACCATATAGAGCCTTTCTCGGTAGGCCACTATTCCGGAGATCTCGGGCTCCGGCTTGTTGTGTCTGCGCAGGGTTTGTTGGGCGTGGGTGCTTACGGTGCCGTGTACGAGGCAGCATTGGCACTATCTGACTCTGCGGCTAATGAATCACATGATGGCACGGCCGAGGGAACTGTGGGTTTACTAACAAGCCCACTATGTAAGATGCGTAAAGCAATCGTTGCGGTGAAGTACCAGGCACTACCGGACGAGGCCATGCTACTAAATAATCTGGCTGCAGAGCTGGCGCTGCTGTACGCGCTGAGCTTCTCGTCGGGCGGAGGCTGCCCTTACCTCTTGCGCTTCTATGGAGCCGCTGTGTTGAGTCCGCCGCCGCCCCCGCGCACCTGCGTGCAGCCTTTCGAACCTGGATCGACCTGCGTCGCGATGGCCTTCGAAGTGGCACGAGAGGGCGACCTTGAATCTCGGGTGGTGCGCGCCCGCCGAGAAATGAACGCTGCGCTCGTCTCGACTCCTGGCAGCTCACCGGGCAACACGTCCACTGCTTCAGCAGCTGAATCTGCACTCGCCAAAGTGTTGCCTTGGTATCTGCGTGTTCGCGTATGCCAAGAAGTGGCGTCTGCGCTAGACTTCTTGCACTGCCAAGAAATCGTGCACCGTGACATTAAGACTGGTGATGTAAAATAACGATACATGTATTTTGCCTAACTTGAGTGAGACTAGGTAGCATTTACTCTGATGTGCGCGTGCATGTTTTACCATAACAAGTGTCTTTACCCTCCCTCCTCCTATTAACAAAAATACAAATACGCAGCGAATATTTTGCTGGACGGCGACTTTCACGCCAAGTTGTGCGACTTCGGGCTCGCGATCGGTGACGCCGCACCTCTGAAGGACGTCTTTGTGGGCGGCACTGACGCTTACATGGCGCCTGAAATGCTCTTGGCAGAAGGCTACTCCACGCCCGCAGATGTGTTTTCGCTCGGGCTCGTGATGGCGTCTCTGCTGGCGCTTTCACCTGTTGGTGAGCCGTACACAGCTGATGTGCCTGTGGCGCTCACCCCTACTTTAATAGACGATGACGACGCTGAAGCTAGCTCGTATACCGACGATGAGGGCGACGACAGCAATGAACAAAGCTCGAACGGGCTGAGCATCGTGTTGGAAGTGTCCCCGCTGCAAGAAGAGAGTGGCAACGGCAGCACCAACAACGAGAACAGCACTAGCAGCACACAGCTGACTCCACTGTCGCCCATTTTAGGGCGGTCGCCGCGGTCTTTCTTTGAAGCCGATTCGGCCGAAATCCGCGCCGCGAGCTTGCCTGGCTGCCCCGAAGCATTCCTCGAGTTGTGCCTCGCGTGCTGTGCGTCAGACCCAAACGACCGCCCATTGGCAACGGATTTGGCCGCGTTGCTTGATGCCGTGCTGGCGGACTTGGATGCAGCACAGCCCGAAGCAGAAGCAAACGCAGCATCGGAAGCGCCTGGAGCAGCTACCGAAGAAACGGCAGGCTCAACCTCCTCAATGACGAGCGCCGGCAGGAGCGCGAACTTACCGCGGTGGTGCCCGCCGCCATCTCCACCGACGCCGCTGGAGGCTGCGTTGCCCGTCGTGTCACGCGAGTTGGCCCGCTGGCAGAAGCGTCTTGACCTACGTCGCGGCCGGCAAGCCACTTCGACCACAGAAGAGGAAAGTTCTGCTTCTCTTGCTGACACCGCTGTAGCTGTAGCTGCGGTTGACAGTGGTGCAGATGAGAAGGCTGCAGGTGAAATGGAGACGGGCGAGGCTTCACTTCAAACGCATGCAGTTGCAGCCGCACCAGTTCCTTTCGACAACTCTGAGCTCGCTGACACTGCCGATGAAGCTGCTTCAGGCCCTAGTTCTGGTGATGGTCGATCCGGCGATGAAAGCCTCGTAGCTACAGCTGACGAGGCTCCTGCATGGGCAGCTGAAGACACCACTGCCACAACTATTACAGGGCGCACCACACGCAGCTACACGTTACCAGCAGATGTGGGTGCAGGTGGGATGGCAACAGATGTCAACAAAAGCACTAACCGTGTTGCGGGCGCTGGGCAGCGGCTAGCACCGAACACTAGCAGCAGCAGCAGCAGCAGCAGTGGAGTGTTGCCTCCAAGGCCCAAAGCCCTGCCGCCCAAACCCACGTCGAAACCACCCCCACCGGGGGCGGAAAAACGCGTGCCACCGCTGCTGAGTGCACTTCAACCAGGAGGGTATACGCTGCCGCCTCGCCCCCCGGACCCTTCTTCGCAATTGTCAGCTGCTGCTGCCGAGGCGAATCTCGAAGCCGCCACTGCTGTTGCCGAGCTGAACCGGGAAATGGAAGAAGAAGAAGCGGCCCAATCTGCAGCTGCTGGAGCAGCGCGACAAACTCTAGTAGCTACGCTAGCAGAACAGGTGCGCTCCTAGTATCAACTATCAAACGGTCTTAATGAATTATTGAGCTCTCTCCTAAACATGTCTTACTTCTTCTATATCACAGTGATTGTTCTCTTTTTCATCATAGTCATGCCTGTTTTTGTTGCGCCTGGTGCTCAGGTGAAGATGCGCGGAGAAGCCTGCGATGCAGCGAGCAAGGTGCCCCCTCAAGAGCTGATTGGCTGCTGGGTTTATGTCGATGGCCTTGGGCTTGGGAAAGTAAGTGAGATTGAGAATGGTTTACATTGGGGCAGTGAGGGTTCATTTGAGCTGCGTCTGATAGAGCGAAGAAAAGAATGACTATATGCATCTTGGCAAGCCAAGTGAAACACAACAATGCGTATTTGGCGCGTTCTTGTATTCAAGGCTTTAATCTTGAGGACGATGTGCTTCGTTTTTTTCGCTCCAACTTCCTTTGTTTTTCTTTCACTGCACTACAGGTCGCGGCGTTTCACAAGATTGAGCCCGGCGGCGTGACTGGCTTGCTGAGTGGGTCTCGCCTTGGCCAAGATTCATACCACACGGTAAATCGTTGGTTTACTTTTCTCTTTCTGCGACCCTTTTTCAATTGTATCTACCTTTAAGACTGGAGACACGTCTTTTGTTTGAGGTTATGCTTTTCGTTTTACTCAGGTGGAATTGGCCACTCCAGCTTCCGCAGCCATCCGCGCTCATTCTATGCTTCTGAACGCGTTCTACGATCCGCAACAAGGAGGAGGACAGGGAGGAAGTGGGACCGTGCCTGGACCACCGACAGAATCGCCCATGACGTCACCTTACTCGGCTGCACCAATGAGGAACAACTCGTTCCATGCTCGGAATTTGCCGCGGTCATCTTCGATGGCTGCTTCGCCTTCGCCGAGGCTCCTGGCTTCCCCAAACCGACTCAGCATGCACGCGTCAACGTACTTTGCCAACGATCCTCTCGTGAGCCCATCCGCAGATTGGAGCACGGCGCCGTTTCGATCGCCGAGCCCTACTTCGCCATTGAAGTCCGTGTCGTTTTCGTCACTTCCAACCGCAGGAGGCGCTCGAGACCACCCCCGTGCCGCTTCGAATGCATGGTCTTTTGCGCCTCAACCCCGCCTAGCGCGCTCCGCAAGCGGTGCCTTGGTGATGCACCCGGCTACTCGTGTGCGCACAGACTCAGACACCGTAGAAATGGTTCAACAGATTCCCCCCCTGGCAGCCTCTGGTAGCCTCCCTAGTAGTGCACAGGAAAATCACGAAGACGAGGATCAGGAGTTGCCACCGCCGCCACCACCACCACTTGCGCCGCTGCTGTCGCCTCAGCCCCAGTTTAGCAATAACAGCAGCGGCAGCAGCGGGCAAAAGCCTCCGCCGTCGTCGCCGTCGTCTCCTCGCAGCACCCAAATTGTGACGCCCCCTCTGCGGCGGGTGCGGTGCTTACTGCGGCGCCGCAAGCTTGGGTCTTGGAACGACGGCCAATTCTTTGTCCTGGTCCAAGAAGACATGCTCAACGCGTGCGCGACCACAGAACCAGAAGTAGCAGCTACTGACTCAAGCACTTCTCAAAGTAATTCAAACAACAATCCTGACAGCTCTGCCAGCTCTCACAGTGTCTCCAATGTAAGCAATCTTCACGGAAACAGCATTGGTGGTGGTGGAGACAACTCAGGCAGCGACCAAAGTCCAACGGTGGTGTACGAAGGCGTCTTAAAATTGGAGCGCCCGCCCTTGTTGGGTACACTAGCCAAGGGCAAACACAGCGGCATATTCAAAGAGCGGCACTTTCGTTTGGTGCTGCCTCCACCTCCGCCTCTCGAAGCATTCATGCCAGGGGCGCCGTTTCTGCCCGCTGCTTCTGTGTACCCCGCGCTGGTGTACGCCCAAGATAAAGCCAAACCGCACAAGGTCGACGCGCAACACTGCTGCTTGCTAGCGACAGAATCGGCGGCTTGCGCGGAGGACTCTGCCAACGACCCTCAAAAGAAACGGCTCCGCGTGGGTGGGCGCTGGACGCTCGAAGCGAC
>Ga0307971_1001345_pt1 | contig 12437 bp, 6 predicted proteins | sample OrgLakmetagen714_FD_201820 | JGI IMG/M metagenome (GOLD analysis project Ga0307971, IMG submission 201820) | Saline water microbial communities from Organic Lake, Antarctica - #714 | ecosystem: Environmental > Aquatic > Non-marine Saline and Alkaline > Saline | place: Antarctica: Organic Lake... | reverse complement strand
CCCCCCTCCTCTGCGCCGAAGTATCTTCTCGAGGCACTTCCTTGTGACAGGCATAATTCTTAAAGGTTCCTCTTTGCGACAAGCCCTGGATGGTCGCGCTTGGGCCTCGACGCTGCTATTGTAGCTGCCGTCGTCGCTGTCGTCATCTACACCAGTATTCCGTATTGCGTATTCACGAAGCCATTTCGCTGATGACCGCAATTTGTACTGCTCAGCTGCTGTCTCAACGTCTTAATAGGGGCCTCTACAGGTCAGAAAGAGAGAAAGAGCGCAAAGCCGAAATATGGCGAAATCGCGCTATGCGCTAAGAACACGATTTCGCCCATTTAGGATACCGCAACGAAATTTCGTAAATCTCGGAAAATTTAGACGAAACGAAATCCCGTAAAAAGCAGCCGAGGGCCGGGCCATTAGTGGGAATCGGATTATTCAATTTTTATTTTTTAATTATTCCTTCAAAATCGAGTACCTAGGTCATCGCATGAAGCAGTGATCCTGAAGTCCGAATTTAATACCAGGTATATACAACGACAAGCGAATATGAACGGGCATCTAAACTGCCACTGCCCTCGTAGGAAAGAGGAAAGCCTTCACCTTCCCAAAAGTCTTGCGTGGCGGTTATGTAACGTTAGAGATCAAATCCATCGTCAAGCCCGAGATCGAAGTCTTCTGGTAAAGGTGACGCTTCTGGCGCTTCTGAATTCTTTATATTCCCGGCAAGTATTCGGTCGAGCTCGTCGTCGTCTAGTAAAGAGGCCGCGTGACAAAGCTCTTCTGCGTCCGCTGCGTGCATAGACTCCAGTTCAAGCTTCTCCTGCTGCTCTCGCTGTTGCTGCGCTCTAGTGAGCTCGCCCCCTAATGCATTACCATCACGTGCGTCAGCTGCACCCGGAAGGTCGTCAAAAGCGAGCACGCTCCGAAGCTTGGACACCAAGGCCTCTTCCTCGGCGCCTGTGCGCCCCGCTGCCACCTCAATTTCCTTCATAAAAAGCAAACAAATAAAACACGCAATTCATTCATTTATATGCCCCAAAAGCCTCAAGGGCAACGAGATAGTAAAACAGCACAAATTGTAATGCTTTTGCCAAACTAAATCTTGCTTTTGTGCGTATAAGTACAGACCGGGTACTCGAAGTCGTCTACCGTTTTCGTTGCCACCTTCGCTAGCTTCTTTTTGCCTTCGCTCGGAGCGCCCGCTTGGTTCGGGTCGATACGACCGAGCGTCTTCCGGGCGTTTGTACTGACATAGCAATATTCACATTAGATACGTTGCCAAGTCAGGATTAACCTTATGTTTTGACGTTGAATTTCTACGCAGACATGCAGACCTTTGAGCGGAGTCTGCCGCTGTGCCCGATGATTGAGGCTTGGTAACACCACCTTGCACGACGATCGAGACCGAATTAGGGTCTCGAGAGCTCAGAACTTTCTTTTTAGGCTTGCCTAAGCCACCTTTTATCCAAGAAATTTGACATTGTGTGAGAGCACGGTGGCGAGAAGAGAGGAGGGTACAAATTGAAGACAAGGATGTTTCACCGCAAGGTTCATTCTGTCCTTTAATTAGGCTAAAAGATGCGCACCGCTTAAGCCCTTTGATCCGTGCGCCTTCTTCAAACTTCTTCCAACGCTTTCTGCTGGGCCAACATCTGAAAATATTTCCATTTCTCTGCTCTAAGAGCCCTTCCTCAATACGCTCCCCGGCGTGGCAGTATCACTTCGGATAAAAAGTGCACAAGCCAAACGGATGGGTTTTCTGTGTCAATTCTGTGTTGTATTTTCTCATGCTGCAGACTACCATACGTATGTAGCACAATCTCCTTCGTAAAGCCGCTACGTTACAAAAAGAAGAAAATGTAAAAATGCAGAAGAAGAAAGCACCAACTAATGTTCGTGCTCACAAGATGGAGCCGCTAGTACCCCGCTTCACGGGCTCAAGAGCAAGACCGAGATTCGGGGTGTTACCGTCCGGCAGACTGAAAGTCAGCTCTGTCAAAAGTCTGAATCCAAGGGAGGCACCGATAGTATGCGGCATTAGGACGCCATCACCGCCTCCTCCAAAAGCAACTCTAGGTTCAGTAGTCAGTAGCGACGGCTCCAGTTCTGACGGCGAGAAGGTAAGTAACACAGTCGTGAAAGTCAAACTATCAGTATCCTCAGAGGCTGTTTCGTCCTCGCCATTATTGATTTTTCGGCCTGGCGGAGAGGATGACTCTCCTCAAAAGTCCTCGGTGTCTTCTCGTACCCGGTCCGTTACCAGCAAACGATGCCGTGAACATCATTCTGACTCCAAAGCTGGCAATGTTGGCGTTGAAGCTTCTGCGAGTGCAGATGGAGCTGTGTTGGGTAGTATTACTGGAACATCTCTCCTGGAATCACCTAAGCCAATTCGTAGGAGCTTACGATTTTCGCGCGACTCAACTGCGAGCCGAAGTTCACAGCATTCAATCCCAAAGCAACATCTAGCATCTCCAGCTTCACCATTGGGAGTGATGTCGAGCCCAACTCGCGATGGCCCGAGAGGAACCGACCGGACACGCACAATTCTGAGCAACTTATCGCCAAATGCACTGGCAACCGACGAATCGCAGAGCTTTGGAGGCAGTGGATGTTGCAACATTCCAAGCTTCAACTCGATGCCATTGTCGCAGTCTCAGCAACAAAAAGTTAGTTCAAGACATGATTACTTTTCTGAGTTGAGTTCTCGCTCAAGTCTCGAAGGAATGTCTTTGCCGTCGCCACCTCTACGGGAAGTGACAGCTGCGAAGCCTCCGACACAGACTCAAGATACGATCTCGAGTGGCAGCAGCGCAGGCTCGTCCAAAACACAAGAAGATATTTTGCTATCTGAAGACCCATATTATTTTGAGCATTCTAACCAAAGATGTAGCGTCCGAACAGGAGCACTTCATTCTCAGAATATTGCGACTTCTGTCACTCTGCGAACTGAACAAGAAAATCTCAATCTCTCGGAGACATCAGCTATGAAAGACTTGAAATCATCACAGCCTCTACAGTATCCTTCATCGTATGAAGCTGCTCAAAGCTCGCCCGCGATACATACCGCCAAGTCAGTTGCCACGGTAAATGAAAAGCAGATCGAGAGCACGCTGTATAAGGCAACTACTGTGAATAAGAATGTACTAACAGACAATGGTGTCAGCAACACAGAAGCTAGAGGCGCAGTAGAAGGTCACGTCTGTGCAAACCTTGCACCCGGAATAGGAGCACCTGCTACTTTACATGGTACACCCTCGGAATTCCATTCAGATATGGGTGCAGATCGCTGCGCCAAAAATCATGAGGCGCTCCAAGCTGCCACAGCAGCACAAAATGAAGAAATAGGACGAAAGCGCAAAAACACGATCAGCAGTGATCTCAGACCATCGACCAGCAGCAGCGCTATAGCAGATGGCAGTGTGTGTAACGATCTACCTATAAACTTGAATGGCCTAGAGTGCGAGCAAGTAAGTGAAGTACCGGAAGATATGTTGAGAGACGAATACGTGTCCAAATGGGAAGCAGCTCGACGTGACCGCGCAGCCATGAACAGTGGACTCTTAAGCCAGGCCCAGGAAACGACGCTTGAAGTCCTGTTAAATTGGCCTTGCCGTGCACCTCTTGAATTGACCAAGCTTGCACTGCCTCACGTGGTGGTCGAACGGTACCGCCACCAGCGCGGGATTACCGGTGCCCACACGTGGCAAGTGGAAGCATTGCGCTCCGGTGAAGGCCGTTGTTGGCAGCATGGCGACCATTTGGTGTATTCAGCACCCACTGGAGGCGGCAAGACGCTCGTAGCTGAGCTTCTGATGTTGCGAAGGCTCTTGCAGAGCGACTCCTGTGGTACTATTCTTTGGGCGGTTCCACTCAAGGTAGCACGATACTGTTAAGACACTGTATATTTCGTACCATTTTTTTTGAAAATAATCTCATTTGTATTTCACTTATTCACACCCAGTCCTTTTCACTGCTTCTTCCTTACTGCCTTTAGGCATTAGCCAATGAAGTGGCTCAGAAGTTGTCGCAACTGCTCCTAGACCTGGCCGTCGTGAAAGCGTTTCATGGCGACGATGGCGGTGCCAAACTTTCGCCCAAGATCAAAGTTGCCGTGTGCACTTACGAGCGAGCCAACGCAATCGTTAATGCAGAGCTAGCGCAGCAGCAAGGCGAGGGCAGTGGCGCCAGTAGTGGTTTGGGCGGCATATCCATGGTAGTTGTAGATGAAGTGCACAACCTCGAGTCGAACCCTATTCTGGAGCGCCTCCTCGCTAAAGTTGCCTTCGCCAACCAGCAAGTAGGTCTCAGCAACTCTAGTAACACTAGTGGCGGCAGTGGTGACATTCACCAAGACAGTGAAGGCTTAAGTGGTTATCATGGCAGTAGCGGCCCTAATATAGTTCAAATTGTGGCATGCTCCGCTACCATCCCAAATGCCGAAGCCCTCGCAGCGTGGCTCAATGCGTGGTGCTTCATGACTGCAGTGCGAACGACAGCACTTCAATGGCTTGCTGTGGGTGCGCGCAAAGGTAGCAGTAGCAGTAGCACTAGTAGCTGCAGTAGCAGCAGCAGCAGCAGCACGAGCAGAAGCAGCAACGGTGTAGAGAGCAGCAACGGTGTAGAGAGCAGCGGGTGCCCTGTATACGCCTTGAAAGCACCTTGCTCTTCGGCTTTCGAAGTGGATGCAACTCCAGAGCGAGTCTTGCCTGCAGTTGGAAGCGACTCCACGGGCTTAGTTGCAGCTTGCCGGGAAACTCTCGAAGAAGGTGGCTCGGTGCTGGTCTTTTGCAACGCCCGCTACCTTACCACGAAGTTTGCGGCACAACTCTGCAAAGCACTCCACCGTCAACCCGCTTCGACAACTCCAAGTGAGCACAGCAGCGACACAATGAACACCACCACCATGGCGGTAACAGCAGCTGCGACTAGTGCTGCAGAAGGTAAACAGCTACGAGATGCCCGCGAAGCATTGGCAGCTGCTGTGGTGCAAGCGTGCGGCAACCGAGCTGCTCGTGGGCTCTGCGCCGCGCTTCGTTGCGGAATAGGGTTTCACCATGCAGGTTTATCGCAGGAAGAAAAGGCACTGGTTGAGCAAGGGTTTCGAGCACGTACGTTGAACGTGCTCTGCGCGACCACTACCCTGGCTAACGGCGTCAACACTCCCGCGACTCGCGTCATCATTGCCGATCTCTTTTACTACAACGCCACCAAGAAGTGTTCAGTGCCTTTCTCAGTGCAAGAATTGAAACAAATGGGTGGCCGCGCTGGGCGACAAGGGGAAAACTTGACCAAGAACAGTAGCCAAAGCACTACCACCACTATAGCAGGCTCCGTTGTATTGTTGCTTAGTACGAGCACCAAGGGGAGCGAAGCAGAGCTGGTGCCATGGAAAGACGGCGCGTTGAATCATTCCAAGAGCAGCAGCAGCAGTAGCACCAGTGTCAACGGAGAGCTCAAATTCAAAAGCTGGTTTGTGCACCAAATCTTGGGCCATGATCAGCCTCCCATCAAGAGTTCTCTCCTCGCACCCTCGCTGAATTCACCTAATGTCATTAAGGCCAGCAGCGCCAGCAATAGCGTTGACCGTGTCCAACAGCTGACATCGTCATGGGAGGTAGATGCGGTCCTTCTAGAGACAGCGTTGCTCGAAGCCATAGTTCTTGGCTTAGCCAATACACGCTCGGCCCTTCTTGCGTATGTGCACTGCTTTTTCGCAGCGGTGTCTCTCCATGCCCAATCTCAGACCGTAGCCAAAGCCAAGACTCGAGAGGAAGGATATGACGACGGTGACGACGATAGCGACAATGGCCGAGCTCATCCTTTGCTTGAGTCCGCGTTCGAGAGTGCTCTGAGTTCACTCTTAGGCCACACCTCTCTGGGCGGCAGCGCTACAACTACCGGTGTCCAAAATGGCTCCACGAATCGTAGCAGCCGCACTAAAGACGCTCTGCCTCCGCTGGTAACTGCCACGTTTGAAGCCCTCGTGCCTGAAGCTCTCGGCCGAGCTGCGACGGCTAGCTTGCTGTCTCCACGGGACGCGCGCATTTTGCAGCGCGACTTCGCGGCGGCTGCCTGTGGCGGGCTGGTGCTGGAGTCTACTCTGCACTTGCTCTGCCTCGTGGCTCCCCTCGACGCGCACCACAAAGAGTTTGCCGTGCACTTCCCACTCTTGGCATCTCATCTCGTCGAGAGCAGCGGCCACGACGACTGGGGCCGCGTCGCGGATGCGTTTTTGTGCCCGCGCTGGCGAGGCATCGTGCAGAGAGGAGGGTCCGGAGGCCAGTCTGCAAGTGAAGATTTTCAGAAGTTTCAACGCTTTTGGCTGGCGCTTTTGCTGAAGCATGTAATTGAAGAAGAGACCGCAGTTGGGTCGACGAGCAGCAGCAGCAGTGATGGACGAGGAGTCGGGCACCGGAGCAGTTTTTTCGCCGCCGTGAACCTGGAAGCTGGCAGCGTGCAAACCTTGCAGCGGCTCGCGTTTGAGCAGTGCAGCAAAGCCGTTGCGTTCTGCAAAGCATTGGGGTACGATGCGCTAGCATCTCTATTGAAACCGCTCAAAGCGCGGCTCCAGTACGGGGTAAAGAAAGAGTTGCTGCCACTGAAAGTGCTCGCTCGTGATGCACGGGCTACCCCCGCTTTGTTGCGCAGTTTGTTCGACGCGGGTTTTACCCACCCCAAAAAACTGCTTCAGCCGGGCGCCGCGCCCCGTCTCTTGCACGCCCTCGCAAGCCGCCGCCAAACCCACTACGTAGAGCACGACGCCGGTGCCAAGCATCGAGCTGAGGTTGCGCACCAGGCGGACACGGCTCTGGTCGCTCAGCTGATAACAGCAGCTCGCAGTGCAGAAATCGAAAGAAAGCACCGCTCGGATCCTTTCTAATCTAGGGAGGTCTTCACTCACGTTTTGATCGATTGGCGAATTGTAATTCATAGGGCCAATGGGTGAGTGCTAAAGACAATTGTAATTCACGTTTTGACCATCAGTGATAATATTATATTAGAGTCCATAGTCCGCTGTTTCTGTTTCTTAATTGCATTCGACACATAATTCCCAATTACTTTGATTTCCATTTATATTCGGCGTTGACGCGTTGAGGTACTCGCAAGGGGAAGGCTTTTAGCTTCGTGAATGCTTATTCGTGCCTCAATTGATGTAAGGCAGTGGAGGTAAGCGCAGTGTGGTGCAGCTTTACACGTGAAGACCGCAGTAGGTCAGAGGTCAGTGGGGCTTCTTATCTGCTATCTTGGATGGAATGGAAGTAGAATGGAATTAATGATTTTGTACTTTGTACAATTTCTAACATTCAACATTCGTTTAGTGCCTCTGCGGTTCTGACTGAGCTAGCTCGGCGCCTCTGACTAAGGCGCACTATATGGCGCCATATGCCGGGCAGCTCCGTGTCTATTCCCATGAGGCCATAAGGTATCCAATAGCAATAGCAGGGTAGCCGATAGCTTTCAGTATATCCTTTTCTTTCTTTTCTGTTCCGTTTCTTTTCGTTGAGATAGAGATCCGCTGCCGTCCAAGTCCAACGGGTCATCAAGCAGGGTCAATGATAAGTAATATACTCTTGCCTGCCATCAAAAATTTGCTGTGACTGTTGGTGGTCAAGCCAGCTACTACTAGAAGTCGGAAATCGAGAGCCCGATTTCAAGTTTACTCATTTCTCATTTAGGAGCTCTATCGTGCCTGGTTCATTCCGTATTACTTCAAATTCGGGAGGGCCCGAGTCAGGGGTTTCTCATTGACTTCACCTCGCCCTTCACAATGATAACCGATTCCTTCAAAACTGCTGCCTTCACGCTGAATGCTGAATGCTGAACAGTTAAACCTCCCAGCCAAGAATCAAGTAGGCAATTTACTTCAACGTCTTACTGTTGAAAGTCTCCACCAACTTGTCCAGTTTCGTCAGGAAGTTGGGTGACGTGATGCGAGCGCCAATGGGTGTGAAAGGATTCTGTAACTGCATTCAGAAGGGAGCGTAGTGAATTCAGTGTTAAACAAGAGGAAGCAGCAAAGAACATTGAGGATCACATCCTCACCAACTTCAAAAGAGCCTACTAAATAAGCACGTCAAAACATTAACTTGAGTTATACGCCGACAGAGGATCCCACAGCTTTCCAGTTGCCAAAATTGACGGAAGAAAGTTACTCTTACCGCGTTCGCGTAAAGGCCGTGTGTCTGCGACAAAAGTCCTTGAAGCTCGGGCTGGGAAGTGCCCAGACTCAAATGCTCTTCCACCAGCACAATAATCTGGTTAGAGCGACAAAACAAATGCGAAATCAAGGGAAAATACACAATTTAAACCAAACTCGACGGTAACAAGCACCCTGATGTGTCTGATATGGAATGAATTCAAAGGCATAATCACGTTATTCCGAGTGACGACTTAGCCGACACAAAAATAGGTGCCTCTCTAAATATTAGACACTACCGTGTACCTTAACATGGGTACTGGTCGCGTATCCATACACGTGAAACTCTTCCACTGGGCACAAGTAGCCTAGGTACATGGTCAGCGGCGAAGAGGCTTGTGCCGGCGGGTTCGCCAAGGGTGCTACTTGCCCTGGCTGTTTGTGACGCTCTTCCACCTGTTGAAACCCGAGCATGAGCGCGCCAACATGAATGGGCTGTCTGCAAGTATTATACGGCAACGACTGCTTTCTATTTCTCTTAACCCTACCCGCTTACCAGATCGAGCGCGGAATATACAATGTGGTGGTAGCGCAACAACACGCTAGCTTCAGGACGGTCGGCTTCGACCACATCCATAGCGTCCAGCGCCAACCCGTCGTTGTAGACCCTCACCAACAAGGGGTCAAAGTCGAGGCCCACTACGCTCACGCATGCAATGCGCATGGTGCTGCGGCTAATAAGATATATAACTTATGTGTATCAGTATCCTACGCTGGGACAAGCTAGGAAGGTGGCGAGGTCCAATCTTCAGCCTCGAGGCGGCAAAGGGGGGCAATATAATGGCCTGATGACAGACCTAGTAGTCCAGAGAGTATTTTCTCCAAGGATCTGGGCTCACGAGTAGCCTCGAGTGCGCAAAGATTTATTAGTCCTCTAGTAGCGTAATAATATGCAGGTTGCAGGTATTAGCTCGGAGCACACAAACGATACAAAGCCAGCCGCACAAGCGAAGCCAACTCTCGGTGAAATCTTACAACATCTAGCTAGTCGATGCTCGCCCTAATATGAACAATCAACTTTCATTCAAATCTCGCAGCTCGCAGCACACGATCTGTGGCCTTTTTGGAGAAAATTGAAACCGCGCAACTGCGCCGAGGACTCCAGCGACGAAGACGCCCAGCCTTCATCTCCGTACTTCTGCGCCCGTTTGAAATGGCAGATTCATCTGGAGTGTACATTTTCCGGGTATGTCGCTTTTATTTTTGTTTTGTGTGCAATGTATTAATAATCGGGGGCATAGTTTGATTCGGTGACAACCCTGCGCGCGCCTTTTTTTTACTCATGTGTGTGTGCAAAACTTGTGCGTATGATGAAAGGCCCAGTTCGGGGGCACGGTGACGCAAGTTGGAATATGCGAAGGTTTGACTCCACTAGAGTTTGCCCAAACCATCGGAAGTGCACTTGACGTCGACTTTTCCTCGGTGAGGAGTGCTTGTTCTCTTTCTGCTGTTCAACTCCTTCTCTCTGCACATCGTGCAAACGTATTGGATATTTTTACCGCATTTGTCTACATTATGATGTAATTTTGATGAGAAGCTAGTGTGTTTGGCATTTTCTGACTCGAATATTGTTTGAAAAGAGGCTGCATGATGGCGATGGATCTCTTAAGTGTATGTATCCATAACTTTTCCTTTGCCTGCCCAGATCGTGGGGCTTTCTGTCGTTGGAGAATCTGCTGAAGTAATCCCGCTATCGCTCGCGTGTGCGGTGCCTTCGCTGTTCGCTGGCCACACATTTGAAGTGCTCATGGCGAGGAAAACCGCTAACCTTTGGTCCGTGCCGAACATGCACCAACCTGCGCTCCCGGCTCCGTCGCAGCCGCCCCGCCTGACAGCCCGCCCGCACGGCGAAGGGCGATTCGCTCGCGTGGCTCCAGCTCCGTCCCACGCCATGGTGGCGCCCGCACCCATGTGGGAAGCTGCTCCGCCACCCAAGCCTCCGCGCCCGCCGCAACCCCTGTACGCAGCGAAGCCGCCGCCGCCGCCGTCCCCTCCTCAGCAGCGGCAGCGGAGCAACTCCAACCTTTCCGCAGAAGCTCAGGAGTACGTGCCCCGCCGGTCGTCCTCCATTGGCGAGAGTAAAGAGTCGCCCTCGCCACCGTCGAAGGGAAGGAGCCCGCCGCAGGCCCGCGGAAGCAACCGCAGTAGCGGCAACAGCAGCGTCCCGGAGCTGTCGGCACAGCTGCAGTTCGTGGCGCGCCTCCGCGACGGCGGGCACTTGTCGCTCGGCGGCGCGCGCTCGTTGAGCAACGCCCTGCGCAATCGCGACTTATTGGTGTTGACTGCGTTTGACGTGGGCGAGCGCGCAGGGGACGCCCGGCACTTAGCTGGCCTTTTGTGCCGGCTGGCAGAGCGGTTCGAGGAGGCCGGTAATTACTACCAAGATTTGATGAAATTTTTGAACACTGCAATTGCCCCTTTCGTGGAGATTATATTTATTATATTCACGTGCCATTTGGGAAGAACCTAATTCAGTAAGTGCTTTGACTGAACTCCTTTTCGTTTGCTTGTCATTGTGCCTTATTTGCGATTCAGGAGGAAATATCGGCCGGAATGAAGTGCTCGTGGCACAAAGTGCGCTCATCGCGTGCGCGCGGGACGTTGCCCGGCGGGCTAACTTTTCTGCGAGCTCGTATACCCAGCTGGCCAACGCGGTGCTGGTGTGCCCTGAAGCGGCGGTGGAAGCCCACGAGCACTACCTCACGTCGCAAGACCCTGCCGCGGCGCTCAACTACTTGCTGCGGCTGGCGTACGGCAAGGACGGCCAGGACAGCGACGCTGAGAGCGACTCCGAAGAGAGCGAAGATGCCATGGAAGGAAAAGTGGAGCCAGAGGACGAGGACTCGGAGACGACGGAGTCCTCCGATCAAGACGACGACGACGAAGAGGAGGAGGAAGCTGGCGCGCCGGAGGTGGACGAGTACGACGAAGACTACGAAACTTTCGGCGAAGAAGAGTCCAAGACGGGCCGGGCTAAGGTGCGAGCTCTGGGCCGCTTCGGGAACGCCCGCGGCGACAGCTCCGACTCCGAAGACGAAGTGTCGACGGAAGACGAAGACGACGAGTACGAGGAAGACTTCGAGGATTCGAGTTCGCGGGAGCGCTCGCCTCCACCTCAAGACGACAGGCGGGGTTTTCCACCAGCCAAAGCTACTGAAGCCAAAGCAGGCGACTCAGACGAAGAGAAAGGCGAGCCCGCGGCTGGCAGCAGCAGCAGCGGAGGTGAGCACGAAATTGGTTCGGAGCTGGCCGCCATTGTGGTTCGGCTGCAGGCGACGCTCAGCACGCTGCAACAGCACGAAGCTTTCGTGACGGACGCCATTGGCACCTCGCTGGAAGAAGCCAAGGCGTGCTTGAGCCGGGAAGACCGCGACGGCGCTGTCGAATGCCTCCGCCGCAAGCAGGTGCGAGCTCAATCTGCTTTGTAATCAACCCCGATTTTGTTTCTCCTCGAGTATTTATTGGTGACCTGAAGTCTCACGCTTGGATGCCTTATCAGCATCTCACTCCCAAATGGCAATCGATTGCTAGAGGAGCTCGTATTTAATTTTGTTTTCTAATTATTGTGTTATAGGCGTACGAGGAGAAGTTGGAGGAGATCAAGACGGCTATCGGTCAGCTTTCGGCACAACTTGAAGAGGTATTGGCTCATGCATCAAAAGCCTACAATAAAACGCTATTTTCCTTACCCAAGTTATAGTAGCAATTTTCTAATGTAAATTGATTGTTTTTTTTCTCTCTTAAGGCTCAAGCTACGGGCGAAGCTTTGCGCAGTATGTACGCTGAGCAGCAGATGCTCACACAACAAGAAGCCGCAGAAACCGCTGCCGTTCAGCAAGCGCGGGAAACTTACGCCAAGCGCAAAAGCGCCAACGCGCCGGACTATTCTTCCTCTTCAGACTCGTCTTCGGATTCCTCGAGTGAACCCGATCTCGATGGCGAAGCAGGCGCCGCTGCACGAGCGGCCAGCGAAGCTGCTGCTTCGAAGACTAGCGGAGACGATGGCATGAACGACGACGGCGAAGTTGACGACGGTCCAAAGCTGGCGTCGTGCGAGCAGGCGGTAGCGTGCATGGCTCAAGCGGGCCTGCTGCCGGGGGAGGACCACGCACTGCTGGCGGAACTGGTAGAAGCCGACCACTTCATCGTGAAAGCCGCGTGGGACTACTACCAGGTGAACCCTCGCTTGGAAGAGCTCGCCGACACCCTGGTGCAGCTGGTGCGGATAGAGTCGCAGCGCCGG
>Ga0307971_1001344_pt1 | contig 12444 bp, 4 predicted proteins | sample OrgLakmetagen714_FD_201820 | JGI IMG/M metagenome (GOLD analysis project Ga0307971, IMG submission 201820) | Saline water microbial communities from Organic Lake, Antarctica - #714 | ecosystem: Environmental > Aquatic > Non-marine Saline and Alkaline > Saline | place: Antarctica: Organic Lake... | reverse complement strand
TCAGTTATAGCATACTTTAAAAGTTGCTTGGGAATCCCTTAACTCTCACCCCTTTTCATCTTATTTATTATCAAATATATTGAATTACAAACATAGGAGGAATCCCTTCTTTCTTTTTGATAAAATTCAACTTCAGACAAAATTAATGGATACGATTCTTGGCTGTTATTATTGAAAAAACACAAGGCTAAAATCAGTAATAAACGACCTATCTTGGTAGCCCAAAAAAATAAATCGTCTGCGTCTGCTCATCCATTGTATCTTTCTTTCTCAATTTATTAGAAAGAAAGGATGTCATTTCTAGTCCTTTCACGAAATATTGATGTCTGATTCTAGTAATAAATTCTATAACTGAAGAAATTTAGTTACCAGCATTTCTTTCTTTGGGGCGGGAATAAACTTCTAATTAATTTTGAAACTAATTTTAGAATCCTTCAATGTTTAATTAAATAATTATTGTCAAAATTAATCATCAACAATGTTCTAGGACCATCTGCTAATCGGCCCCAAATTATATCAACATGCAATATATATCTTTGAATTGATCAATGATTTCAGTCGATTTGCCAATCGTCACTGCATTGTATCTCCGATCATAATTTTTTGAATCCTTTAATCCTTCAATTTTTGAATCCTTTAATATTTAATCCAGATACTACATAAAATCAAAAAAGCCAACCCCGAATAAACGAGATTGGTCTTTTTAAAATTAATTCTTGACAATCCTATGCGTACTTTGACGACTTTCATTAGCAATTCGGATCATGTAAATTCCTTTATCAAAAGTTGATAAATCTAATTGTGTTAAATGATCAGTAATCGTTTGCGTAATCAATTTTCGCCCTGCTGCATCGGTTACTTCTAGAGTGTATTGCTTTGATTCCATGTTTTCTAAAAGAACAGTTACAGCTCCTTTTGTAGGATTAGGGTGTACACTCAATCCTGAAATCTGCACATTGTCTTTTAAACCAACTGTTGATACCACTATGCAGTTGGAAGTGTCCGTACAACCAATTGAAGTGAACGCGATTACCGCATATTCTCCGTTTATTATTGGATTAAAAACCGCTGAAGTTTCTCCAGCGACATTTGTATTCGTTATGCAGTCAAACCATTGGTAAGTTGCTGATACTGTCGTTGCAGTTGCCGAAAGTGTTGCGCCTGTGAGTGTAGCCGTAGCATTAACAGGAGCATTCAACGTTAAATCTAAAGTAATTAGACTATCACAACCAGCTGCATTAGGAATTGTTCTCGTGTAGGTTCCTGACGCTGTTAAGTTCTGCCCTCCAAACTGATATGAGGTTGCGCAAAGCGCTAATGCTGAAGAAGAACTTGTTGTTGGATTAACGACTAATGTTAAACTAATTATACTGTCACAGCCAGCTGTGTTAACGAGCGTTTCTGTATAATTTCCTGCAGCAGTTAATGTTTGAGATTCGAATTGATACGTAGCTCCTTGGCAGATTGCAGCATTCAATGAACTAGAGGTTGGAGTGAAGTTAGCGAGTGTTAAGTTGATGATACTATCACAACCAGCTGCGGATTGAAATGTTTCAGTATAACTTCCTGCTGCTGTTAAAGTTTGTGTACCGAGTGTATAACTGTCTCCTGGACAAATTCCTGCTGAAACAGTGTAGGTTTGTGGTGGGGTGACTGTAATATTTTGTAAGTTACTACTGAACACACATGCACCATTTGTAATATCAACATTGAAGTTTGTTGAAGTAGTTAATGCTCCTGTCGTGTAAGTCGGAGTAGCACTATTTTGAACACTTATGCCATCAATAAAAAATTCATAATTCGTGAAACCCGTGACTGGTGTAATGTCCAGTAATGAATTCAAGCAAAGCTCTCCATTTGTTGATGAATTCGCAACATCAAATCCACTGAAGGTAAGCGTTGCATCAATCATCATATACCCAAGCCCATCGCCTAATGGAGCGGGTACTCCACCAAAAACAGGGAATGTAGCAGCCGCATTTGGATCAACGTATGAATTAAGTTGATTTGCGAATGGGAAATATCCAGTGTTTGGATTAGGTGTTTGTCGGAAACCAACATAAATAGTCTCACCAGAAATATCTATTGCTCCGTTAATGAAGCTAAAAACTTGTTTTGTTCCAAGCATAACTGCCGTAATGGTAAACAAATTCGTTGAATCTAGTATAGCTCCAGTTGAATTAAATAGGAGACCTTTCATTGTATTGCCTGAATTATTTGCTGCAACTGGAAAGTAATTCGAAACATCCGCAACGAAGGTTGGAATATTCATTGGAATTTCATGACGAACAGCAATTACACCTGTACCAGTATTGAATCCTACTCCACCTCCTTGAACAGTTCCTTGCGTGTAACCTATTGTATCACATTGAACTTGTTGGTTGAATACCTGAGTGTTATTTGCATTATTCTCATCAGCGGGTATAGCGATCGTTATTGTTTGTGAACCCAAGTTTGAGGTAGGAACATTATTGAACAAGAGCATTTCCGTCGCTCCAGCGGCAATTGATGGAATAGTTTGGGTGATTGTGTAAGGGTTAGCGCCAGCAATATTTAGTGTTACAGGAATATTTGATAGCGTTCCAACTGATGTGTTAGTGATTTGCGAAGTAACTGTCTGAGTTGATATGATATTCGTATTAAAAATACCTTTTTCTCCTGCAACGCCTGATACATTTAACTCATTGGAAAATGGATTGGTAAACGTAAATTGGATACATGGACGAAATGATGAAGATTGGCCCAGTATTGAAGGTGGAGTAGTTGATGGATTCACTTGACCTATCCAACCGCCAGCGATAGAGTTGTCTGCACTGTATACAGCAGCTGTTGTGGTAAATGTTGATCCGAGATAATCGTACGCTACGTAGACCGATCCTCCAGTATAAATAAATCCAGTTGTCAACGTTAGGGTGGCAGTAGGTCCAGTCACAGCAGGAATAGCATATGCCCCAGAATAAACGCTTGTCATTGTTGAAATACAGGTAGTCCAAGTCGTTGATTTTAGATTTGTTACGTCTGGTGTGTTTTCAAGATAAAACTCAATGTTTCCTCCTGCAGGACCTGGAATAGCTCCAGAGGACATAAGCATATTCAATTTTGTGATCGTTGTTCCTGAAGGAATAGCAGCAAGTTCTGCTGCTGTTACAATGATTACGCCTCGCACAGTTGTGTGGCCTGATGCCCCATTCGGAGCTCGAAGACCTGTCCCCGTTAATTCATTTGGTGCGGTAACCGTTAATTCTGCCTGAGAATAACTGAAGAAAGTTACTAAAATAAGAACGCTCAGTAAAAGTAGTTTTGTTTTCATATCGTTTTCGTGTTAAATTTTCAATTGAAATTAGGTATAAAATTTAATTTAATACCTTAGTTTCTAGAATTTAACATAATAAATAATTCATTTAGATCGTAATGATTGTAACTCACTATTGTCTGAGTAAATAAAATTTACAGTATCACAAGTAAAAATTACACCTCTATTTCCTTCTTTTATTTAGTGTCTGGTCGGAAACAGACGATTTTTATAAAAATTTATTCAATCGTAATAAATTTTTAATGTTTTTCCCGATTTCTCGGGACAGGCTATGCGCTGCTTAGCGTTGCACATAGCCTGTCTAAATACTGCATCAGCGGACGAGAAAAAAAATATAATACACTCAAAAGAATCAATTTTAATTTTGTGGTGTTTCCGACCAGACAGCATTTAATATTAAAATAATTTAGTCAATATTAAGTGTAAGTTAAATTGTTTTTTTTTGATGGTGAGTTGTCTTGTTATTTAAGCTTTTAACCCGAAATGGTAGCCTTAAAAAGGCTCCTTAAATCTTAATATTAAATGAAATCAGAAACTTTTGTTTAAAACAGGTATAATATGCTATTAATACCTTTTGGTAGAGTCTTATCTAATTTTACAGTGAATTATTAACTAAAAAATTCTAGTAAAATGAAAAACAAGTACTTTTCGCAACGGGTTTTCACCTTAATAGGCTCGCTGTTTGTAACGGGGCTGATTTCTGCCCAAATCGGGTTTGACCCAGAAATTGATTTTGAATTGGTGCCAGATGTGGTAGTTGTACCTGCCTCTCCTCTTCAAAAACAAGTAATCTTTATTGGAGGACATGATACTGTTCAAACAACAGCCACTTATGGTAATCCTGCTGGAGCTTATCCGGCTAAACAATGGCATGACTTTATTGGCTTCACCCCAGAAACTGATCCAAGTTCAAATGACATGGGTTGGATTTCCGTAAATCATGAAATGATCACCAGTGATCCAAATATAGGTGATGGAGGAGGAATGACAGTTTTTAAAATTCGTCGTGACCTAAATTCAGACTCAATAGTTGTTGTTGAACAAACTCTTGCAGATGGAAGAGTAGGTAGATACTTTAATGTTGACTTCGCCAATACAGTAGGAGAAACAGGTATGAATTGTGGAGGAATTACTTCTGAAGCTGATGGAAGAATCTGGACTGCTGAAGAATGGTTTAGAAATAGCAATGCTTCTATTTATGCTAATGGAGCTGGTGTTCAAGATACCACAGATTTTACAATTAACGGTTCAGGAATTTCTGTTGCTGATGGAGAGACAATTAAAAAGTTTGAAAACTTTAATTGGATGGTTGAAATTGACCCAAAAGAAGCTGTTGCAATTCGTAAGCAATACAACTGGGGTCGTCAGCCTTTTGAAGGTGGGGTTATTATGCCTGACAACCAAACGGTTTATACAGGCGCAGATAACACACCGGGAATTTTATCTAAATTTATTGCGGATATACCTGGCGACTTTACTTCTGGAAAACTTTATGCTTACCGTGAAGATGATCAACATTTGCGTTTATCTCACCGTACTTCTTTAGAGAATGCGTTTTCAGAAATATCTGCTTATGATGAAATAAATCAAAGAGTTTATTCAACGAATAGCAGTGACCTAGGTATACTCGTTAGTTCTTTTGCGAATACAAATCAACTTGATAGTCTTAATTTTATTGATTTAGCTGCTTATGGAGTACCAACATCAGTTGCGGTTCACAACGGCGCAGTAGCAGTTTCTATCCCAGATGCTGTTGTTCAAAATGCTGGAAAAGTACTGTTTTTTGATGATACGTATGCCTTAATTAATACAGTTACTGTAGGTGTTCTTCCTGATATGTTGACATTTACTCCTGATGGGAATAAAGTTGTTGTAGCAAATGAAGGTTCTCCAAATGATGACTATACTATTGATCCTGAAGGATCTGTTTCTATTATTGATATTTCTGGAGGTGTGGCTTCTGCAGCAGTAACACAAATTACTTTTGGAGGATTAACAACAAGTGACGTTCAAGGCGTTCGTATTTTTGGACAAAAAGCGGGTCCAGCATCAACTGATTTATTCTTTTCAGAATACAGCGAAGGCAGTTCAAATAATAAGTATATCGAGTTATACAATGGAACTGGAGCTGCAGTAGATCTTAGCAATTACTCTCTTTCTAGTTGTTCAAATGGTTGTGATAACGCAGGAGAGTTTGATTACCCTGACAACGTAACTTTCGCACCAGGAACAATGATAGCAAATGGAGAAGCTTACGTTGTTTATCACCCAAGTGCAAGTGCTGAAATTATCGCTGAAGGAGATCAATCTTTTACTTTCTTAAGTAATGGAGATGATTATTTTGCATTGACTCAAGTTGGAGCAACTGCAGCAAATTATACAATTATTGATGAGATAGGAGTAATGGGTCCAGATCCAGGAGACGGATGGGATGTTGCAGGAATTACAGACGCAACGAAAGACTATACGCTTGTAAGAAAGCCGCAAATCATTGATGGAAACATTAATTTTAACGCGGGTGCTGGAACTAACACAATGAATTCTGAATGGAGAGTTTATCCACAAGATAGCTTATATTCAATTGGAATGCATACAATGATGTCATCAATTGCTTCAACTATTGCTGAAGATCTTGAACCAGAATACGTGGCAATAAATGCTAATAGCACAACTGCATTTGTAGTTTGTCAAGAGAATAATGCAATTCTTGTAATTGATTTACAAAGTGGAACAATCAGCAATGTACTTCCATTAGGATACAAGGATTATTCATTAGCTGGAAATGCGATTGATGCGTCTGATGACGATAACGCAATCGGAAACTTTGTTCAGTATGATAACCTATATGGTATGTATATGCCAGATGCGATTCAAGTGGTCACAATAGGCGGAAATGAATATATTATTACTGCTAATGAAGGGGACAGCAGAGACTATAATGGTTATTCTGAAGAGGTACGCGTTCGCGACCTTGATTTAGACCCAGTTGCATTCCCGAATGCTTCGGTTCTTCAACAAGATGAAAACTTAGGAAGACTTAAAGTTACCACTTCTCAAGGTGATATAGATGGTGATGGTGATTTTGATGCGCTTTATTCTTATGGCGCTCGTTCATTTACTATTTGGGATATGTCAGGAAATATTGTTTTCGATAGTGGAAATCAATTTGGACAAATCATGGCAGAGCGATTTCAATCGAATTATGCTGATAATAGAGATGATGACAAAGGAAGTGAACCAGAGTCTATAGCTGTAGGTCAAGTAGGATCAAAAACATTTGCATTCATCGGTCTTGAAAGATCAGCAGGTGTAATGGTATATGATATTACAAACCCAACAGCTGCCTCTTATGTTCACTATTTTAATAAGGATGGTGTTGATGAAAGTCCTGAAGGTCTAATATTCATAGAAGGAGCAAATAGTCCTGATGGAAATTCATACTTGGTTTCAACAAATGAGCCAGATGATTTGAATGGTTCAGTATCTATTTATAACGTAAATGGCTTCGATGGTTCAAAATGGATTGAGATCGACAATGGTAAATTCGACAAAATGTTGAATTATGAAGAAGAGGCATTAAACGCAGGTGCTACAATGTTCAACCGATTAGAATGGGTAGCGTATAATGAAAGTGACGGAAATATTTATTTGACAGAAACAGGAAGAGATAATCCTGCCGGAAGATGGATAGATGAAATGAATAAAGGTGGAGTAGTTGCCCAACATCATGTTGGTAGAGCAGCTGATCAAGGAACTGACCCAATGAGCAGTGATTACGTGGATTACTACGGACGTGTTATTATGTTGGATGTTACTACTGATGAGGTAAGCGTTACTTTAGAAGCAGGGCCAGAGTTTCACAACGAGCCGAATGTTTCGATGTCCAATTATCCTGACATTCATTTGTCAAACCCTGATGGTCTAACTTTCATGACTGTTAATCAAACAACTTATATGGTGATTTGTGAAGACTTGAATGGAACTTCTCATGGAAGAATGCCAGCAGGAATTTCAAACCGCTCATGTGAAATGTTTATATTGGACATGACTATTCAGAACCCTACATTGAATGATTTGGTGAGAATAGCGCAAACTCCTGTAGGAGCAGAAATAACAGGTGTAAGAGCGACTTCAGATGGAAAAACATTGTTCTTCAACTCTCAACATCCATCCACTTCAAATCCATTTCCTTACAACAATTCGCTTACTATAGCGCTTACGGGATGGGACAAAATTGATGATGTTGGTTTAGCGGTACAACAAATACAGTCCAATGGATTTAAGGCCTATCCAAATCCAACATCTAGATACATTAACTTCGATAAAGTAATGGATATAGCAATCTATAACGGACAAGGAAAATTGGTGCGTGTAGAGCGCAATACAAAAATGATAGATATCATGGGTATTACTCCAGGTACTTATTACATAAAGAATGAGGAAGGTCAAACTAAAAAGTTGATTATCCAATAACCTATAATAACCTATATTTTTATGATGTCTCCAGTGGTTTTAAACCGCTGGAGACTATTTAGTGTCTGTTCGGAAACAGCACAAAATTAAAATTTATTCTTTTGAGTTTATTTTACTTTTTTTCTCGTTGGCTGACCCGGCACAGTTACTATGTGGCACATCTCCTAAAGAAATAAAGACTAAAAAATTCTCAATATTTCTCAAAATCGTCTGTTTCCGACCAGGCACTATTTAAATAAAACATAAAAGCTATGAAATCATTAATTGCCACAATTTCCTTCATCATTGGTGTTGCTCTCTTATCGTTTGTGCATCAAGATGTAAGCAATTCTATTGAAGCTTCACCGGATAGGTCAGCACTAGAATGGATTAACAAAAAGCATTCTTCGATTATTGAATCTACTTCAGACTTTTCTGATTTCGTTCAAAAGGAAGAACACAAAATGGAAGAGGTTGAGATGAAATTTCACCAACTTAAGAACCAATTTAAAGCATTAGAATTTATTTATTATTATGTAGATCCTCAGAGTTTTTCAAAAAGTATAAATGGTGCACCGCTTCCTAAACTTGAAAAGAAGGTACCCGACATAACAATTATTTCTCCTCAAGGATTTCAACGAATAGAAGAAATGATTTATACATCAGAAAGCAGGGCTGATATTGCAATGATGGTTAATAAATTAAAAGGTGATTTAATTATTTACACTGCTTTGTTTTCAGAAAGGTATGTTACCGATCCAGTCATTTTTGAGGCCTTGCGTTACGGAATAATTCGAATTAATACAATGGGAATTACTGGCTTTGATGCACCAGGAAACTCGGATTCAAGTTTAAAAGACGCAGCATCTTATTTTGAAAGTTATTTAACTGTTCTGGATTTTTATAAGAAATATATTCCAGTTAAAAGGTATAAGGTCTCTAAACGACTTTCTGAAAAAGCAGTTCATCAATTAATGCAGGCTTCATTCGAATCTTTTGATCGATTTACTTTCGTTAAAGATATACTTGACCCACTGTGGAGGAATTCTCTAGCAATTCAAAAAGCATTACAAATAGAATTACCCAGCCAGCGTTTTTCAAAATTAAAACGACCTGTCAATTACAATGCGAAAAGCTTATATGCTGCCAACTTTTTGAATACGTCTTTCTTCTCAGAGCAGACTGGAGAAAATGAAGAACTACTTGTTTCTTTAGGAGAAGAACTGTTTTTCGACAGTCGATTATCACAAAGTGGAGAGCACAGTTGCGCTTCTTGTCATCACCCAAATAAGTCTTTTACGGATGGCTTGCCACTTTCAAAGAACTTAAAAGATGGAGGAGCTGGAAACAGAAATTCACCAACTTTAATAAATGCGGTATATGCAGAGCGTTATTTTCATGACATGCGTGTAGATCGTTTGGCTTTTCAAATGGACCATGTCGTTCTCAATCCTATTGAGTTTAACACTCGTTATGACAGCATTATAGTTCGTTTAAGGAAAGACGATGAATTTAATGATCGTATGAAAAGCAACTATGGCAAAGAAGGAATTACGAAGAATACAATCACCAATGCGATGAGCGCTTATGTAGCAAGTCTCACTTCTTTTGATTCAGCATTTGACAAAATGATTCGCAAGGAAACGAATGAATTGGATACTGCCGTAATTAGCGGTTTTAACCTATTTATGGGGAAAGCAGCCTGTGCAACTTGTCACTTCCCACCTACTTTTAGTGGTTTACTTGCGCCTGATTATACAGAGAGTGAATCAGAAGTTTTAGGAGTTCCTGGCACACCAAAAGCTCCTTATGAGATTGATTCTGACCCAGGAAGATATATGAACCGCTTATTGAAGGAGCAGGCAATATTTTATAAACATGCTTTCAAAACTCCAACGGTAAGAAATAGTAGTCAAACTTCTCCCTATATGCACAACGGTGTTTATAGTTCTCTTGATGAGGTAATTGAATTTTATGATGTAGGTGGAGGAATAGGTTTAGGCATCGAAGTTCCTAATCAAACTTTGCCTAGTGATAGTTTACATTTGAAAGATTATGAAAAACGAAATCTTAAACTTTTTATGGAATCATTAGAAGATAACCCTTTCATTGTTCGAGGAAAAAGAAATAATCAATAGTTTTAAATATTAAGGTTCTACCCTTAAAATAAGGGTAGAACCAATCTTAATTTGCTATACCTTCGAACAGGTACCAACCAGAGGGAATACTTTTATGTGATAAATACCCATCAATCCTCCTTCTTTTTCTTCGGAATAAATTGATAATTTACTCCGAAGCCTTGCGATGAAGAAGTATTTTTTTGATCAATAGCATTTTCCTCATCTTTGCCCTTTTTCTCCTTTTTTTGCAATTGCTTTTGAAGTTCCAAAGCTTCAACTCGACCTTGAATCTCCTCCTGTTTTTGAAGTTGATGTTCTTCCCATACTCTCCTTCTTTCTTTCCATTCTCCTTCTAAGTCTGGGGGTTCAATTCCCATTTCTTTTTCAATTTCATATCGGTATTTCGGAGGAACAGGGCCTTTTTTGCGAAAAACAATGGCGACCAAAGTTCCAACTAGGAATCCAGATAAATGTCCTTCCCAAGAAACGCCTTCTTTCATGGGGAAAAGACCCCAGATCATCGAGCCGTAAACGAATGCGACAAATAACGAAATGGCTTGCAGTGGCAAATACTTTTTAAAGAATCCACTAATGAATAGAAATCCAAATAAACCATAAACGACTCCTGACATTCCAATATGATAAGACTCTGTATTAATTGCCAAATACCAAAGTAAGAATCCAGCGCCTAACCAAATAAAGAGAACAACATAAAGTGCTATTTCGCGATAAAAATAAATTAAGGTACTCAGCAGAATGAATGTTGGAACAGAATTATTAATAATATGAGAAAAGTCCCGCTGGCCGTGAATAAAAGGCATAAGGAATATTCCTTTTATGCCCTCAGTAGTTTGCGGTTTTACACCATATTTATATAAATCCAAATGAAAATATCTATCAATTAAAAATACAGCCCACATAATTACCAATATCAATAAAGGATACAATATGGCTTCCAGTGTTCTGCCTTTTTCAGTCTGTATTAATTTCATGATTATTGCTTGTCAAATTTTGTTCCTTGAATTATTCAACGCCATTCTGTCACTTGTTGGTTTATAAAGTCCGTTAGCGGCGTTGCAATTGTATAAAAAACAGTTATTTACAAAAGTCAACTCTTTGATTTCTTAAACTTCATGCGCCTACCGAGTCCCTGGTCGGAAACAGCACAAAATTAAAATTGATTCTTTTGGGTATATTTTACTTTCTTTCTCGTCGGCTGATGCTAAGGTATCTCCTAAATAAATAAGACCAAAACACAGCAAATCAATTTTATAGCCTGTCCCGAGAAATCAGGAAAAACCTTAAAAAATTATTATGATTGAATAAATAGCGCTTATCCCGATAAAATTGGGAATAAACTAGTCTGTTTCCGACCAGACGCTAGTTGACCAATTGTAGAGTCGAAAATAACACAAGATGTTTTACCATTTTCCAACGACTACTCAATATGCAACAGTGTTTGAAACGGGTAAATGGTTTAATTAAAAAGAGTAGAATTAAACGTTTAATATACGTCTTTCAGCTCAGTATTATTTCTGTTTTTGAATTCCAATATTTGGTATTGGTTTGATAAAGAGGTTTTTTGGGTGTTTGGTTGATTGAAAATAATTGTTAGATTTGAGGGAGGATATAGGTTGGGTATGCGTAATACGTTTAGCCAATTGTTGGGCGTCATTAAAAAAAACCGAGAACACGAGAAACAGAATTGAATAAATGAAAGCAAACGAAACGAAAGTAGAAGACTTTTTATCTTCCAATAAAACCCAATTTGTAATTCCAGTTTATCAGAGAAATTACGATTGGTCGACAAGCCAATGCAAACAACTTTTGGACGATATTTTGGAAGTTGGAACGAGTAATAAAATGACTGCACATTTCATTGGTAGTGTTGTTTATGTTCACGATGACGTTTACACTTCTTCTCGAATTAAGGAATTGACTGTAATTGACGGACAGCAACGTTTGACCACTTTGACTTTAATTTATTTAGCACTTTATCGTTTAGCTATTGAAATTAATGACGAAGCTCTTGTAAACGAAATAAGCGAAACCTATCTGATAAATAAATTTGCACCGGAAGAAGAAAAACTAAAACTTCGACCGACAGAAAATAATGATAAAGCAATTAAATACCTATTAAGAAGCGATAAAGACGAAGAGTTTACGGATTTTTCAAAAGTCATAGACAATTTTAATTACTACAAAAGTCGGATTACTGAAGAAAATTTAGAGTTTGTACTTAAAGGATTATCTAAATTAATGTTCGTTGAAATTTCACTCGACCGAGAAAAAGACGACCCACAAAGAATATTTGAAAGTTTAAACTCAACAGGTCTTGAACTTTCGCAAGCAGACTTAATTAGAAACTATATTTTAATGGGCCTTAATAGAAGAGACCAAAATAAAATATACAACAACTATTGGGAAATAATTGAAAAACTTGCAAAAGACGAAACCTTAAACACAAGCAAAGTTTCCGATTTTATTAGAGATTATTTGACATTGGCAAACAACAAAATACCTAACAAAAGCAAGGTCTATTTAGAGTTTAAAACACAA
>Ga0307971_1001338_pt1 | contig 12463 bp, 7 predicted proteins | sample OrgLakmetagen714_FD_201820 | JGI IMG/M metagenome (GOLD analysis project Ga0307971, IMG submission 201820) | Saline water microbial communities from Organic Lake, Antarctica - #714 | ecosystem: Environmental > Aquatic > Non-marine Saline and Alkaline > Saline | place: Antarctica: Organic Lake... | reverse complement strand
AAACGTCAAGACCTCGGGGCATCCGCCATGAATGACGGATCCGGCTTCATCGCAGCAGTTCTCAGGGAACTTGCAGCATCTACCGCCGTGATCCTCGCCGCCTGGGGCGCGCTCGGCGGCGCCACGGTGTATGTGGAATGCCGTCGCTCATTCGGCAGGGCGGCTAGCCTAGCGGGACGTTGATGCTTTGAAATCCACTCCACAACGCATTGACCATTGTCCAATCTTGGGCCTTCGGGTTTCACACAAACCCGGGGGCATATTTGCAGATTCCTACCGATTCCGTGCGCGTCAGGGCGCGGGCGCCAGCCGCGTCCATAGCGGCTTGATGACTTTCAGCCCAACCGGGATCAGAGCCAGACCAAGCACTAGCCCGAACACCCCGTCAAGGCCCGCCGTGACGGCCCACTCAACGGCTCCCTGCCACTGGCCTATCCCTTGTGCAACGGCAACCGCGACATGGTGAATCCAGTCATACATCGCCGGGAAACCCATCTGGTCCAGTGCGTGCAGGATGATCGATCCGCCCACCCACAGCATCGCGACCGTGCCGACGATCATCAACAAGTTCATGAGCTTGGGCATGGCATGCACGATTCCGCGTCCCAAGGCGCGGGTCAGTCCCAGTCGGCCATTCTCGGCCATGTAGAGCCCCACGTCATCGGCCTTCACGATCAGTGCGACCGCGCCATAGACCAGCGCGGTGATCCCCACCGCCACCATCGCCAGCGTCGCCGCCTCCATCCAGAGCGCGCTTTCAGGAAGCGCGGCCAGAGCGATCGTCATGATCTCGGCTGACAGGATGAAATCGGTCTTGATCGCGCCCGCAACCTTTTGTTCCTCCAGATGCGCGGCATCCCCTTCGATGTGGCTTCCGTCCGGCCCGCCGTGACCTTTACCAAACCCCAGGAAATGTGCGATTTTCTCGGCGCCTTCAAAACAGAGATAGCCCCCGCCCAGCATCAGGATCGGTGGGATCAGCCACGGCGCGAAGGCCGATAGGGCCAACCCCGCAGGCAACAGGAACACCAGTTTGTTGATCAGCGACGCCCGCGCGATGCGCCACACCATCGGCAATTCGCGCGCGGGCGAAAATCCCTGCATGTACTTGGGCGTCACCGCCGCGTCGTCGATCGCCGCGCCTGCCGCCTTGGACCCTGCCTTGGCCGCTTGCCCTGCCACGTCATCGACCGACGCAGCTGCCATCTTGGCCAGAGCCGCCACGTCGTCCAGCAATGCCATCAACCCACTCATACCCGCCTCCTGTAGCCGACATTCCCCAAGCAGACTGCCGTTTGACGACAGCGTCGCCTGATGAGGCCGGTTGATCAATTGTTTTCCGAGCAGCGCAGCGGCCACGGATCGTAGATCCGACCTGATCTGCGGGGTCTGGGCTATGAACCCACCCACGCACAGCCCTTGAGCACCGTTTGCAACGCAGCCGTCAGACCTGTCCTGCCGTTGTCGGTCGATTTCCGGCAGGGTCAGCATCGCACAAGCGACGGCGGCGCTCGCAATCGTCGGATAGCTGCAAGAAGGAGCTGCACAATCAGGCCGGTGACCGCAATCCCGGCCAGCACGAGAATGATGGCGTGGGCGTGATGCACAACGCGGGTGCCGATCTTGAGCAGTTTGAGCTGCAGACTGATCGGCGACCTTCAGCCATCGCCTCTCCACGCCAGACCACCCTGCAAAAGTTGTGGTCGGGGCGGCGCCTTCTTTCGTCGGCACCGCCACGGCCGTCAGTGGGCCTTGGACGAGAGCGTCTCCCGGGTGACGTGCCGGCGTGGGCCAGGCTCTGTGTGCGCGCCACTGCCCTACCTAACGTATCGGCTCCATGCGCCTGGAACACATTCTTCGCCAGATCGAGCCCGACCGTGATAATCTCCGACATGACCATCCTCCCTCGTGGATCATCGCGGACCCACCTTGGCACATTGACGCCGTCGGGGGGGGGCGGTCACATCATCAAAGCCACGCCGACTGACACTAACCATGATCAGTGGTTGGTTTCTTGATGCCGCACATCTCGTTTCGCACCTTTTGGGTCCTTGGGTTTGGACCAAAGCAGTTTCTCGACTTCCGCAGGAATCGCCGCGCCCGCCGCGAACACTTCGGTGATCTCGGACTGAGCGTAGCCAAGCGAAGCCAAGATTTCGGAAGAATTCTCCCCCAAGAGCGGCGGTGAAGTGGTCCCAGATTTCCGGACATCTCAGCGGCTGATCCAAGGTGTATCCGGGTTAGGTTTCATGCCGCCAATTTCCGGTCTCGACCGGCCCAGTATGCCTCCCTCGGCGTCCGTCGCTCAAGGGCAGAATGGGGCCGTGCGGTGTTGTAGAATGCCATCCAGTCACGGATGACACGGTGCGCCTTGAAGCCGTCGACCAGCTCTTCGAGGTAGACGGCTTCCTGTTTCAGCGATCGCCAGAGCCGTTCGATGAAGATGTTGTCCAGATACCGACCCCGCCCGTCCATCGAGATCCGCACGCCGGCCTCGGTCAACGTGGTGATCCAGGCCGATCCGGTGAACTGGCTGCCTTGATCGGTGTTCATGATCTCGGGTGGCCCGAACCTGGCGACGGCCTCTCTCAGCGCCTCGACGCAAAAGTCGGCGTGCATCGTGTTCGATAGCCGCCAGCTCAGCACCTTCCGCGTCGCCCAGTCCATGATCGCCATGAGATAGAGAAAGCCGCGCTTCACCGGGATGAAGGTGATGTCGGCGCACCAGACCTGGTTCGGGCGATCGATGACCATGCCTCTGAGCAGATACGGATAGACTGGATGCTGCGGGTGCGGCTGGCTGGTTCTCGGACGCTTGTAGATCGCCTCCAAGCCCATCCTGGCCATCAGCCGACGGACCCGGTGACGTCCCGCGACGATCCCCTCGCGCCGCAGATAGGCGACGATCTGACGGCTGCCGAAGAACGGATACTTCGTGAACACCCGGTCGATCGCCTTCATCAGTGCCAGCGTTGCCGCATTGATCCCGACCGGCGTGTAGTAGAACGCAGACCGGCTCAGCTTCACCAACTGGCATTGCCGACTGACGCTGAGCTCGGGATTCCCGCGGCGGATCAGCTCCTTCTTCTCGGCGGGGCTCATCGTTTGAGCCCTTGAGACAAAAAATCGTTCTCGACCGCCAGCCTCCCGATCTTGGCATGAAGCTCCTTCACTTCCGCCTCGGTCGGGCCTTCCGCCTTGCCACCCCGGGCAAACACATCAGCCATGCCTTCGACCGCCTGACGCTTCCACGTGCTCACCTGGTTCGGATGCACCTGGTGCTTCGCCGCGATCTCCTGCACCGTCCTGTCGCCCCGCAGCGCCTCAAGCGCCACCTGCGCCTTGAATTGGTCCGTGAACTTCCGGCGTTTCGCCATCTCGTATCCCTCCAATGGGTTCGGGATACACCTTAGCTCGCTGTCCGGTTTCTTGGGACCACTTCAGAGATATGTTTGAACACGAGACTTCTGGTCATTGGCAATGTGGATCTGGTTGGGCCGTCGATCCGAAAAAGCCAAGTACTTTCAGATACTTAGGTTCAGTGAATTGGTGCCCAGGAGAGGCATATGATTTATTTTTTAAATCATATTCTTAGCCATGTTTGTGTGTAATTTATGAGTACGAAAATGTACATCTCTCTCACCGACGAACCTGTCGCCTCTTGCCGGACCCCTTGGCTTCGATGCGCCCATGCTTGATCCAGCGGCGGATCGTGCTGGTACTCACCTTGAAGTGTTTCGCGGCATCCGCCACGTTGAGCCATTCCTGCGGTGGCTCGATCTTCTGGCGTAGCTCCCGAATTTCCTGGATTAGGGGGGCTACGGCACTCTGTACGGCTTCACGGATGGCAGCGTCAATGGTCATGGATCTTGCTCCATATCGATCGCAGAAAACAGGGAAAATGCGTGCCGCCCTTCAGATAGATGTATCTGGACAGGTGGCGTTGCAGCGTTTCACCGTTTCAAATTGTCTGTCGGCTGTCCTGTCCCGCCCGCCAGGGGCTTGAGCCAGGCAGGCCGGTTGGTCTTGCCATCCCGTGTGACACAGGCGACCCAGATATGGTGTGCCGTGGTACGGTTTGGTGTCGATGCGTATCGTGTCGGTGTCAAACACCTTCAGTGTGAAGCGGTCCGGTGATGCCAGCGAGCTTCTCTGATTCCAATGGTGACGGGCCGGGCATCATGCGGCCTCCGTGACATCGAATATCCACTTCAGAACAGATCCGCGGACCCAAGCCTCAAGCTTCACGTTCGGTCTTGGCGGTCTGGTTTGCGAAAACAGGTCCACCTTGACCGGAAACTCATGAAAAACGAGTTCCTCATTCACGAAGGACGACTTACAGGAAAGCTCGGGCGCGCCGCCTTTCTCGATGGAGAGCCACACCTCATGTGCTGGAAACTTGTCCGAACCAAGCTGACGCGCCAGCCACAAGGCCACCTCGATGAAATCCAGTCCGTAGAGATCGGATTCTTCTGTCTCAAACAGGCTCGCGAATGTCCTCTTTCTGCTCGTTAGTGTCTCGTACTCGTCAGGTGGAATTTGTTGCGGTTGATAGCCTTGCAAGCGGACGATCTCAGCAGCCCCTTCGGTGAGATTCTTTGCCCCAGCCCAGCCGCAGACAATCTGCACGCCTTCCCGCAGCGTCACGTCTGGTCTGGCTCGACCACGAGCAATCCGCCGCAGACCTTGTTTGGCCAAGGTGCGATCCACGGTCGCGATCTCCGTGTGCGAGACGCCCATGACTTCGGCCAGTCGGGCAACGAACTCGGTCGATTTCATTTCCTCAACTCCGTTGTGACGCCCTTTAGAATGCATGAATTTCACCCCAGAGCAATAGGGTGAAAAATTTTTATCGACGATGGGTTGATGTTCAGTATCCACGCCCTGGAGCAAACCCTACGACTTCCAGTCGGTTTCCGGTGTGATGTGGTGTTGTGTGGTTTGGCGTACACGAATTCGGACGGCGAGACCCCAGGTCGCTGACTTGCCCCTAACGGTAAGGGGCTCGAAATCGGGCTCACCTGGTCAAGCTGCTCGCTCTCGCAAGCTGTTCAAGGTGCGACTTGCGCTGAAGGCACGAGGAACCGCTGGGCCAACTCGATGAGCCATCGATATAGCCGCCTTGGGACCGGGCAACTGTGCGCCATTTGCCAGTTCATAGCCTTCCAAAGCGATCAGACTGTTACCCCTGCGCCGACGAACACCTTGATCAGAAGAGGTTCTTCCCGACGGGCCCCGAAGCCACATAGGGCAAAAAATCTTCAATCTGCGAGAATTTTCATTTGACTATCTGCACTGTGCAAGTGTACCGATTCGCACAAGATTTGAAATCTGTATGCTCCCCGAACGGGAGTGGCACTTTGCCCACTCTCAACGTTTCGGTGCAAGAAGGAGATTCGTATGAGCAGAAAGCACACGCTGTTCCAGGGGACGTTGGTTTGCGCCATGGGTGTGCTTCTGGCGACGCCAGGCTTGTCCAACGGGCTTTTCGAGAACCGGCCATGGCAGTTCCAGACATCTGCTGACAAAGCCAACAAGGCCTTCGTTCTCGACATCATCGAGAGGAAGCAAGGCGGCTTCTACGACGGTTTCAACACTTACAACACCACGAACATTGGCACGCAGGTGTTTTGCAACAACAACGCCAATGCGACGGGCAATATCGCCGACAATGGCCAGGCCGGCCCGAATACATCTAACAATGGTGCGCCCAGCATATCCGCCGACAGCACGGCCAATAGCGACACAACAAACTCGCAGTCCGATGGCTTTGGGAACGGGGGCACGCTCAGCACCTCGAACAGCAGTCAGGATACCTCTCAAACCAATGTGGCCAACAGCGGTGAGATCCAGCCCGGCGTAACAACAAATCAGGATACTTCGCAAACCAACTCTGGAGCGATTGACTCCGGTGTGGATAACAGCACGATCGATAACAGCCTCGGTGACGTGACCAACGGTGACACCAACCAGGCCCTCAACAACGATCAGGTGAATTCCGGGAACCAGACAGCGGGTATCGATGGGACAGCATGCAATTTCGACAGGCCCAACATGACAGGGTCAGGCACATCGCTCGGAAGTGGTCCGTTGAATTGATGAAAAATACGAGGGCAGTTCGAATGACCAGATATTCAAGAGCCGTTGCCGCGGTTGCATTGTCCATGACAGTCGCAGGCTGTGCAGTTGTTCCCGAGGACATGCGCCGCGAGCCCCTCAATGAGGGAGATGTGCCCGTCGTCATGACTTCGAAGCCGACGCCCAACAACACGCCGCTCACGGCAAAGTTGATCTGTTACGGTGAGCGTCTTGAACGCGCCGGGAAAGGTCACATCGGCATCGGTGTTGGCAATATTCGAGACTATACTGGCAAGCAGAGTGACCTCGAAGGGTTCGTTGTGACCCAAGGTGGCGCCTTGATGGCATATACCGCGCTTGGCCACCTCGTGCCTGGGATTACATTGCACGAGCGCTTTGATACGCAAATTGCGGACGCGGAGCTTCAATACATCGCCAATCGCCAACTGGGCGACGGACAGATGCACGAAGCCGTCGATAAGCAAACCGGACAGCAGGATCGCGTTCCCTGGAAGCCCTATTACGGTGGCAGTGTGTTGCAATCCGATTACTACATCGTTGGTGGCATCACCGAGGTGAATTTCAACATTCAGTCGGGTGGTGGCGAGCTCAATGTCAACAATGCCGGTGGCAAGGGTCGCATTTACACGATGAACGTCGGTATCGACCTGCGCATCGTCGGAAGCCAGACGCTCAAGGTATATGACACGGTTTCGGTGCAGAAGCAGATCTCGGGCTATGAAGTCGGATTGGATGTTTTCCGTTTCTTCAACAGCGATCTTTGGGACGTGAATGCTGGCGCCAAGAACCAGGAGCCGTTGCAGCTGGCCGTGCGCATGGCGATCGAAAGCGCGCTTCTGGATATCGTTCCAACCGTGACGGGTGTGCAGCCGGCCGGGTGCGAGCCATCGGTGCCGCTGGTTGAAGCAGATGTTTATTCAGGTGGAAAGGCAGGGAAGTTATAGGGTGAAACACCTGAATTCAAAGCGCTAATTCGCCGTAAAATTCTGGGGTGGCGAAAGCGAAAACTGGAAGGGGGAGTATATGGCAATCTTCACGGAAAGTATAGGCGTTTGCAGAGCACACGACTTGGGTCCAGCTAACGGAAGAAGGAAACTCGATGCGTGTTAAGCAGCAAACGTTGGGAACACCCGGCGCGTGCCGGATGCACGGTCCGCGAGAGGACTCAGTGACAAGTTGACCACAAGTCGCGGCTTTCGGGCCGGACTCACATGAAATATTTTTGACAGTATTCCAAAGGAGTAGAGGCCATGACCCTCAAGAACAATCTTCTCGGTACGGCAGCCGCCATCGCCGTCTCGACGGCATTCGGCGTAGCGGTCGTCCACGCGCAGGCGACAGCAGATACCGGTCTCGGTGCAGGCCAGACCATGACGCTCGTCGGCGACGTCGATATCGACAACGTCCAGCTCAAGAGCGCCAACGCGACGTCCACCGTCTCGGGCAGCACCTTCGCGATCGACTCGATCGGTGTTACCACCGATACGGTATCCGCGGCGCTCTCGCTCACCGACAACATCTTCCCGCCTTCGGCGACCGGTAACACGTCCTCGTCCTCGGTGATCCTGGCCTTCGCACCGACCACGGCGGGCGACACGGCGGTTGTCGGCAACCTGCAGTCGGTCGAGACCGATACAATCTCGGCCACCGCATCCGATGACACGCACAGGATCCTCGTCGAGACTCCCGGTGCCCCCGACGTGCGCACCTTCTCCGGCAGCGCGCTGCTTGACAACAATGACACCACGGCCTCGGCCACCGGCAATTCCGGTACCTCGGAAATCGACGTCGCCGCCGGTCTCGACGTGATCCAGGAAGCCCCGGGCCAGGCCAGCGCCGGGATCGACGCGACGCTCGCCGCAGTGACGGACCATGACGTCTCGGGCGACCTCGTGGTCAGCTCCTCGCAGGAGGTCGACGGTGCAAACTCGAGCGTGCCAACGCCAACCATCAACATCACCGGCACCGTGAGCAACGCCAACACCACCGCCACCATCGAGGATCTCCAGGGTGGCACCGTCACCGTGTCGGGCAGCGATCAGGCCTCGACGGCCACCGGCAATGCCGCCTCAAACAGCATCATCTCGGATGACACGACGGCCTCGATCACCGGCTCCGCCGTTGTCTCGAACCTGCAGACTATCGACCCGGACGAAACCGTGGACATCACCGCCAGAACCGTTGATTCGACCATCGGCGCGTTCGGAGGGTTCGAGTCGGATGGCTCCATCACCGGTGACGTCGATGACAGCACCATGACGGTCTCGGGCAACACCCAGACCGCCGACGCCACCGGCAACGACAGCGCGCAGACGATCACGCTCGACGCCGCGAACATCACCGGCGAAGGCGTCGCTGCCACCAGCAACGATAGCAACCCCGCCCCGGCCACCGGCGTGCAACTGCTTGCCTCGGGCGATGCAGTGATCGCCAACGTGCAGCGCGAGGATTTTGGTACCACCGTGACCGGCACGGTCAACAACAACACCATCATCGCCAGTGCGCAGGACGCGGGCAGCGGTGCCGCCGATCGCTCCACCATCGAGGTGGACGACAACAGCCAGACCGCCTCGGCCACCGGATCGCGCACCAGCAATGCGCTGTCGCTGACCTCTGGCGCGACGCAGAGCGCGGCAGGTGTGGTCGCCTCGGTCCAGAACGGCAACGCATCGGTCTTGGCCAATGCCACCGGCAACACGATTACGGCCGAGATCGCAGAAGATGGGGGCCTCACGACGGACGTCGATGACGGATCGCTGCTGACCACCAACAACAGCATCGGCAGCACCGCCACTGGCGGCGACGCGACCAACGATCTGTCGGTGACCAACGGCACCAACAACCTGTCGGCGGAAACCAACTCGGGTACCACGCTGGTCAACATCCTCGGGGGTGCAGAACAGCCCGACGTGGTTGCCGCGCAGGTCGTGACCAACGATCAGTCGCGCGCCGGCCTCATCGAGGCCACCACCACCGGCAACCAGGTCACGTCCTTTGTCGATGACGATGTGGATTTCGGCACCGTCAGGACCGATGGCAACAGCATGTCCTCGTCGGCCACCGGCCAGACCGCCGATAACGGCATCGACCTCGCGTTCAACTCGCTCACCGGCGGCATCGCCACCAATGTCGGTGCCGTCGCTTCGGTCGCCAACGAGCAGGACATGCTCGACGGCAGCACCGTCACGGCACGCACTGTCGGCACGGATGGCGAGCCGATCCTGACCGACATCGGTGGCAATGTGGACGATTCGAGTGTTTCGACCTCGGACAACACCGTGTCGGCGACCGCGCGCGGCAACGTGACCACCGGAAACGATGTGGTTGCCGCCGGCACGAACATCACCTCCGGCAGCCCGTCCTCGCCCGTGATCTCCGCCACGACCGGTGCGGTCTCCGCAGGCGGCAGCTTCATCTCGGCCTCTTCGCAGGTTTCGGGGGCCGACATCCTCGCGACGCAGAATGATAGCGAATTGGCTCCGACGACCTCCAACACCATCGAGACCGGGATCGGCGACGATCTGACCGACTCGACGCTCGTGTCGGATGGCAACCTGCTCAGCTCCTCGGCGACGGCCAACACCGCCGCCAACAGCGTGGCACTCGGCGGCGCCACCAGCGCCGCGGTCGATGCCTCGGGCACGCTGGCCAACTACCAGGGCACGACCGCGCAGGGCAGTGTGACGGCGATCCTCGGGATCGAGGGCACCGATCCGACGCCGGGTACGCCCGGGCAGACCTTCACTAGTCTTTCTGGGGCCTTCGACGGCACCGATGTGGGGAATGACAATACGTTGGGCCTCGTCGGCACGGATCTCGTGGTCGGCGCTGGAGATACGGTTACGATCGACACCTCGGCGCTTGGCTTGTCGCCGGCGGAAGAGGCGGCGCTTCAGAACGAACTGCTGAACATAGGCTTCAACCAAACGGGGTCCGTCTTCTCTGTTCCCGTTGCCGGTACGTACGACCTGAGTTCTTTTACCGGCGCAAACTTCGACAACGTCTCGGATGACATTGGCTTCACCGGTCTGAACCTGCCCGGCACTCCCGCCACCCCCGGCACATTCAACGGCGCGGGCGTGATCGCCCGGATCGACGCCGACAATGACGGCAGCGGCGAAATCCTCCGCTCCACGGTCTCTGTCTCCGACAACACCGTGGTGGGCGAGGCCACCGGCAACACCGCCACCAACGTCGTCTCGGCCGAGGCGACGGATGTGACCGGCCCGCTGGTGGATGCGTCCCTCAATCCGAGCAACGCGGATGTCGATGTCACCGGCGCGGAATTGGCCAACGGCAACGTGCAGGTCAACGAATCAGCGCTGCAAACCGATGTCGCGGCGACCTTCGCCATCATCGACGACGGTGACGAGATCGATGCGATCACCGACTCGAGCCAGACGCTAGACGGCAACCTGCAGCAGTCCTTCGCGACCGCGAACCGGGTCACCAACAGCGTTGACGTGACGGCCACCAACACAGACGCGGCCACCGCGCTGGAAAGCAGCCAGGTCTCGGCGGCAACGGTTAACACCACCTCCGATATCCAGGTCGTTGGGATTGCGGGCGGCACCAACTCGTCGCTCGACATGACCGGCAACCGCAACGAATCGGTCGCCAACGGCAACGTCGCCACCAACTCGGTCGATATCGCCGCCACCAACCTCGACGGTGCCGGGACGGATGCTTCGGTTGCTGTCGGGACGGTGACAGCCGAGAACGTCCTGTCCTCGGTCCAGTCGGTTACGGCCAGCATCTCGGCCGATGCCGACACGGACGTGTTCAACCAGGACGAGACGGCAACCGGCAACCCGGTCGTCTCGGGCAGCGTCGAGCAAAGCGGCAACGTCACCATTGCCCAGGCGACCGGGAACCAGACCACTCCGACCACCAACAGCCTGACCCTCGGCAATGCCGACACGGCCAACAACGACCGGAGCGGCGCGCTCACCAACGTGCAAAGCGTTACGGGGACCGGAACGGTCGAGGCAACGGTCGATCAGTCGGTGCGGGTTGAGCTTGACCAGACTGCGACCATCCCGGTCGATCAGAGCAGCATCGTGCAGGATGGCAACGTCACCTCGGCGCTGGCGCGCAGCAACGTGGCCACCAACTCGGTCACCGTGGACGGCGCCAATATCGATGCCGGCGGGGGTTCTGACGCCAACTTCTCCGAGGGAACCGGCATCACCACCGCGGCTCACGCTCTGGCCTCCAGCCAGACCAACCAGTTCGATGTGACCGCCACGACCACCCAGTCGCAGGTGCGCCTGTCGTCCATCAACTCGGACGGCAACGCGATCGACGCCTCCAGCGTGTCGCAGAGCGGCAACTCCTCGCTGGCAACGGCGCTGGCCAACTCGGCGGTCAACAGCGTGTCGTCGGGGGCCAACGCGGCCAATGTCGATGCCACCACGGCTCTGGGCAACGTCCAGAACAACTTCGGTGCAATTGAGGCCAATGGGAGCTCGTCGGTCGGTGTGGTCGCGGATGCCAACGGCGCGAGCGATCCCAGCGGGATCAACCTCTCGTCGGTGGACGTCTCCGGCAACGTCAGCAGCTCGAGTGCCGTGGGCAACCAGGCGCAGAACTCGCTGTCCGCCTCCGGGGCCAACATCAACTCGGGTGATCCGTCGGTTCAGGGCAATGCCTCGAGCCCGGCACTTGGCACCGGCAACGCCACTGTGGACAACTCTGGTGCCGATGCCCTCGCCAATGCCGGCAACCTGCTCCTGAGCTATCAGGCCAACACCGGCACCATCACCTCGACCAACAACGCCAACAACGTGTCGATTGACGCCTCGGCGGCAGATGGAACGGGTGCGGCGGCCAGCGGCAGCACGCTGTCGGTGGGCGGCAACGCGGTCGAGGCGCGGGCTACGGCCAACCTGGCGCTCAACAACATCGTCAATGTGGGCGACATGTCGACCGCATCGACGGGGGCCACCGGGATTGTCGGGAACTTCCAGTTCAACGACACGACCGGCGCTGTGACCGCGCAGGCGTCGACCACGACCTCGATCACACTCAACGGGGTCGCCGGGGCTGGTGCACTGTCGAACGGCACGGCGGATGTCTCGGGCAACAGTGTCCTGGCGCTGGCACGCGGCAACGTATCGCAGAACGTGCTCAACGCAGAGGGCTCGAATGTCGGGACCGGTTCGGCCAACGCTACCACCTCCTCGGTGGGCGCTCCGGACAGCGGCATCCTGAATGCCTCCTTCGGGGTGTTCAACGAGCAGGTGCAGCAGGCCAGTGTCGATGCAAGCTCCACCGGCGCGTCCTTCCGGGTCAACGCCACCTCAGGCACCGGCCAGGCGCTTAACGGCGCATCGGCCAGCCTTTCGGGCAACTCGGTCCAGGC
>Ga0307971_1001328_pt1 | contig 12497 bp, 10 predicted proteins | sample OrgLakmetagen714_FD_201820 | JGI IMG/M metagenome (GOLD analysis project Ga0307971, IMG submission 201820) | Saline water microbial communities from Organic Lake, Antarctica - #714 | ecosystem: Environmental > Aquatic > Non-marine Saline and Alkaline > Saline | place: Antarctica: Organic Lake... | reverse complement strand
AAATTATCTCCCGCAGCAAAGGGCAGCACAACGAGCAAGGGATCGAATTTTTCACCGGCAGCCTCCAAGTTAACTCCAGGGAAGAGCAGTGGCAGCGCAAGCCTCAAGGGGCGTGCCACCACCAGCCCAAGCAACATCACTGGCAGCAACAGCCAAGCCATCAGCAGTGGTAAATTTAGAGGCAAGGGAACAGCAACGTCGACTATGCGCTCTCCTACGGGACGGTAATCCCGCTGGAGCAGCAGTTAGTACCGACGGGCCATGGAATTGTCAAATCGCCGCCACCGGCGACTCACTCCAGTAGCCATATAATGATCATGTGCATTCAACGAGCGAAATGCGTCAAAATTTCCCAACTACTTTTAGCCGCGTTGCGCTTTGCATAAATTCCTGTTGTGTTTTATGTACTGCTCTCTGCTTAATTCCAGGAGGGCAAGGAGCTTCGTGGCACTCAGCTGCGTTGCTTAGCCTAACTTCTATTCCTCATACCTCTACTTGATCTCGAATTAAATTATATAGCCAGTATATTTCCAATCACGGACAGACATGAAAAGTAACGTAGTAACTTAGATTATTGATTATCTCGGCAGAGGTCAATGCAGCCAAATCATTACACGAGCATTCACACTCTCCCAGGAAATTTAGCAGTATGTAGAGTCCGCATCATGAAGGCATCAAGGAGGGGAACGTGCTCGCACTGGGTTCTGGTTTGATCAAAGGGTTGAGCTGCGACGGAATAGTTCTGGGTAAGTTGGGTAAGAGAAAGAGTAAGATGGTACAGATAGATGTAATTTTTAGATGGTATTTGACCGCAGGACATATATATGTGGGCAGCCCATCTAGAAAACCGGCATTCCTAGCTAGAAACAAACTGTTTTCGAGATAATCGACTTTTAGTGTACACTTTCCGAACTGGGTATGGCCCAACCACCATAAGATGCCGCAGAACTATTGATCTGAGCGTTTCTGTTGTAGCTTTATTAAGCGAACAGCGATGCTAGCGCATCTGCGAGGCACCGGCGGTCTAGTACGACGAAGCTGTGCATGACCACGTTGTCTTCGCGGCCCGCGCCAACCTGTCGAAGTCCGACAACGAGGCGGCCTCGGCGGCGCTCTCAGAGCGCAGTTGCGTGTAATTCCTCGCCATTTCATTGGATTTTGGCTCTGAAAAGCCGTATTGACGGAGCTCGGCGTGGGCTACAACGTGTGCAAGCTAGAGCCAAAATCCAAGTCTCACCAATTTACCGGTTTTCTAGATGGGTTGACCACATATTAGAGTGCAACACGAATAATTTTCTCGATAATGATAATGACATGATGACGACATCATAACATCGTCCGGTGCCCCCGAAATACCTATAAACATCAATCAAAAAGTCGAGCTCGGCTTTGAGCATAATCGACCATACGAAGTCAATGTTGACTTAACATGGTCGATGTAAGTCAACATTGACTTGCATGTAATTTATTAAGTCAATACTTAGTTATCATTTTTGTAATAACTTATCGTCATGATGTCATCTTCGATGATTAGTGTGGAAAAATGTCACTGACGCATTCCGGCCTGCTAATCTATTAAACTTCTAGCGAAGACGCAACAATAACATATGGCAATCGCATCGCATTTTACTAGAGCTTCAAAGCAATACTTTTCTCGGCACATCTCGCGGTCAGCTGTTCTGGCACGTTGTGCAACTTTCTGGACGAAAGACGGAGCGCATCGTGTTATTCTTCCAGCAGCAGAGCAAGAGCAGAAAGGCGCCGTTCGCGCACGCATAGGTCCATCTGAAATGGCAGCCATGGCCATTGGTGATATAGTGAGCTATTCTCTCAAGGCATCCGTAGGCCAAGCGTTTCATCTTGGAGACTTAATGATGACGTTGCATTGGGAGGGCTATCACCAGACAACCGGTGACGAACTTTACCACACGGTCTGGAGCAACGTGGAAGGTAGTTACGACTACAAGGCGCCTTTTCCTTGCACGGTAGTAGTTGTCAATGAAGCCGAATTATCCGACGGCAGCATAGTGTTTGACGACGACCTCGATCCGAACCGAGCTTGGTTGCTGGATGTTACAGTGGACTCACCTACTTGGGCAAAACTTGACCTTTTAGATGCACCACCTGCCGAAGACACCGCGAGCGCAGGTTCACACGCTAATCTAGACTTTGTAGCGGCAACATCAGTTGCTCCGCATGGAGACTGGCGATAGCTATTTCATTGTCATCGTAACTACTCATTGTCAACTAATGAATCACAACCCGCGTCGGAGAAACGCTCATGTAAGAACGCAGCAGACATGAGCAAATACTGTCAAATCTCAACACACAGGAGACAACTCGTAGGTATTCCATGGGTAAACCCAAGCAGCTGAAGGATTGCTCTCTCTCTCTCTCTTGACTTCGAAGTGGGGATTGCAGATTGAAGTGCTTTGCTACTAGGCTACTTGCTATGAGCTATGAGACTATGAGCGAATTTCTAAATTCTGCACGCAAGCACTTTCGCTTGAAGTACTCGCGTGGCTACCCGAACATGTTTGGGTAGACAGAACTCCTACCCGAACATATTCGGAAAATTCCGGGAATGGAGAGATGCTCTATGCTCTATGCATTTATCCATAATTTTTGCAAAAGCCCGAATAAGAATAAGGTGGTCCGAATAAAGTAGAATTGGATCTTGTTGCACGTTTCAGCTAAAAGCTCAAAATGGTCAAAAATGGTTCAAAAATGGTATCGTAGCACCAGGCCAACAAAAAAAGCAGAAAACGGCCACAGCCACATGCAGCATACAGCATACAGCATACAGCATGTGCAGGCTAGGAGCACTTTCTAAACTTTTTGGTTTTAATAACTGACTAACTCATATTTCTCGAGTTTAAACCGGAATGCGAATTGGAAAAAAGGTTTTCCCGGCATAGCAGCAGAGCAGAGCAGAAAGGCCAGAAAGGCGCATCTAAATTTCACTTCTGAGATAGCAGGTCGAAATCCTATAAACTATAATAATTCGAATTTCGGGATATCGATTTCTAATTGTAATCGTGTGTAGTTGGTTGTTGGTGTTGGTAATGGAATTAAATGGAAATATTTAACAAAAGCGCCCTGAAATGGACACAAGGCCAAAAGCCCTTCGCGCTGTGGTAGCCGCTTGCATTCGGGTGTTTTTTTTTGCTGTGATAGTCGCGACTGTAGCAGCAGATCCCAGAGGCGGCTCACGGAGTTGTATGCACAAAACACGCAAGGGAGGAGACTTCTCAACACGGCGAACCCACACTGCTGTCCTCACCCTCCGCACCCCACGTATGGAGACAAAAAGCCGGATAGGAGCTCCAGCTCACGCCATGCTCATGAGGTCGCGCAGGAGCTCTTCGTCTTCCTTCTTCACGAACCGGCCTTTCACGCGCATGCGACTGTCGGCAAAGTTTTTGCGCACGTCGTACTTGACCTGTTTCTTGGTCCACACCCGGCGCTGGCGCTTCTCCAAGAAACGTTGCACCCGCTGCCGCCTGGCTTCCGGGGAATAGGCGCCCACGTAGCCAGCGGGCCGCTCGTCGCCGCTGCTCTGGCCCCCGTGAAGAAACGAAGAGGAGCCAAACGCGCGCGCGTGTTCGTCGTCGTCGTCGTAGCCGTAAGGCCGCTCGTCGTCGTCGGAGCCCACCATGAGGCCAATCCGCCCCTCTTCGTCGTCCAGCCGCACCGTTGCCGCATCGGCGAGCGCGTCGAAGCCCGCGAAAGCCCCGCCAAACTGCCCGAGGGACAGGTCCGGGGTGCTGGACCGGCTCGGAGGGCCGGGGCCCGAGGCCGACCGCCGGCGGCGCGGCCCGTGTGCGGAGGGCTCCTTGGCGTGAGGTTTGCCGCTGCCGCCCCCGCCAGCGCTTGAAGTCGGGATGGTGATGGTGTGCCGCGACCGGCTGCTGTTGCTACTGCTGCTGGAACTGCTCAGCAGAAGGCCGTGCTTTCCACCGCTGCTGCTGCTGCTGCTGTTGTTCGCTGGCTGGCCACTTCTGCTGCTTTGAATCCGAAGGCTGTGCGCTTCTTCAAACGTGCCTGAAAATACGTCAGTGGGCGTGCGGCCGAGCAGAGAGGGAGACGCTCCGATGGCGCCCCCAACCATGGAATTCACCGAAGACACGGAGCACGACCGGCCGCGCGGGCCCGTGCACTCTTCATCGCTTCCGTCGAAATTGATGTCGTCTAAGTTGAACTCCGAGTTGGAGCTATGGCCGTGGTGGAGGGGGTGATTGTTCCCTCCGTTTCCTCCTCCTCGTTGCCTGGCGTGGTTGCTCAAGCCACCTAAACTGAAGCTTCCCAAGCTGGATGAGCCGGCTAAGGAACCCGTTTCGGACGGTATTTTTCGCAGCCCGTTATGGCAAGACGAAGAAGGAGCACCTGCAGGAGCTGAGTTCACAGCGCACTCGACTAGCCCTAAGTTGCCAAAAGTAGCCGCACCGCCACCTTGGTCGCCGCTCCCACCAGTGCTGCCTCCGCTAATCCCGCTGTTAGGGCCCGGCTTCTCACCTCCGCCACCGCTGCTGTTGCTGCTACTGCTACCTGTGTGGTTGCTGTTGCTGGAGGAAAGGGCCGTATCTAGGCCTGCCTGCTGTAAGAAAGTCAAGTCCAGATCTTCTAATAAGTCCAGTGAAGCCCGCTTCGACGAAAGGAGGCCACTCCGCATGAGCGATTCTAATGCTGCTGGGTCGCCGCCTGTAGTGTGTGTTCAGTTCATCTTCAAGGGCGCGAGCATGTTACTTTGAGCTAGCACTGGGCATACCTAACGCTCTAGGCTCATGATACACACACAAAAACAGGAGTGGTGTGCAATTCACTTACCTTCAAAGCTGTCGAGAGCTTCCTGAAGCCGCTCGTCGCCTGCCACGATTAAGTCTCCTAGAGTGGACCGCTGCTGCGGGTCGAGCACCGCGATGCCCGTCCTGAAGAAGCAAAGCGATAAGAAACAGGCAAAAACACGAGTCAAGGCGCGCCCAATTTTTCGTCATAGCCGAAAGAGACTTGCTTAGAAAACAATGGCAAACAGACATAACTCAATAAATTGACAGAAGTTGCAGCAGCGCCAGCAACGTACAAGCAAGGCAGGTCAAGGTATCCCATACAGGCGTCACTGACAACCTAACAGCCTCTTCTCTCACCGGTCTTCGAGATCTGAAGCAGAACGAAGCCTCCCGCCAGCCAGCGTTGTCACCGTGGCGGACACCTCGCCCGTGCACTTTTGACCATGCCTTAACGCTGCTGATTCACAAGCGACTGGCGCTGCCAATGCACTACTCTGCGAGAGCATTTGAGACTCCGCCGGCAATAGCGGCGGGATTCGCCCGGTGCCCAACGCGCCGCCAAGGTATATATTCCTAACGCAACTTCCTACTCCACCGCTACTTCTTGTGCCTGTTCAAAGTACGAACTCTGCTCACTTCACAATCTCCAGAGCTACTCGCCTTCTATGTACGCGAGCCCACTAGCCGTGCAACGGCTATCCACGGCGCTCCTACTGCAGCGTCAACGGAGGAGGCCCCACCCGAAAACGGGGGTTATCTCTATGAGGACTCGAAAACTCTTAAAATTCTGCCATGCATACTATTGCTGCTTCAACATAAGACTGCAGGGATTTCAAATTGCTCGGAAAGAGGCTCCCTAGTTACGCCTTCTATTTATTCCTGTTGGCACAGAATGTAAGAAAAGAAGGTCAGTAAGGCGACAAGGTAGATGACATGTTCGCGACCTCAAGGTCAAGAACGCCAAAAGGATCCTGAACACCCCAGAAAGAGTCCATTTATGCATAAAGGTAGCCTAAAACACTGCTGCTGCTTAAAAATAGTGCTGGTCTTGCGCCCCCGGTTTTTCTCATTCGTTATTTTCCCGAAGAAGGATTCCGACTGACATCACTCGCTAGGAAAGCTACAGCCATAGAATACTTTAATCCCACTTTCATTTCGACACTGACTCTTAAATGAATTCGGCCAAAGCGCTCTACAAAATTTACGGCAGTGAGGTTGGCAAATACGTTAAGCAAAGCTCATTCTTACGCACGAGTCCATTGAGCCCTCGCCGAATTCGTCATAAAATCCAATCGACCGGACCTTGCGAATCACAAGAAATCGTATTTTTATAAACGTTCCAGGATTTGATTCATTTACAGGGGATGAGTCTCGAAAATTACAGCCAATCATCACAGGCTCATCCGATCATCCGACGGGACCCGGAATTGGTGAGCCGGTGAGCTGATGGGCATGAAAAAATGGGCACTACTTGACACAGCCAGCTAGATTTCGCTCGCCTTGAGTAGAAAGCTCGAACCTTATCCTTCTTAAATGTCTAAAGTTGTTGCGCTTGCGCGCCTGACGCAACCGGATTTCATAAAAGCAGCAGCAACCTCGGGCACTGCGCAACTTCTCACTATCCCGTACTCACACTACTGTGAGTTCAGCCGCTGGTGCCTTACCGCTGGTGGCAGCATTCCTTTCGTGGAACACGCCTACGCTCCAGGAGCTCACGTTCTTCCTACTATCGCTTTACGGGTCGGAGGCCCAACGAAACACCTCTCGCCAAGTTCCTTTGTGCAGCCAGTATCACGACAAGATCCTTCCCCTTCGTCGCCTTCTTCACCTTCTAAGCCTCCTCGGGCACGCCCTACAAGCGTGCCAATTCTAGTGTTCCCTGACGGCCAAGTACTCACGGACAGTTGGCAGATTGCTGAGGCTGGGCTTGCGCCCTCAGGGCGTAGCGAGATTGATGCCGGCCTGAAGGTGGCGCTAGACACGGAAATCGCGCCGCTCGCTCGACAGCTCGCTTACGTTGGGCTCCTCGCGCCTCGTCACGCGGCCCACTGGCAGGCGCTCTGCTGCGGCGCCGGTAGCGTTGCCTACGGAACAGCTTGGCGACTTGGCCTAGGCTCGTGGCTCACGGCTAACATGACTGACACGTTTGCCACGGACGACGCCAACGCTGCTGAAGCTGCAGACACACAATTGATGGCTTCTTTCGAGGCCGTGGAGCGAGATCATTTGGCGCCTCTTACAAATTTCGGTGGCACAGGCCAATCGTTTCTGGGTGGAGCGACACCAGGGCTCGCTGACTTTGCAATGGCAGCTCTTGCAGCGCCCGTAGTGTTGCCGCCGCGCTTTTGCGAAGGCGCTTACACCGACATTTTCGATGCCGTTGCACGCGATGACGAGGTGTTCGCAACACAGGTGGCGCGTTTTAGGAACACAGCAGTTGGACAGCACACAATGCGGGTGTACCATGATTTCAGATAGCACGAGAAGTTGAGATTTCATCGACCTCACCAAAACTTTGGGAGTGATAATTTCAGTTTTTTTTTTGTGTTTCGAGTCCCCAAGTACCTTTACACTTGACACTTAATCCCCAATTCGCATAGATCAATCGGCCGGGAGCTGGAGACATTTCTCGCCTTGACTTTCAACCAAGCGCATGGTTGTCTCGTCATTTGTAATTGGATGTTCAAATAAGGCAATAAAGGGAAATAGATTCCTGATCGTGTGTCTCCAGCCTCCTTTATCTTTATCTCCTAAGTTGGGTAGTTGGGTAGTTCATATGTGGTAGTTACGGATTCATTTAAACCGACTAGTAGAATTCCGCTTTGCGGACTGGCGAATGGGCATTCCGGACGACAGCCAGATTAGAGCGCTCTAACTTGAAACCAGCGCGTGTTGTCGGCCTCGATCAGTACTTTCACGTCATTGAAGCCTTGCGCGCCAAGCATGCGCTCGGCCACCGGCACCGAAAAGCCGAGCGTGCCGAGGCCTTCGCCGCCCGGTTCCGACAGCGCGCAGCTCATGCATAGGCAGGTGGAGAATGCGTACATGGTGGCTGCGGCCGGATTGCCGGCCAGATTGGCTCTGACTCCAGGCAAGCCGGCAATGTCAGCCAGCAGCCAAACGCCGCCGGGCCGTAAGCTCTTCTTCACTTGCGCAATCAGATCGCTGGGAAAAGGCGCGTCGTGGAGAACGTCAAGCGTGAATACCTGTACAAAAAGAGAGAGAGAGAAACAGGCAAGAACGTGTTCGAAGTAAAGAGTAGCTAGACCGCCAATGCCACCATTTCATGTTTGCGCAGAATAGGACGGCTCAGTTTTGGAAAAATAAACCAGAGCCGCTGAGAGAAGCGTGTCAAAAGGGTGTTGCTCTTACCACATCATAGGCCCCACTCGCGTCCCCTAGGGGAGCCTTTCGAGCATCGTAGGCTACCGCGTTCGACACACCCGCTAAGGTGTTTGCACAGCACTCGAGGGCTTCGTCTGACACTTCGTAGCCATGAAACGTGGACCTTGGATAAGCTTTCGCCAAAGCCTGCACCAAACTTCCACCTCCGCACCCTAAATCGGCCACCTGAGCACCCGCGGACAACACTGCGTGCACACTAATACCATCTGGCATTTGCGCAGTAGGCACCACGCGAGGTAAGACACAGTGGTGGATGTGCTTGCGGTGGCCTCGGTCAATGGCTAACGCAACGTCGAGGTCGTTGTAAGGCAGCCCTAGCCCTGTAGCGAAGGCCTCAGGCAGGGTGGTTTTTGCACGGTTGACTAACGAGGGCACCATTTGGACTAAAGCAACGTCATACTCGGGCGATGCTTCGTCCGCCAGCACGGCTGCCATGGCTTTGGGCAAACGGTAGCGCAAGTCCTCGTCGCCGTCGCCATCGCCTGGCAACAGTTGTAGCACACCCATAGCGGCTTGCTGAGCCATCCATTCGCGGAGCCACCGCACCTAAACAAATTCGCAAAAGTAAGAAATGACGCTTAGACAGTGTTGGACGAAATCGAAACCCTATTATAAGAGCTAATGCTGGTATCTGGAATAGTATGTTTGGAGTTTCTGGGCTTACATATGAACGAGAGTACCTTTAGGTTCGATGCCCGAGCTAATTCTGGAGCCGACACAGAAGAACCGTCCACAGCACACAAATCTCTCAGAGTTGAATACAGCTTCAATCGATCGCCCAGGTAGAGCTGAGAGGCTTGCATAGCCCCACCGATGCTACGCCACACGACGCCGTGGGCGTTTTCGAAATCTGTTTCAGGATCTCGTTTGCCAGTTTTCGAAGATGCAATTTCGGGCTCTTTTGACAGGAGCGTCATCACTAGAGCGCACACTGCTGCGCCTGCAGCCGCGCTCCCAACAATTAGTGAGACCTGTGCAGGCTGCATGCTGCGGCTACTCATCTTGCAAGTTGCAAGAATGTAATCGTAGGTAAGCTTGACAGCACCGTGTTGATTTATCACCCGAACGGGCCGGTGCGGTGTTGCCGTCGGAACACAAACCCCAACCCAACCCTACCCACCAAACAACTGTTGAGTGAAGAAAAGAGGAAAGCCTCCTTTGAACTTTGAATTTGCCCCTCTATCTCAATCTTCAGTAGACCAGTAGAGAAAGGATTAGATTGGATTACATTCCCCCGTGCGAAGATAGTCAAGGGCAGAAATAGCACGCTCACAGAGGCAAGAGACCAAAGCACAAAGCAAACGGCTACCTACTACCATGGGCCAGATGTGGTCCGTGTGAAGTGGGATAAAAAGGGCAGCACACGCAGCCAGCACATCCCGCTCCCTCCTCGTGTATTCGTTTATTTTCGCCGGATTTACTTCATACATTGGATTAACAGGGGCACGCAGCTCAGCCAAGCATTTAACAGAAAAATACATTGCACATACCCAAAGGCATACTTCACAATTCGCCTGCGCAATTTCCCGACGTGGAAGTACAATCAAGACTTCGGCTTCGCCGAGAACCAGCCTAGCGCACTCCCGCTGCCTCTCTTTCCTTTGCTTGACTCGGCGGGAGCAGGTGGGTGAGAAGTGCTGGACGCGGCGGGTGGCACCTGCTTTTTGGCACGCGGAGCGAGCAGCGAAGCTGCAAAGGAAGGCCGGTCAGCGGCAGCGACAGTCCGTTGCGACCCTGCGCTATCACCGCCAGCAATCTTGATGCTATCACTGCTGCTACTATTGCTAGTGCTGGATTGGTCATGGTGATCGATTCCTGAACCAGCCTGATTAGCTGCGTCTGCGAGTTGAATGGCGGCCGCAATCTGCCAGCTGGCTTCGAGGGCGTCTGCGTCATCGCTTTCGTCGAGATCGACGTTCGCATCGATGTTGTTGTCGTTGCAATTGCTCAGCGGAAGCTGCTCGCTTTTGCTTCGACCATCGTGAGAAGAAGCAGCTGATGATGTTGATGACGATGATGAGCTATTTTTCGCGGATGAAGAAGGGCTGAGTGCTGAAGGAATTTTGGCACTGGCAGTATACCTTAAACAATGGAAGAGAGTAAGTAAGTAATTAAGGAAAAGAGGAGGAGAAGAAGTGCACGATTGAATCAGAGAATAATGGAAAACGAGCAAAGAGAAAAATGATTTAATAGCAGAAAAAGCAAAAACAACAAGCCAAGACAATTTCAATGACTATAGCCCAGCGAGCGATCGAAAATTGAACGCTGGGCTTTGACTTTGTACCTCATGTCAAGAGCCCTTTGTGCATCTCGGTCTCCGTGCGAGGCTGCTATCGAAAAGTAAGCCGCAGCCAGAGCAGAGTCTTGTGGCAATTTCCCACCTCGCCCGGTTTCGTACCTAGTGAGGTATCACCACACGAGATCGAACAGTCTAAATGTCATCCAAGGAGGTGAAAGTACTGTGTCGAATGGTTTCGCTTTTGATCCCACCAGCACAAACACGCACGAATACCCACAAACACTCCAACCAAACTCACATGACTGCAAGCCGATGTGCCGCTTGCGAATGGCCCATTTTCGCCGCAGCGGAATAGCGGGCCGCTGCTTGGCACTCGTCTCGCTCATAAGGGGCTAGGTCTGACAACTCTTCGCGTAAAGTGGTCAACCACTGATCACCTTCGCACGCAAGAAGCATATCCACCACTGCAGGAGGAAGGCTCCAAAGCTGCTGGCTACTGGCACTGCTGCTGCTTGATGGGTTGACAGGACTACTTCTGATGTTGCTACTGCTGGGGCTGTCGTTGCTTTTGCTGCAGAAATTGGTGCTGCCTTCGATAGGGTGCTTGCTACCAAGTTCACCGAATGATTGCAAGTCCTTAGCATCAAATCCTAAAGATCCAGTCTCAAAGAGCAACCCAATTCGAAAGATAGCTTCCGGCACGCTGCCTCTGCTCGCTGCCATCAACCAATAGCTCGTGACTCGCGCGCACCGCCAAGGGTGAGTTGCTGGCTGCACCTTCATCCAGCTAGCGACAGCGCCAGCGCCCTCCGCGGCTGTTGAAGCAATTGATACTAAGTTATCAGCTCTGGCAGTGCTGCTGGGTCCACCCACGGTAGCGCTGCTACATGTGCTGTTGTCTGTGGATTGGGGCAACTGTGGCAGCGGAATGGATCGAATGCGATGATCTTCTGAAGAGGTGGGCGATGAGGACGACGGCAGAGGAAGCTGAGGCTCCGCCGCCTTGTTGTCCGTTGAATTATGAGCCGTTGGCTCCGCGAGAAGGGTGGCCACATGCACCTGTGTTCAAACAACAAGGATTTTGACATCAAATATCCACTATTTCACAAGATACATTCAAGAGCAATTACGTCCCCAGCACCTACTGCATAGACAAGACATTAAGGGGCTCTACATATTTCTATGAATTGGCAGCAGGGAAAAATAAAAGAATGAATGCGAAGTGTGCACGTTGACAAACACGCGCGTAGGAAGTATAAACAAGCCATTAAAAAAAGAGAGCTCGCATACATCCACACCCGTACCATAGCCTGGGCATCGCCATCGTCTCCGGAAGCAGCCGCCCCGAACCACTGCAAAGCAGAGCTGGCGTCTCTCCGCACCCCCACACCCAGCAATGCCCTCAGCCCTAGGAGCGCCATGGCGTGCTTGGCCGCTGCTGGCGGCACGCTTCTGTTGTCACTACTTGCAGTGAGGGCGTCAGAGGCATCAGCACCAACAACAGCAGCAGCAGAGCCACCAGCAGCAGTGCTAGCAGCGTCTGCAAAACCAGCTCCGTTGGTACTATTCAAGGCAGCCGCAGTAGTACTAGCCGCAGCATCAGCAGCAATGACAAATTGCTGAGCAGCTCGCAGAAGAGCATCAACTGCCGCGGCATCATCCCGCCGGTACCCACTTCGGCCGAGGGTGTAGCACGCTGCTAATCGCATGTTTTCCCACGCACTCAACCGGCTTGCTTCAGCCAGCACCCAGGCTTGCTCCTCTGCTGCCGCCACTACCATTGCGGCTTCTCTTTGAGCTGCTGCTGCTTTGAGCTCTGCGGGTGAAAGATCACTACCACCATAACTATTCGAGGAACTGCCGCTGCTGCGACGGCGGCGGGCTCGGCCAGGGGACCCAGTCAGAGGAGCTGTAGCTGTTAAGTGAAGTGCATGAATGCGTTGTTCCACGGACAAAAGGCGCTGGTCTTCCTGGCGGAGGGAAGCCTCTAGAAGGTCGAGGCGCACCTGCCATGATGAAAAGGGAAAGAGCAAAAGAAGTTACCACGAGACAAGCCGATGATAGTA
>Ga0307971_1001325_pt1 | contig 12504 bp, 9 predicted proteins | sample OrgLakmetagen714_FD_201820 | JGI IMG/M metagenome (GOLD analysis project Ga0307971, IMG submission 201820) | Saline water microbial communities from Organic Lake, Antarctica - #714 | ecosystem: Environmental > Aquatic > Non-marine Saline and Alkaline > Saline | place: Antarctica: Organic Lake... | reverse complement strand
GTTTGGTGTCTCGGACATCCATTTCGTATTTTTCAATATGAATAGAATTAAAGAGACCTTCACGCACTACTCGGTCAGATACGATCACCGCATCCTCGTAATTGTAACCACCCCAAGACATGTACGCGACTCGCAAGTTTTGCCCCAAGGCTAGTTCTCCGTTTTGAACCGAAGAACCATCGACTAATACTTCACCCATTTTAACTTTGTCACCCGCAAATACTTTTGGACGTTGGTGAATACACGTTGACTGATTGGTTCGTCTAAAGTTGTCTAAATCAATGACATGTTTTTTTCCTGATTTACCCACGAAAACAATTTCGTCAGCGCTGGCTGATTTAACTTCTCCGTCTTCTGGAGCACGAATAGATTCTTCAGCCGAAGTAACGCCTTCCATCCCCGTTCCTACTACTGGAGACTGAGGTTTAATAAGCGGTACCGCTTGCCGTTGCATGTTCGATCCCATCAAGGCTCGCGTATTATCATCATGCTCAAGGAATGAGATAAGCGAGGTTGAAAGTGATACAATTTGTTTTGGCGAAATATCAATGTGCGTTACATCTTCAAGCGGGTAAGAACCCGGCTCAAAGTTACGACGCGCCGCGACGTGGTCTTTCGCAAACTCTCCATTTTCGTGCAAAATAGAATTAGCCTGCGCAATACACATAGTTTTTTCGGCTTCCGCGCCGTAGTAGGCCACTTCATCGGTGATGTGTGGCCACACCGGCACGTTCTTCATGGTTTTAATTTTGGCAATAGTGGCCGCGTCTTTATCGGTAATAACGGCGTCTTGTTTCACGATTACTTTTTTACCATCTAAAATATCTTCATTAGCTTTACGACCTACCGCCGCTTTACCATCATTTTTAACAATGCTGTTTACCATTCGGTACGGCGTTTCAATAAAACCCATTGGATTTACTTTCGCGTAAGAAGCCAAATGCAATACCAATCCAATATTGGGTCCTTCAGGTGTCGTTACCGGACAAATTCGTCCGTAATGTGAAGGATGTACATCCCGCACTTCAAACGACGCTCGTTCTCGCGAAAGCCCTCCTGGCCCCATCGCTGAAATACGACGCTTATGCTCTAAAGCGGCTAATGGATTAGTTTGATCCATAAACTGAGATAACTGACCTGACGCAAAGAATTCTCGCATCGCGGCCGTAATTGGACGACAATTAATCAGTTGAGTTGGGGTTACCGTGTCTAGCTCAACGATCGTCATTCGATCTTTCACAATTCGTTCGGTTCTAAGCAAACCCACTCGAAATTTATTTTGTACTAACTCCCCTACCCCTCGTACACGACGATTAGATAGGTGATCAATATCATCATCACATTTCTCAGCGCCGTCATTCATTCGAATTAGGGTTTTGATCATTTCGATGAAATCTTCAATTCGGAAAATTCGACCATCGGCATCACTCGCCGTTTTTAAATCAAACCGTTGGTTAATTTTGTAACGAGCAATCGGTCCTAAATCATATTTTTTATAATCAAAGAACATGCCTTCCAAGAAATTTCGTGCATTGTCTGGTGTGGCTAAGTCACCTGGTCTAATACGTTTGTAAACCCCTTGCCACGCTTCTTTGGCGGTCGTTGATTCATCTTTTTCTAAAGTTTTTAGAATTGGGTCCATCGTTTCATCTTCTACGATGCCTTTAAAGATTTTTTGAATATCGGCGTTATCTTCGTAACCAAAGGCTCGAAGGAACATCGTTACCGGAATCTTTCTTTTTCGATCTACTTTAACCCAGATAAGACCTTTCTTATCGGTTTCTGCTTCTAACCAGGCGCCTCGCTTAGGAATCATTTTCACGCTGTAACTTCCCGCTACCGCTGAGTTTGAAGCAAAGAAAATACCAGGACTTCGAACAATTTGTGAAACAATTACCCGTTCAATACCATTGATGATAAACGTTCCGTTATCGGTAATAATTGGAATCTGACCAAAATAAACATCTTGCTCTTTAATTTCTCCCGTTTCAATATTGGTTAAAGCCACGTGCGCTCTAATAGAAGCTTCGTACGTTAACCCTTTCTTTTTACAGTAAGGAATTTCGTGCTTCGGTTCTTCAATCTCATGATTCAAGATTTCAAGTTTTAATTTTTTACCCGTCGCGTCGATAATCGGGTTTATTTCGTGCAGTAGCTCTTTTAAACCATCGTTTAAAAACCAGTTATAAGAGTTTAACTGAACTTCAATTAAGTTTGGAAAAGGAAAGCTACTTCCTAAATCGGGCGTAAAAAAATAACGACCATCGACTTCTTTTCGAGGCGTTAATTTTGCGGGAAAGTTGATCTTTTTGGTCACTTTAGCCATGTGTTAGAACGGGGTTAAAAATAAGAAAGACACAAAAATCATAAATAATATCACGATTTTTGCCCGGTCTCTTAACACAATCATTACAACGGCAAAGTCCTGCTTAATTTAGACACCAAGGGCGTTAAGTCAAACTTTTGTAAGGCTTTTACGCTCCGATTTCTGGCCCCACCAATTGCAGCGAATCAAGTAAAGTTGTAAAGGCTGGATACGCATTTGCAAATTGAGCCGGCGACGCCATAAACGTCAGCACCATAAATTCGTTTGGACGATCAATAATAATTTGTTCCGTTTCGAGCGTTAAGCCTTCTGTAGCAATAACAAAGCGAATTTTTTTAGCCGTTTGCCCCGCAATTTCTAAATCGGATTGCTCGGTGATTTCGCTTTCCGCAAAAACTTCTTCTACCTGGGCCATCGTACCCGAAACATAGTCTTCAAAACTTAAATCGCCTTTTACCTCTCGCGCAATACTGATGTTTTCTTGAAACACTTCTGGATCTCCTGGTTTCAAGTAGGTCACCAGCATCCCTAAATTATCCGCTTTTTTAAGCCAGCCGTCTGGTCCTTGTACCCTGAAACCATAATCAACGCTTTCAAATTCTGGTTCAAGGGCATCAGCTGGCACCTCGAAGGTGTTTGCTTGATCAACAGGCGCTTCTGTTGGAGCATCTTTTTTACTACACGCCGTTAGGGTTATTAACAATAATCCGGCAACCAGTATATTTTTTATCATCACTTTTAATCTTAGTAGCACTCTGGAGGTAAGTAAATTATTTAATCCGTGCTGATAAATTTATATGTTAAACCAAGAGTCTACCACCACCTCTCTTTAACCGCGTACGAGCAATATCTTCTAAAGCCGCACTCCAAGCGGGCGAAGTAAGAGTGATATTACCAATGTATCGTATTGGGCATCTCAATTGTGCACAGTGCTCTAACGACTTTTCTTCAATCACACCATCCGCGTAAGCCATTAAGTCTAAATACGTAGAATTTATTTCATTAATTTGAGGCTCCACTCCAAGATATAGCAACCCAGATCTCAAACGATCCGCAGCTAATGGATACCACGTACTAGTTTGGTTCGATTCCAAATAATCAAGTGTCTCTGGCTCAACCGTTTTTTCCCACGACTTAAAAGCTACCGCCACCGCTGTTGTAACCTCTGCGCACGCCAGCCCACCCTTGCCCGGAAAAGTAACATAGGCTCCATTCATCTGTCTCAATTTATCAAGCCACTCAAAACTTTTCGCCGCGGCAATTTTTACTTCATTTTGCACTGAAAAATTTTTCATCGTCATAAGCGCTGCTGCCGCTGTATCAGTGTCTGCTAAGTCATAATGTGTTGAGCACTGCCAGCCCCCATCTTCAGCTTGTTGGGCCAGTAACCATTCTAAACTCGATTGAGCTTCTTTAATTTTTCCCTGTCGATACAAAGCCTCAATACCATAAATAGTATCCCAAATATCCATTTGAAAAGTCGGTTTATCTTCAGCCGCTCCACCAGAAATAATATGTAAAATTGGATCACGATATTTTTGTGATACGCGTCTTAAATTCGCTAAATTTTTTATCTCTGTATAAAAATAAGCCCAGTAAGCCTGGGCGTGCTCATCTTTTTCAGCGTCATCGGCTATTCCTAAATAATGAGCTAACTCAGTTTTAGAAGTATTTAACTTTTTGTGTGATAAAACTAATTCAAGCACTTGCGGATCAAAAACAACGTCTTTGCGAAAAACGCCATCTTTTTCACGATAAGCCAAAGCATCCATAAATTTCAAATTAATAACACCTATGTAAAATAATATAAATAAATACAAAAGATAGCCACAAACTAATACAAATAAATCATTGTCTTGAGTGAACTTTATTTATAAATAATCAAAACAAGACTATAATAAATTTAACATGAAAAACCCTCACTACGCTGGCTTCTGGATTCGATTTGCCGCCACCATGATTGATAGTCTTATCCTGTTACTTATTACCTACCCAGTGCTTTATTATCTCTATGGAGATTCATACTTAAGCAGCACAAAATTAGTTCAGGGCCCTGCCGACATTTTAATCTCTTACGTTCTGCCTATCGCCTTAACTATTATTTTGTGGATGAAATATAAAGGCACCCCAGGAAAAACCATTCTAGGTTTGCATATCGTAGATTATAAAACGGGAGAATCGCTGAGTATTAAACAATCGGTTATTCGCTATTTGGGCTATTTTTTAATGATTATCCCCCTTTGTTTAGGATACGTACTGATTGCTTTTGATAAGGAAAAAAGAGGCTGGCACGATAAAATGGGCGGTAGTGCTGTGGTGTATAAAAAGTCTCTCTAAGCAAAAAAAACCTTGGCAATGTGCCAAGGCTTTTTTCGAATTTTATAAACATCTACTCAACCGTTAGCGTACCCACCATACCCTGAGCACGATGATTACCAATGCTGCAGTAAAACTCAAAGGTTCCTTTTTTATCCGCCGTAAACGTCACCGTTGTTTCGTCATCGCCGGAAACGGTTTCTGATTGCACCCCAAATTCGTCTAACACAAAATCATGGGTTCCTTCTGCCGCTTTAAAAGTGATCGTCACTTCATCGCCCTCCTGCACGGTAATGTCATCTAAGTCGTAGTAAAAGTTTCCTCCAATGACAGTAAATGAAGCCTCCCCGGCCGTTGGTTCAGAAGCTACCGCATCACCACCCACCAAGGGTTGACCGTCTTCGGTTTCGGTTTGCATAGGCGTTCCCGCTAACTGCGTACCAGACGCCATATTGCTAGTATTTGTATCAACTATAGCCGCTGTATCATTATTTTCGGGTGCCGCACAAGCGGTAAGTAAAAGCGCTAACACTAAAGCCGTATAAGTGGTTTTCATGCTGTAAAATATTTTAAGAAATACGAGTCCATAGTCCTTCTCTATGACTACTTGTAAAGTCTTTCTTATATTTTTGCCCCACCGTACTTTACGCTCGCAGAACTCGGTCTAATTCAAGAAATTTAGGGGTTTTAAGCACTTCTAAAACGTCTTGTGGTACATATGAGAAACGAGTTTGGTATTCTGTCATGAGTTTTAAGGCTAACTGCTTTAATTCGGGAATAAAGTTTGGATCATTATTGTCAGGGGCTTGCTGCTTAAGTAGTCTAAAAACCCCCTCGCGCGCGTAGGGATTTTGCTGCACAATCGCCTCTGACAGACTTTGATCAACCGCTAAAGTTACAAAGTGTTTAGAAAATAATTCATCGTTATCTACTAGTAAACGGAGCATGTGTACTAAAGCCTGGCTGTAGGCGGTTCACTTATCATGCAACTCCGCTCCATTGCGAAACTGAGGTAGTGGTCTAGCCGCCTCATTTAAATCAAAGAGAGCTATGTCTGCTATAGCTCCCTCTCTAAACTTTCTTTTAATCCATGTCTTAAAAATGTCAGTAGCTTTTTCTTCCTTAGGTTGATCTCGATCAAATCGCTTCGCGTAAGTAACCAACCAGTTTTTATCAACCACCCCATCATTCATTAAAGTGTGACCATGATGTGGATGTAAACCAAAAAGTGTTGTGTTCTCTGGTATGTCATTCATGCGATATTCAAGTTCTTTTGGAACCTGATCTTGTACAGAGTTTGGATTCACTATCCAAGTAGAATTTTGTGAAGCATTACGAGCGTTTTCAATCGCTTTAAAAAGAGTTTGATGCACTTGCACTTGGTACTCAGCCGAAACAGCTACTAAAAAAGTTAATCTTTTATGGGCTTCAATTTCAGCCTCCACTTCGTGTTGTGCGGCATGAGCGTCACTATAATCAATACCTTTTAAACCAAGGCTAGAAAAACGTTTCATAAAAGAGTTTCCTAATTTGCCATCGCTGCCAAGAAGCACTACTGAGGAATTATCAAGGAGACGCTCATTCATTTAATTATTCTATAAAAACAACAATTACGTAATTAATACTAATTTTATAAAAATTTAAAATAAGATCTGCTGGTTTAACTTAAAATCAGCGACATCAAATCATCACTCGTTAAAATTTTACGACCTTCGCTGCCCCAGTATAAAACGACGGTGTTACCAGCACTGCACGAAACTTGGTTACAATCTATATTGGGCACTACAAAATTTTTTAACACCGTTGAAACTTTTATTTCACTTTCGGTGACCACCATCGGCTTCACACAATAATCTCTAACATTCAACATTTTTTGACTGGCAAAAACCGCTTTTACAAAACAAGCGACATCTAAAGCCAGTAGTGGTAAGCCGTGCTGATCGGTTACTATCATCCACTCTTTATTACAGTTTAAAAGTTTTACAATAAACGGATCAGATGGAACGGGTTTAAAATCAATTTTAAGCAGTTGGCCTTCCATGAAGTTGCCCTCCAGGATTTGATACTTTTCAATGTTCGTGCCGACGTCTTTAACCAAACGGTCATCTAGTTTTAAAAACTCAATGGCTCCACGGCCTTCTGCCAAAGAAATATCAAGTGGGCTGCTTGAATTTAAATGTTCTTCAATCAAGGCAATTAAATCTTTTTCGTTGTAGTAGCGCGGACTTTCTTTCCCTAAAAAATAATCTAAAACCAGCGCAGAGGGACGAGCAATTGGATACAAGAGTATTTGGTAAGCTTGTATCATTGGGGCAAAGAACGCCCCAAATTTAAGGGCCTTGCGTGAAAACACCGCTTGCGGAAAAATTTCTCCCACTAGGGTGAGTACAATCGTACTAAAGAAAAAACTCGTTAACCCGGCCATGACTGAATTAGCCAGTAAAGCCAGCAAAACATTATAGCTCACATTCGCCCACAAAATCGTTGAAAGCAAAAAATTTGGATCCTCCCGAAGGGCTAATACTTTTAAAGCCTCTGGGTCTTGTTGCTTCGCTAAAATCTTGAGTCTTAACACCGGCACACTGAAATACGCTAAATTTAACCCTGAAAAAGTAGCGGCGTTAAGCGCGCAAAATAAAATTCCCAGCCAAATTAAAAGTTCCATAATCAGACTATTATACCTGATTTAAACGATTTAAGCGAGATTTAAAGCCACGCAAATTTTAAATGTAGAAAAATTTGTAGATATTAACCTTCAGGAAAACTAAAATACAAAAGATCTAACGTTCAAACCTATGCAAGATATCAAATGTCCTCACTGCCATAAAGCCTTTAAAGTGGATGAGGCGGGGTTTGCCGATATTTTGAAACAAGTGCGCGATAGCCAGTTTGATAAAGAAATTCACCAGCGGCTGGAAATGGCCGAAAAAGAAAAACGACAAGAAATAGAACTCGCCGAAGAAAAGTTAAAGAGTGTTTTGCGCGCGGAGCTCAATAGAAAAGAACAAGAAGTAGAGCAGCTTAAAGTCAGCCAAGACCGCTTACTCAGTGAAACGGTTAATAAAAAGGAAACGGAGATGGCCGAACTTAAAGCCAAGCTAGAACGGGCCAGCACCGAGAAAGAACTGAGTGTCACCCAAGCGGTAAACGCCATTGAAAAACAACGCGACCAACTCAGCAGTGAACTTAAAAGCAAAGAAACCGAACAGCAACTCCGTGAAAAATCACTGCAAGAAAAGTTTGCCGCGGAGCTAAGAACCAAAGACGACATTATTAAATATAAAGACGAAGAAATCGCGCTGCGCAAAGACATGAAACTAAAACTTTCGACCAAAATGGTCGGGGAAACTTTAGAGCAGCACTGCGAAACCGAATTCAACCGCTTACGCGCAACCGCTTTTCAAAACGCTTACTTTGAAAAAGATAACGACGCTAGATCGGGCAGTAAAGGCGATTATATTTACCGTGAAATGGATGCCGATGGCGTAGAAATTATTTCGATTATGTTTGAAATGAAAAACGAAAGTGATGAAACCGCCACAAAGAAAAAGAACGAAGACTTTTTAAAAGAACTCGATAAAGACCGAATCGCAAAAAAATGCGAATACGCCGTTTTAGTCTCACTGATCGAAGCTGACAGCGAGTTTTATAACTCTGGTATTGTGGATGTGTCGCATCGGTTTCCAAAGATGTATGTCATTCGTCCACAGTTTTTTATTCCTATTATTACGTTGCTCCGCAATGCGGCGCTGAACTCACTTAAATACAAATCCGAGCTGGCACAGATGCGAAATCAGAACATTGACATCACTAACTTTGAAGAAGATATAAATAGCTTTAAAGAAGGCTTTGCTAAAAATTACGACATTGCCAGTCGTAAATTTAACACCGCGATTGAGGAGATTGATAAAACCATTTCACACTTAGAAAAAACCAAAGCGGCACTGCTGTCTTCTGAAAACAACTTAAGACTGGCCAATAACAAAGCCGAAGATTTAACGATTAAAAAACTAACGCGACATAACCCAACGATGCAGGCTAAGTTTGAGGGGTTAGGGGCCTCAGAGAAGCCCAATGAACTTTTATAATTTATTAAATCATTAGCTCTGAAGCCTTTTAAAGTCACCCAAAAAATAATCTATTAACGGATTAAATGGTTTTTAGGTACAAATTTGACTTTAACTAATTAGCAGTCTACTATCGAGAGTGCTAATTAATTATTTATCATGAATTTTGATCAATGGACAACGGCCGCGGCGCAGTCAATTGCAGAAACACAGAAAGTAGCCGAAGGGGCACAAGCTGGAAGTTTTGAGATTGATCATTGGCTGCTAGGTGTGCTGCGAGATAAAGAGTCTTTTGTGCACCAAATTCTAGAAAAATTAAATATTGAAAGCGATAAAGTAGAACATTTTTTTCAAGACAAAGTCAGTCGAGCTTCTAAAGTAGATGGCGGGCAGAGATCTCCGTCTCGAGACTTTAGCCAGTTACTTCAAAACGCAGAAAAACAGCAAAAAGCCTTAAGCGATGATTATGTATCCATTGATCACCTATTCTTAGCTATTTTTGATGGTACTTCAACGGCTAAAAAAGATTTAGAAACGCTTGGTCTTGAACAAAAAAAATTAAAAGACGTTATTTTAGAACTCCGAAATGGAGAAAAAATAGACTCCCCCGAAGGCCATGAAAAATTAAAAGCCCTCGAAAAATATACGGTTGATTACACCGCTTTGGCACAAAAAGGCAAAATTGATCCGATCATCGGGAGAGATGATGAGATTCGTAGAACGATTCAAATTCTTTCTCGGAGAACCAAAAATAACCCGGTACTGGTAGGCGACCCTGGGGTTGGAAAAACAGCCATTATTGAAGGTTTAGCCGTAAAAATATATCAAGGCGAAGTACCAGACTCACTTAAAAATAAAAAAGTCTTAGCGCTTGATTTAGCGTCGCTGGTGGCAGGAGCCAAATATCGTGGAGAATTTGAAGATCGTTTAAAAAACGTACTTAAGGCTTTAGAAAAAGCCGAAGGCAAAATAATTCTTTTCATCGATGAGCTGCATACTATCGTTGGCGCTGGGGCGGCTGAAGGCTCTATGGATGCGGGTAATATTTTAAAACCAGCTTTAGCGCGTGGTACGCTTCATTGTGTCGGGGCGACCACCCTTACAGAATACCGCAAATACATTGAGAAAGACGCGGCCCTAGAGCGTCGTTTTCAGCCTATTCCCGTAGAAGAACCAACTTTTGAAGAAGCCCTCGCTATCCTACGGGGTATTCGTGAAAAATATGAGCTGCACCACGGCGTGCGTATTACCGATGATGCCTTGATTGCCGCTGTAAATCTTTCGACTCGCTATCTGCCAGACCGAAAACTGCCGGATAAAGCCATTGATTTAGTCGATGAATCGATGAGTAAACTTAAGCTAGAAATTGAGTCGGAACCAGAGTCAATTTCTATTATTAAGCGAGAACTCCTAACGCTCGAGATTGAAAAAGCGGCGCTTAAAAAGGAAAATACAAAGAAAGAAAAATTGGCTAAAACCGAGAAAAAATTAGCGGATCTTAAAGAGGATTTAAAAACAAAACAAGCGCAGTGGAACCTTGAAAAAGAGTCGGTTAGTAAGGTGACTGAGCTGAAAGAATTGTTAGAAAAAACACGTTTTGAAGCCGATAGAGCTGAAAAAGACGCTGATTATGCGAAAGCGGCAGAGTTAGTGCATGGTAAAATCCCAGAACTTGAAGCCGAGCTCGAACAGCTCAAACAAAAAAACGGACACAAACTCTTACGAGAAAAAATTACCGAAGAAGATATCGCTTCGATCATTGCCCGTTGGACCGGTATTCCCGTGGTTAAACTCACCGAAAAAGAATCAGAGCGCTTAGCCCATTTAGAGGATTCTCTTAAAAATCGTCTCATTGGGCAAGAGAAAGCGGTGACGGCGGTATCTAATGCCATTCGTCGAAATCGAGCGGGGTTATCCGCTGAAAATCGTCCGATCGGCTCTTTCTTATTTTTGGGGCCAACCGGTGTTGGTAAAACCGAACTGGCTAAAGCCTTGGCCGAAGACTTATTTGATACCGAAGAAGCGCTGATAAGATTTGATATGTCAGAGTACATGGAATCCCATTCGGTGGCTAAACTCATTGGTTCTCCCCCAGGCTACATTGGCCATGATGAAGGCGGACAACTCACCGAAAAGGTTCGGCGAAGACCCTATAGCGTTCTCCTCTTTGATGAAATTGAAAAGGCCCACCGCGATGTGTTTAATATTTTCTTACAAATACTGGATGATGGCCATGCCACAGACAGTAAAGGGCGTAAAGTTAACTTCAAAAACACCCTTATTATCTTTACTTCTAACTTACTCGCCGATGAATTTGAGCAAGAAGCCCTGCCATCAGAAAAAATATTACGAGAAAAGTTAGTTCAGTTTTTCAGACCTGAGTTTCTGAACAGATTAGATGATATGATTCCCTTTCATGCCCTAAGAAAAATCGATATCGAAGCGATATTAGAATTACAATTATCAGCCGTCATCAAAAAATTGAAGAAAAATCAGAATATTGATCTATCGGTTTCAGATAAAGCTAAATCATATCTAGCCGAAACTGGTTTTGACCCCGCGTTTGGCGCGCGACCATTGAAAAGAGCGATTGAAAGAGAGCTACTTAATCCACTCGCTTTAAAAATCTTAGAATCAGGCAATAAAAAAACTTCAACCATTCAAGTTGATATGAAAAACGGAGCTTTAGAATTTATCTATTAATTAAAAATAACTATGAATAAAAAAATATCGTTTTCACTCACCGATGCCAAAGCTGTAGCCCAAAATATTGGTATAAATTGGACTCAAGTAGATTTTAAACCAGAAGATTTTTTAATGGGTATGAAGGTGGAACTGGAGCACGGTTCTGCCGATCCTGAAACCAACGTCACAAACGATGATCCTCTTTTAACCGGGAAAATCGCTTGGGCGCATCTTAAAGAATCAGGTGATTACTACCAAAGGCTCGCCAAAATGGAGGCAGAAATGGACGCCAGTCATTAAGTTTTCTGGCGGAGCCTTCAGGTCAGCGCACAATTTAAAACAATCTGCGTTTGGCTTAAAATCTGCTGGCGGAGACCTCAGGTTAGCATTTAATCTGTAACATTGCAGACTTGGCGTGTAATTTGGTGCTGGTATGAGGGGGATTACTCAATTCATTCTGAATTAAGTTTAGCGTGACTTCGTTACTCGCTTAGAAAATACTTTTGCGATGCAAAAGTGCTTTCACGCTCGTTGCCTCGTATCGAACCCGCGCTACGCGCTATGGGTTCAAATCCCCCACTCTTTCTGCAAAAGTAAAAAATCTGGGCAACCCCTTTGTGGTTATCCAGATTTTTTATCCTGGCGGGACGTGTGGGTCTACTACCCTTTGTCTTGCTTTCAGGATTTTAGCTGACCTGTGGAATGTTACAGATGTTACACCCTTAAGACCTTTATTTAAAAATGATTAAAAGCTTAATAAAATGTTTGACGGCAAGAATTAAACCCCCTAGTGTTTTAATACATTAAAACACTAAATGTCAGGTATTAAGAACCGTGATTTCAAATTTGATAAAAACTCAGACCAACTGTTTGCCGCGGTTATGAGCTTGAAAAATAAAAATGAATGTGAGATTTTCTTTCGTGATGTACTGACTATTAGTGAGTTACAGGTAATGACTGAGCGTTTTAGTGTGGCTCGTGAGCTTTATGCTGGGGAAAAATCCTACAGGGCCATTAACAAAGATACTGGTGTTTCCACTGCCACTATTACTCGCATCGCTGAATGGATGAAAAATGGCATGGGAGGCTACAAGCTTGTGTTAGACCGTT
>Ga0307971_1001320_pt1 | contig 12522 bp, 6 predicted proteins | sample OrgLakmetagen714_FD_201820 | JGI IMG/M metagenome (GOLD analysis project Ga0307971, IMG submission 201820) | Saline water microbial communities from Organic Lake, Antarctica - #714 | ecosystem: Environmental > Aquatic > Non-marine Saline and Alkaline > Saline | place: Antarctica: Organic Lake... | reverse complement strand
CCGTGGCCTGCGTGGTGCAGTTCACGATTTGCTTGTCGGACACCGGGACTTGCACCCAAGAATTGACGGCGCAGGAGGTCTACAACACGTCGACCTCGGAAGCGCTGGGTTTCGACAGCATTGCGCTGGACGTGTATATGAACGATACCGCGGTGGCCTACTTGGGCCAGCCTCAGTTCAACCACGGCCAGATTAACGTCACGTCGGACGGCAGCCAGTCGCGAGTGGTGCTGGGCCTGGGGCGCCCGCTGGAGACTTCCTTCAATTTGACGGTGTACGCGACGGACGACGTGAACAACGACCAGAAACGCGACACGGAGCTGAGCGTGTACGGTGTGCTGCGGCGTGAGACCAACATGGGCACCAAAGAGATTCAAGAGTTCGTCAACTACTACGACGATTCTGGCGACGTGACCTTCTCCAAGGACAAGGGCGGTGGTGAGATGGTCAACTTCGGAGCCGTGCCGATTATTGTGCGCGACGACGAGTTCCCCGACTTGCGGTTCTGGCGGGTCTCCAGCGGCTGCGAGACCTCCGAAGTGGGTCGTTTGAGCACCCCTGGGCTAGCGGTGTCCGAAGGCACTTGCTTGGTGTACGTGCGTTTGGGCGCGGAGCCCGCGTCGGATGTGACCGTGTCGATCAGCTCGTCGGACAGCACCGAAGGCAAGTTCATGCTCGGGAGCCCAGACGGCACCGACAGCGTGGACGTGGAATCGGCGGGCTACCCAGTGCGGTTGGTGGACAGCGCAGTGATCAGCTTTGACGCCACGAATTGGTTCACTCCAGTGAAGGTGGTAGTGGTGGGCACCGACGACACCGAAGCGAATGAGACCAAGGGCGAGCGGGAGTTTGTGCTATCGGCGGCGGTGACCGCCGGCCCCGCCCCATTTAATGGCCTGACGAGTGACCTGGTCTTCGACAACGGTGACGACGACTCGGTGGTGATTCAAGTGGCGCAAAACGATGCTGCTGTGGGCGCGCGCACCGCCGACAGCGTGGACGAAGTAGGCACGGTGGCGAAAGCGTGCAAGGCCTTCGAAGTGCTCATCACCGACCAGTCGTACTTTGACGCTTCCGGAGTGGCGCCTGGCGCCTTTTTCACCATCGCGGTCTCCGACGACTCTGAAGTGCTGGTGTCCCTCACTTGTGACGGCACTTACGCGCCTTCGATCCAGCTCGACGACACCACGCTACCAGCCGCTTACGCGGAAATCAACAGCTTGGTCGATGAAACAGTGGGGGCTACTCCAGCGGCGACCTTCTATTACCGTGGCGTGGATGACAACGACAACGACGGTGACGTGGAGTTCAAAATTACCATCACGGCGCGGACCGAGGCCTACACGGGCATGCCAGAGAAGATCGCAAGCTACGCCTTCTACTCGACCAACTACGACGACGATTCACTGGTGCTCTCCAACCCCGATGCGCTACAGGGATCCAAGACTGCGAACTGGCCAGAAGCCGAGAAGAACCTCAAGAAGGCCGGTGTGGACGGCGAGTGCAGTGGGAACGCATGCCAACACACCGTGGTGCTCCAGGAGCCGATCATTTTCGACGACGACAGTTTGCCAGACCAGGGCAGCAACAAGACCGCCATGCTGGTGTTCAGCTACCCGGACTACGACACCTGGAATGCTTCGCGCACCGATTACACCGAAGCCGAAGTGCAGTTTGCGTTCAGTGACAACGCGGGCCAGTTCCGCCTCGACTTCGCGTATTATCCTGCCGCGGACCAGGCGGGCCGCAACGACGGGTGCACGACAGCGAAAATGAACGCGCCGCTTCTGACCGACAGCTGCCGCGTGACGCTGGACTCGGCGGACCAAACTTTCACGGTGCAAGTGACGGCGATTGGCGATGACGTGGACCGCGGCGGCCACAGCTCGAACATGACGGTGACCACTACCATGACCTACCGCGAGCGGGACAGCACCACGGGCGCTCTCACGGGCACCACCGCCACCAAGACTGCTAAGACTCAGATCATCAACCTGGTGATTGTGGAAGACGACACGGCGGGTCTGTTCGTGAACCAAACTGACAGCACTTCGGGCGCCGTGTTCCAAGCCGCTGCGTACCGCGACTTCCCTCGGGACGTGAACCAAGTGCAAGACGCGACCATGGGCACCATTGCGCTGCCTGCTTACGTGACCAAGGAAAGCGGCGGCAACGTGACCTTCTCGGTTGCGCTCACTTCGGAGCCGCTGGTAGACGCCTACGTGTACGTGTATTCGGAGCAAGTGGTGCGGAGTGACGGGTCAGAGACGCGCTACGAAGCGATTCCGTGGCCCTCGACGTACGACTGGACCAAGTTGCACCCGCCAGGGGGGTGGACCAGCACGCCGATTCAGGACAACAGCGTGGACCGCCCCGCGCACCTGCAGTGCGAAGACATCGTCAAGCTGGCGCCTTGGACGGAGGCGGCGCAGCGCCTGGTGTTCACCCCCGCCAACTGGAAGGTCGCGCAGCTGGTGACGATCGTGGGTTTGAACGACTTGTACGACGACTCTACGGTCAACTACAACATTTACCTCAAGACTTCGTCCAGCTCGACTACGGGGGCCGACCCTTCCTACGACATGATTGGAGACGTCACCATGCCAATGGCCAACGACGACGACGACACCGCGGGTCTGGGCGCCTACTGGGACGACTTCAAGACGGGCCCCACCTTTGGCATTGTCTCGGAGCCGTTCTTCAACTACGATGCCACCCTGTACTTTTACCTCACTTCCAAGCCCGCGGACACGGTGCTGGTCACCATTGTGTCCTCGGCGCCGACGGAAGCGGTGTCCGCAGTGCAAGTGGCGGCGATTGGTCCTTCGGACTGGGACCGTCCTGACTTTGCGCTCATTTCCGGCCTGGATGATGCCGTGCTCGACGGGACCCAGAACTTCACCATCACCCTGAGCGTGGTTTACAGCGGCGACAGCAATTACGGCACCGCCGCGGAGAATGCGGACGGTGTGAGCGGGCGGTTCGAGCTGGCGATGCCTGGCTACGCCCTCGATGACCCTACGGACGTGTCGGCTACGCAGTGCACCTTGGGCGCATTCGGCATCTTCTCGACCTCGTCTTCGACCTGTGCCAAGTGCCCCGCTGGCGAGTACGCCGAGACCGGTGGAGACAAGCTGGCGTGCCGCCAGTGCCCACCGGGCACCTTCGGTTACACCACGGGGGCGCAGGCGTTCACCATCTCCAAGGACTTTTACGGTGATTTGCTGCCGCCCGGCTGCTTGCCCTGCCCTAACGGGACGTACGCGAGCGGCTACGGCTCGAGCGAATGCACCCCATGCCCCGACGGTAAAGTGTGCTGGCCGCTGGCGACGGTGACTCCCAAGAACGAGAAGCCGTGGGAGCAGTGGGCGTCGTCGTTCGACCGCCGCTGGACCCAGGTCACCGCCGAAACCTTCAGCGCTGCGAAGATGGACTTCTTCGGGGAGAGCGTTCAGATGAATCGGGACCAGTACGAGGCCTACCTGCTGGTGAACGGCTTCGCGGCGTGGTGCGTGGTGGCAGTGCTGCTGTTGCTGTTCTCGTACTTCGGCCCGCGCAAGTGGCGCGACGTCATGGTGCGCTGCCTCCGAGCCATGGACGTGTTCCCGCGCCACCACGCCACGGCTGCCAAGAACGAAGAGTACGCCGAGACGGCGTATGCGCCTTCGGCTCTGGGCGGGGTGGTCACGCTGGGCCTCTTCACCTTGGGCCTGCTGGCGACCTCCATCATGTTCCACATGTACGTGCACTTCAACACGGTGTCCACGTCGCAGTTGGACGTCTACAACACCTCGTTCGTGGAGAAGACCGCTGTGGACTTGTCCTTCAAGGTGACCTTCGTGGGCTTCTCGGGCTGTGACAACGCCACTTTCTTGCCGGATGGCATCAACACTGCTGATGGCGTGCCTTCGGAGAAGTCCCAGCCGAGCATGATTGCCACGGGGGTCAGCTACGAGTCGCGGGAAGTGGACTACATGTGCAACAACGGCGACCTGGAGATGGAGCTGACGCTGACGTCGCTGAAGGTGCTCACGGTGCCCAAGTTTACCTTCAAGGTGGCCCCCGAGTGCATTCCGTGCTTCGACAGCGGCGTTACTCCGGGCTACTACGAGAACGGCGTAGGCAACACAGTGCTCAACTGCCCGTCGTGCACCATTGCCTCGGCCCAAGCGTTCAAGTACGCCATCTCGGCCACCGCCAACTACCCGGGCGTCGACCGCTTGCATCTGCCAGACGACAACTTCGTAAATGGCTCCGAAGTGCCCGCGCGCCAAACTGACGTGTTCCGAGGAGAAGCCGCGACTGAGGTAGAAGTGAACTTGATGCCTGCAGACTACGAGAACCGGCAAACGGCGAAGCGCGAGAAGGCGTACCGGTTGGTGTACTCGGAGTCGAACCTCGGGGACACTCAGGGTTTCCACGGTGCTTATGACTTCTACGGGGCTTCCACGCAAACCGCGCCGGGCGTGTTCGAAGCGTGGGCGAAGGACGATCGATTCGTAGAAACTGGCGTGGTGAACCAGGTGGCGTTTGTGCTGGCGATGCCGTTGGCTTCGCACCGGGTCACGATTTTGGTCGACAACGCCGAGTCGTTCCTGGACTTGTGGGGCCAGGTGGGTGGCGTGCTCGGTTTGCTGGTGGCGATCTTCCTGCTGGCCTTGGCTTACGTCGAGCGGTCGTACGACGCCAAGGACCCGATTGGCAAAGTGGCGCTCGACGTGGCGGCGTGGTACGCCAAGAAGCGCTTCGAGTTCCAATCCAAGTGGGACCCGGAGCCCGAGACCTGGACCATGTCCAACATCAACAAAATGCAACGCCGCGAAGAGAAGCGAGAAGGCGGCGCGCGCAAGGTCGAGGACGCCGCCGTGGCCAACTTCAAGGACCTGTACAGCCGCAACGTGATTGGCGCAGCCGAGAGCGGCGGAGACGAGGAAGACAAGGAAGACTACGACCACGAAGTCAACGACTTCCACGGGCAGCTCTAAAGGAAGCGACCAGGATTCCATCTAGCAGCGGCGAGCTGGAGCATGGAAGCGCGTTTTCGGGAGGTCTTCCGAAAAGGGAAAGAGAGAGGGAGGTAAACAGAGAGAGAGAGAGAGAAACAGACAAAAGAAGAATACAACGGCGGTAAATAGAAGCCCCTGTTGTTTCGCTGCGGTTAACCCGCGTGGGACATCGGGGTAATCACCTGCGAAGGGCACTGCACTTGCATTTCCTTTGAAACTAGCTCATTAGCCAGCCATCAAAGATCAAAGCGGTACATGGAAACAGCAAACAGGCAAAGTAGTAGTAGTAGTAGTAGTAAACAGTAAACAGAAACATACTACGGAAACCTAGAACTATGGATATGGGATTAGAGACATAAGGCGGGCAACTGCAACAAGCCGAAGTAGAGGAGCACCTAGCTATAACTGGGACTGGGGCTGTTATATATATAAAATATAAACATCGCAATTAAATAATTAAATCTTCGATCTTGGGATTTTTAAAATTTAAACATAGAAGTGTAAGTTCAAAGGATTATGAGTGAGCGGACTAGATAAACCAATATCAAGCTCATGGAAATGAGTTACACCTCAAGAGGAGTAGCTGAGGTTATATCCGCCCACCATTCCGGCCGCGCGTATGCAGCTGGAACGGCAACCCCATGGCTACTGCGCTGCCCGTCACGGTAAGCTCCAGGTCTTGCGACATCAACATTTGCGCTACGCGTTAAGGGATATCGGTAACGCTGCACAGGTGAGTCGTCTGGCACCATTGTGGACGGCTCCCAGCCACCAAAATCCCCTCTCGCAAAGGCAGCGGCATATCCCGGGGCTGTCGCCACTTCGCCGTCGTCTCTTCTCGTGGCCACCGCTGCCCGACCGTAGGCCGTCGTTGGCACTGCCACCGGCGGGCGATTTTGACGACCAGTAGCTGTGGTGGTAGGGCGGCGTGGCAGGGCCACTTTCCGCGTGTTGGTGCCATAACAGACGGCACCTGGCACGGCAGGTTTCCGATGCGATAGCGACCGCGCAGAGGAGGCAATAGCGCCCGAGCCAACCCCACTGGTGGTGACGCCATCGCCTCGAGCAGCTGCTCCTGCTCCTCTTACAGGGCCTTTGTCATTGCCGTCCGGTTCTCGCCAAGCTTGCTCGCGGTCAACGTCCAAGAGCCGCATCGACAAGTCGTCGCAACCGGTGCGTTGGTTCCAACCTCCAGGCGTTGCCTTTCCCGCTGGCGTGCCATCAGCTTGCCTGCGCGATGACGCGTGCGCACTGCCTGGCCGCACTCGGTAAGCGATTTCGCGCTTTGCCACACCGCTGCTATCAACACGCGCACCTGCAGACGCTGGGCGAGGGCGAAGAGGTCTCTGGTCCAGCGGAGTTGACGCAGCCAAGGCTGGCTCCGGTGAAAATGGAACACCGCAGCGGCGGTCTCTGACTGGAGGAGTTTGGGGTTCGCTGTCTCGACTTGGTCTCGGCCGTGCCACCGGCTGATTGAATAAGAACAACAAAAAGAAATGCAAAGAAAAACACATTAATGTTTACCTCTAGTATCATCCCTATATGATGTTTTGAAGGTCACTGCCTGAAAGGTTACGAATGGTACCGTTCTTATCAGTGGTGCTCCGCCGCTCTGGTCGGCGACAAAAAATGAACCATTGTCGCGCGCCGGCAGCAACGTCCTGGCTTTCCCATTCAACTTCGACGAGGACGTCGGCGATTTCAAAGCATTCGGAGACTTGGGTGAATGATTGAGCGTGGGTCGGCGCTCTGGAGAGCTCCCAGCGCGTGCGTGTCGGCCTCCCGAGTGCGGTTCAGGCTTCGTGTCTAGCAGTTCAAAACCCGGCGTGATAGTTTTCCGCAGTATGAGAAGAGTGGGGTCCACCTTTGGTGGAGGCATTTCCTTAGCAGCATCAGCAGCTTCTCTTCGCGGCATCTTATTTATAACGGGTCAACAGGTCTTAACGTCTCAACGTCTCAACGACTCAACAACTCAACATGTCAACATGTCAACGGTGTTTGAGAACACAAGAACGTGATTCTTGAATCTACAATCTACACCGACAAACACGCGGTAAAAATGAGAGAGTCGTGGCTCGTGGCTCGTGTCTCCTATCCACAATGATGGATCCATATCTTACGAAATATCTCTCGTGAGCTCCGCTTAATAGACTGCAGACTAAGGTCACACTTTAACAATTTACTATACATAGAGTTGACATTTAGATACTTACTTACTACACGATCGACTGAAATTATATTTTCATGTCACACTTGGGTCGATGAATGTCGGAGTGACACTGCAAGACCTTTGATGGCAAGCTTCAGCATATTATGAGAGGCACTTTCAACAAAAAAGATGGTGCACTTCGCCGGTTCGCTTTCGCGTTAGGCTCACAGCGCTGGTTTCGACTAGTTCCGGTGGTGACAGCTGTCGTAATCAGTGTGTTTGCGTTATTTGAGATTTACGACACCTTCTTCGACTTCAGGCTAGGCCAAGCCCATGGCCTCCTTAGCGTGGGTGCTGTGAAGCTAGCTACTGCAATCAGCGAGCTCCAAGCTGAGGCAGCAATCGTTCTTGACGATGAAGAAGATTCTTTGACTCATGCCAACGCTGACATCAACAGTAATCCTACGTCGGAAGGCGCGTTGCGGCGTTCAGGCTCCAGCATCAACGGGGGCGCTGCCAATTTACTGCCCCCAACTAGCCCATCGACCGAGCAATCATCACATCAATTACAACGGCGGCAATCTTATTTGTCTCGTGACCGAACTAGAGGTACCAAAATGCGGGCGTTCCTCGTTGGGCGGCGGACCACGATGGTAGCTTGTGCGTTTGCCCTAGTCGCTTGCGTTGTCGAAGTAGTAAGAGACTTGAAAGCGCCTGGCCGAGGGCGGCACGGGGCTGCGTTGCTCACTTTGTCAGAGCTCGTCAATCACTGGTGCCGCCTGTTCCCTGCCCAGGTCGGAGAAATCGGCGACCTCTCAGGCAGCCGCGTAGCTTTAGCGCTCTTGCGGCGCCGTGTAGCCAGCATGTGTGCAGCTGTGCCCGCTGCTTTGTATGCGGGGGAGGAAGTGCTGGCAGCCGACTGGCGGCATCCTGGCGCGCACCACGCTGCTGCTGTTCTCGCCGTTGCTCAATTCTCAGAGAACTTGTACCGGGCTTGCTTAGCCGTAGGTGTACCGCGCGTTGCAGCCCCGCGCGTTCAGATCGTTTAAAGAGCACTAATCCATGCGCCTTAAATGGAACGTGGGACTTTCGAGATACCGCAATTTCCACGCTCATGTTTATGCTGCTTGCATTTCCACGAAGCCGGTTGAAAATTTGCTTTGACTTCAAGTTTCAATGAGGTCTTTTTGTTATGGAAAAGGAGAAGGGGGCCTTGATGCGTTGAAATTGGGTGTCTTGTTATTTCTCACTTCCTAATACACATTTATTTGGTGCATGTTATTATAAAAACGCCCCTTTTCCTTGCTATTGCCACATGTCATAAATCTTGGCCTTATAAACCACCCGCATAAGAACTCAATTCAAGCCTATAGCGCTGAAGCTGAAGCATACTTTAGACTTTAGTCTTTCCTTGCTATTGCGATTGCCACATGTCATAAATCTAGGCCTTACAAACTACCCGCATAAGAACTCAATTTAAGCCTATAGCGCTGAAGCGTTAGACTTTAGACTTTGGTATTTCCTTGCTATTGCCACATGTCATAAATCTAGGCCTTACAAACTACCCGCATAAGAACTCAATTCAAGCCCATAGCGCTGAAGCGCTGGACTTTAGACTTTAGCCTTCAGAGAACCTTGCGAGCTCGGGCCTCGGGCGATAAGAGAAAGGTACACTTCGCAGTGTGCTTCGAAATGAACTATATTTATCATGGACAAATGGGCCATATCTACTTTAGTTGCTTCTGAAATCTAAACGAGCTCGGTAGGGCAACAGGTAGCAATACGGCGAGGGAAACAATAAGTCCAGCCCAAGCGACCAAGCCCAAGCGAAATACCTCCATATTATTTCATATTTTTTGAAAGACACGGCGCTACTTGTTTATGTTCATGTGAATGCAGGGGGGTTTGGGGTCTCCTTCCCAGTCTTTCCAGTTCCCAGGTCGACACTAATAGCTAGCGCTATGGAACTTGAAACACAATAATTAATTCGAATCAAAGTTCGAAGTAAGAATTAAAATGAAAATCGAAATAAACACAAACACAAGAGACAAAAGGACCCCGCACCGTGAGGGGCAAGACCTTAGCAGTGGTAAACATTAAGAACCAAGGAACCTTCCATGAAGTGATTAAAGGTACTTAGCCAAGCAAAGCGCGTATGAAGTGTAGGCTTAACACAAGAACTATTTTGCGTATCTATTGAAAAGTAGCAAGTCCACTGAAGGTACACAATGGCTGCCTTCTCGAAAGCACTCAAATCAGTTTGCTGATGAGGTGCGCGTATTTCGCTTTTGAACGGTAGTTCGAGGCATTTCTGTCAATTTTTGGGGTTCGCGTGCGTTGCTATAATTTTCTCCAACTACCCATGGGTGTGCCAGCACTTGAGCGCACGTAGGCCGTCTCTCAGGAGTTGATGATAAAAGCTTGTTGATGATGTCCTTGCAGGGTGCAGAGAGGCTATTCCAGCGGTGCGGTTCACAAAATTTACCATTGATTCGATCGCGATGTGTAATACCATGGGAAGGAGGGCATTTAAAAAGCATAGTGAAGAGCGTTGCTCCAAGGCGGTAGATGTCTCCCGAAAACGTCGCTGCATTCGCTGAACCAGAAACAACTTCCGGAGGAGAGTACATGTCTTCAATCGCACCAGAGTGCTCCACATAGCTCGCACGCCGCAGAAAGCAAGCACAACCGAAGTCAATTAACTTGAGAACTGGAGCACTATTGTTGTCAAATTTTGGCAGCACCACCATGGCATTGTCGGGCTGGATTCACACGCAACAAAATAATTGTGAGCACAACAAAATAATAGTGAGCACCGAGTATTATTCAAAAGCGCTAACAAATTTTGAACGGACAAATCTTAGACTCGATCCAATTATAGTATTTGCCTTAATATCGCCATGGATCACATCTTGTTCATGCAAGTGCGCTATTGCAGTCACTAGCTGCTTAAACAGCCCGCGTGCTTCTGCCTCCAATATATCCGTGCCGCTTCGCTCAGCGCAGATGAAATCGAACAAATCTACGCCTCGAGTGTGTTCACTTTTTCCCACGTGCTCCATGAGAACAAAAATGTAGCTTTCCGTCTCGATTACTTTCTCGTACTGCACAATGTTAGGGTGGCCACGGCCAATACCTTGATTCGTAATCAGCTCCGTCGTAATTTCTCTCGCAATATCTTTGTCCCTAATTGAAAGGTCATATCGCTTCATCACAAATTCTTGGCCACTTGAAAGTGATTTCACGGTATATGAGCCACGACGGCATTGATCTTCTCCAAACATTTTCTTAACCACAGCGTACATATCGGCTCCAGCAGCTCCGCCCAGGCTTCCAAAAATTGCTCCTCCTTGAACGGCGAGGCCGGTTGACGCACCTTCTGAAGAATACTTGCCCTGGCCAAAATGCAAGCACTGCTGCATCATGGCAAACCTCTCGCTTTGCGCCGTGTATTCTGAGAGTTTTTCTTCCATGTACCTCTTCAAAGATGCAACATCATTCTTTGCGTCTGCAGCCTCAGACGCTTTACGCTTCAGTCTCTCCTCAACCTCGTGCAAACGAGCAGCGACAGCAGCTGCTGTACAAGCTTTTTCGGCTGCAGATGCCTCCTTAGCCGACTTCGACGAGGCTAAAGCAATTTCTTCGCGAAGAAATTCCCTTTCATCTTCTAGACTTTTCTTTTCTTTCTCAATTCCTTCCAATAATTTGTTTTTAGTCTGTAGACCTTGTTCCAACTGTTTCATGGAGCGCCTGAATAGAACAGAGAGAACAATAAAGCTTGAGAAGGGAAGTAGATTAGTTGAGTAGTATCTCATGAATCATGCTCACGCTGTCTTGAAAGCCTCAGAGTAAAGCAAGAAAATCGTGTACGCGCCAGCTAGCCCCAGAAAACAAACGATATTCCAGATCATGTCGTGGTTGTCACCCCCGAGCAACTTAAGCTCATCAGACGCGCCAGGAAGCTCATCGTACACGTCAAACATGTCTTTGAGCTCTGCGTCGTCAAAAGAACCATCGCTGTCAACATCAAATGACGCGACCAAATGCGCAAAACACTCATTCGCTTTCTTGTCTCTGACCGAAGGGTGGGAGAAAGTTTTATGGAACCATTGGCCCACTTCCTTGGTGCTTAATTTTGCGTTTCCTGGAGCACGAGGCACAGAAAATTGAAGGCGCTAATTTATAATTTGAATTGCATGCAGGTAAATAAGCGGAATGCATGCGAAAGTACGATAATGTTATGCAACAAGACGAGTAAACGCTTTACTACTAACTCGCAGTGTTCGGCGATGCTGAACTGGTTATCAACTTGAATTTTTATGATGCTACACGTTCAATAGCACAACGGTAGGAGAGTCGCACGCAAGAAGTATCACATCGGAAAGCCAATGTGACATGAATGTAATCTAAGCTTGATGCTAGTCAAGCTCCAGTTCTAGATTAATACCGTCGGTGTCGAAGCGAGATCGAAAGTCTTTCAAAGCTACCTCGCGGTCTCGGCCCATCTTGGCCGATAACAGGAGAAGACATTAAAAAATGACACCGAGCAGTGAGCTTAAGAATTGAATGCGTGAGATCGGCGCCATTGTGGTAAGGTTTTGCGATAAATGTTAGATGGCTCGGCGCCACTGTAGGATGTTTTTGCCGTAGGTCAGTTCACCGCTTCACCGCTTCACCACTTCACCACGCCACCACGCCACAACACCGCATCGCACACCGCACACCGCCACACCGCACACCGCACACGCCAAAAAATGTTTACACGCCACAACTCTGTGCGATACCCCCTGTACTTCACCGATCTTCCGACTTCGGACTTCCAGCTAGCAGCTCCAGCATCGGGCATCCAACAGTCCGACTATGTCAATGATATGTCATCGTTAGCCTCAAAGCTAACACCTACAGCACCTGCATCTATAATTGCAGAGGCAGATGCTGGTTTAAAGACGTCTCTAGATACTCAGAAGAGCTGCATGATGCTGCAGCTGGAGCATCTGTGGACTATTTTTTGTTGACGTCGATGAACTTTTCATCAGATCCATTTTTGGCAGCTCTAAAGTGATGAAGAAGATTGTGCGGCACATGCAAGAATTGATATTTACCCTCCTGATATTAGGCTCGGCGAATCTTGTATCCGCGGTACGTTGGCGCTCTTGACAATGTGGCTTAGTGAAGATTCATCATCTTCGAATATGCTTTGGTCTATAGGAGGATGAACCAGGGAGCGAAAAATTCAGGAAGGGCGGACGGAGAAAGAAGATTGACTACAGCAACCTAGTCGAGCACAGCCGCGTGGTAATGTGCAATTCTCGACATGCTCGTGCGACTGACATTGAACGAATAACTTATACCTTACCTAGGTGAATG
>Ga0307971_1001318_pt1 | contig 12524 bp, 14 predicted proteins | sample OrgLakmetagen714_FD_201820 | JGI IMG/M metagenome (GOLD analysis project Ga0307971, IMG submission 201820) | Saline water microbial communities from Organic Lake, Antarctica - #714 | ecosystem: Environmental > Aquatic > Non-marine Saline and Alkaline > Saline | place: Antarctica: Organic Lake... | reverse complement strand
CTGCGGCTGCCTCTGCTGCCGCTTGTGCTGCTGCAGCTGCTGCAGCTTCAGCGGCTGCCGCGGCGGCGGCGGCTGCCTCTCGCTCTGCCTTGGCCGCGGCTTCTGCTTCCAAGGCAGCAACTTTTTCCTTCTCTTTAGCTGCCTTGGCTGCTGCGTCGCCGTTGCCCTTGCTCTTTTTAGCTTTCTTTTTTGGGGCAGCAGGCTCAGGAGTAGGCTCCGGATCGGGCTCAGGCGCAGGCGCCGCCTCCTTGGCGGCTTTCTTTTCTTTCTTGGTGCTGGATGCTTTCTTCTTTTGCCCGCTGACTTTCGCTGGCGCCGCTGACTCAGACCGTGGGGCATCCTAATGGTTCAAAGCAGACGTAAGCACCACCAACCATTATGAAAAAGCACAACGAAAAGGTGGTTCGCCTCTTCATTTGATACATGAGCCGAGAAGCTTGGCACTGAGCTAACCAGTCGCCTCCTTCATAGTAAGTCTAAATGTAGCAGCAAAGCTGAGGCTCACCTTCGAGTTGTTGCTCATGCAGAAGGCAATGCCGCCGACAGCCGCGGCTGTGGCGCACCCACCGATCTGATTTTTGAGGAAGCCAAACGCAAGCAAGCATAGATAAAAGAAGAACCAAAGAGGCGCACATCGTGACAACAAACCCTTAACACTTGAAACCAGAGCAATCAAAGGATGCTTCACAATAACTCTGAATGTTTAGCCTAACGATGAAATGAGTGACAGGTGGGCATTTTTCATTTATGCAGTACTGGCTCCCACGCAGGAGCCATTGCTGGTCGCAGCTCGAGCACACCTCAGCTGCAAATAACTCCGTCATCGATTCCCAGAACACAATCAAATCTATGCAAAAGTGAAGAACGGGCGTGCAACACGGGCTCACCACGAGCGGGTTCGAGAGGACGTCCATTCTCGCCGAGGCCTTGTGGACTGTGGACAGTGAAGGAGTGAAGGTCGACAAGACGACACGACGACAAAAAAGCAAAAAAAAGGACCACGTAATCCAACGGATCTGAATGTTTGTACACCTGTCTCAAGAAATGGGACTAATATAGTAAAGAAAAATTATAGAAAGTGTGTTTAAGGATTTCAGGACATCAGTACTTGGATGAGAGATCTGTGCACCAAGCAGCATTTCAACGCGGAAATTAAAAATACACAGGAGCACAAAGAACAAAGAGCAATTGGGAGGATCGCCTAGGGCGCAAATGGCAGCAGGAGATGGATAACAGCGGAGGAGGAGGATGAGGAGAGAGGACGTTGACGTTGGGCGTTGGACGGAGGGTTTCAACTGTCGCCGTCCAGTTAGGGGACGATAACAATGAGGGCTGGTTATGGCTGTTATTGGCATTAATCCATACCCTCTGTCACCGCCCAGATAGGGGGGCGGTAATTTCATCATCCCTTGTCTGGATGGCGACAACAACTTACTAAATGGGTAGCGTTCGGGGTTCGGGGCCCGGTGAAGATAATACATTTCCTGGCAGGAAGTTGCTGTATTAGGTAGCAGCTTTGTTGTGTTGGTAAGCGAAATGTGCAGCTAGATCGTGTATCGCACCAGAGCAGCAAACCCTCGGTGACAGTGATACAAGCCACGTAGCCCAGATCAACGAAGGAGCCAGCAGATAGGGAAAGCACACATCACCCATAGCGCATAATGCGCATAGCGAAGAAAAATTTGATTGAATTCGAGTTCAGGGTTGGCAGCCCATATGAATATGCTTAAGCGACCTAGGGTATGGGTGCGTGCTCACCTGAACAATGCTCCGCGTCTCAAGGTAGCGTTTCACGTCCACGCGTGATTCACGCGTGGAGGCAGTAAATTTCCTTTTCGCATGATTTAAGCGCGATTTACGCGTTATTCACGCGCCAAATTTGCGTCGAGGGCATTTTTGAGACAGGCCCCGAAGGGCCGGAATTAGATGACTAACAGGTAGAAAAGCACAATTTTTTTCAATGCGGACTTGAAACGTGAACCACTTCGGTATCCTTGGAAATCAACTTCCTGCGTAATTTACGCGCAATTCCTAATTCCTAACCCAGCCGCGTCTGCTGCTGTGTGATTATCATGTTTTTGTCTTGGGTTATGGTAGTGTTTGAAATCGAAATAGACTACGCAGATAATTACTAATAATTACGAAAAAGCATAGACATATATGTATATATATGACAAAATTCAAATCCAAATCCAGTTGGCAACTGGGTACAATTTGAATTATACCGGGCTACTCGGCGCTTCGCTAGTAGTTTAGTAGTTACTACTTGGCATCTCGGCCATGCGTTCTCTCATTCAATACAGCCAGCTGCCTGCGACCGGAGCTCCATCATTGTTCGCGTAGCTGGAGCTGGAAGATCTCATCATTTCTCATCTCTTGAAGTCATGAGACAATGCCTTTTGTGTTGCTTCCCTGTACACGCGTATACGCCAAGCACCATCTTTTGAGGTGGGAAAGCTTCTTGTTTACGTTCGGAAGAACGACTTCACGGTCAGTGGTTTGAACTCGTCTTCGTGCTCTTCGCCGCCCACTTCGTCGTCTTCGCCTTCGTAGTACTCCGCGCCCCCCTCGGGCTGCACCGCTTGCAGTTCCATGTCGAAGTGCAAAGTCGCTTCTTCCACTGACGACAACAAGCGCTGCAGGTCGGCGGTCACCTGCGCCGCTCCTCGCTTGTGCTCGTAAATGGCCTGCTCGTAGTTCGGAATCATTCGAATCTAGACGCGCAGGAAAAAAGAGAAGAAGAAAGGCGCGCCATGAGAAGGAGGGACCAACAATGAAGATGTGAACAACGTCAGATAGCAGTGGAGGAAAAGGTAAGTTGGCTCCATTCAACTTCAAATCTGCTGCAACGGCAGCTATTGCCAGAGAAATATCTCTACATGTTCAAAGTTTACTGTAATTTCTATTGTGCTCATTTGGTACAGGGCTGCATGCGCGTTCGTCGCTCGCGTGCTTGCCATTTACCTTTTCCCTCAACACAGGCGGCACGTCCACGAGGGCCTGCTGAAGCTCGTTGTCGAGCACGCTAAAGATGGACGCTACCCGCTCTGCCAAGCGCAGTGCCAGCGTGGCGTCGGCGGCCGTTTGCGAGGCGCTGCTCACCGCCTGTTTAAGGAGAAAGTTATAAGGAGGGCGATCAAGCGTGAGTTTGTGGATGCGCAGAGGACGAGGCAAAAAGGCATAAGATCCCCCTAGCACTCTAAAAATCGTGTGCCTAAAATACAGGCAGCTCATTAGAATAAGACCGAAGCAAGCGCGGAGATTGGAAAATAGATCGAGAGGCAGCACTATGCAATTTCTCGTGCGCGTTCAACAAGGATCTACGGGATGAATACCTTGTACATGTCTTCAAGTTCCTCCTTGGTGACCGGTAACGATGCACCTCCGTGGAGGCAGTCGCCTAGGCACTTGGCGACGTCTTTGGCCGTAAACTTGTACGCCTGTTGACAAAAGAATAGAAGAAGCAAGCAAGCCGTTGGAGAGAGAAGCAACGATTAGACACATGAGCGCGGACATCGCAAGCACTGCACACATTCATGTATTATCGCGCGGGAAGAAATTCCAACGATGCGTTGTGGATACTGGTTTTAAGCAATAAAAAGTCAAAGAAGCAGGATCATTCTGGCGCGAATAAAAGAGGCTATGATGCTCAACACACTGAGGAGTGAAAGACAGTTCGACACAGAGAGGGCGAAGTTGACCTTGATGGACTGCTCGAGGTTGATGATTTTCTTCGCCGACAAGGAAAGCGCATTTGAGTGTTCTGCAGTACAATCAAGTTGAATTTCCAGGAGTTCCGCACGCATAGATGGTTGCACACGAGGGGTTGAGAAGGAAAGGGTGCAGCGGCATGGGAGGTTCAGCAGTGCGGTCGATATGGTAGTGCATACACAGTAAAGAACAAAGGCGAGTCAATTTCAGAGGAAATGCTCAAGTCAATGATTTCTCATAACATATGTCGGACTATGAGCAGCAGCGTTTTCTGATTTGAAGCAAGGCCTCACAAAGCATCATCTTTCTCTATCGTTCAAGAGCGCGTGGGTGCCCCCCCCCTTGGGCAAACGGGGAGCGCTTTAACAGCAGTTGGACAAAAGGTAGCGTCTAAAGCCAGGGGCAGTTCGTAAGCGTGCTTCAATTTATGCAATTTCACGTCAAGAAGAGTGGTCTCCTCATTTGCGATCGTGTACCTTTGTTTTTTGTCTCTGAGAGCTGTGCTCGGCGGTCGAGGGAGTAAATCTCGTTCTCTCGTGTCCGATCCGGGTGCTCCAAATCGTCACGCAAGCGATCGATTTCTTCCTGGGCCGCCGCCAGCTGGTCTTCCAGCTCCACTACGCGCAACCGCAAGTCTTCGTCCGACATCTAGTGTGCGCTCCCTGAACCAAACTGCGCGAGTACCAACGTCGAGTCTCAACTTTTACCGTTGTTGTTTTGTTGCTTTGCTTTTTTTTGTGCACCCTACCAGCAGGGGAGGAACTCTCGGAGGGTGTCGTGAGCGTAGAGAGTTTGATCCTTTGTGGGGGTTAGAAAAAAATATACGTCGGGCCGGAAACGCGGAAACCGGAAACGAAGCAGCTCGGACATTATTCCGCACGTGTTGTAAAAATGGCCCGTGGAGGAAGATGAGCCGCGGTATTCAGAAGGGCTAGGAAAGCTATAAACCTTACCTAGTTGCTGTATTTCATACGCCTAGTTCCTACAGCCAATCTCGTCTGCTTCCCTCTGATTTTCCGATCGGGAAAATGCCTGCTTGGAAGAGACTACTTGCGATTGCTTTCGGAATACCGGGTATGTGTGGCGTGGGTAGTGTTCAGCTCGGCAGAAGGACCCTCGAAGCTCAAGCAGGCCAAAGGAAATCGCCACACATGTGTATTGTCACCCATCACGAGCAGCATTTGGGCCCAACGATGCCGTCTTGCGCAACCGTAGAACGCGACGCCAAGAGATGGCTTGCCGACAACAACGACGATGACGTGGGCGTTGACGCCACCGCAACGGCTTTGATGCGAGAAGCCTGGACAGTTCGGCTCGCAGCTTGCGGCTCGCTCGCAGCGGCGTGCACTGCAGGCTTCTCTTACATTCTTGCTAACGCACCTGCACGCTTCAGCCGCCTCGACCGTGGTGCGTTCTTACTCGTAGGATTAGTAATTGAATGCCTTACTTACTAAAAACTCCGAGCACATTCAGTTGTCTCTGCCTTGATCGACAAGTACGGTCGAAAATCTAAATTTTTTTCTATCGCGCAACTCATCTTTCAAGCCTTTTCCATGCCAACTAGATGGCTTTCCGGAGGGCTTAACGCGTGACCTGCGCAGTCGCCTCGCTCAACTCGACAACACTTGCAAGCGCACCGGTAAAGCACAACATATTCGCCCTTTGATGCTGATCCCAGATGATTCATTTTAGAACCACATTTCGTGAAATGTGTGATTGCATACTTCTGCTTCCATTTCATTTTGTGTGGGGAAATTTCAGGTGCTACTCTTCCAGACGCGTCAGTGGATCCAACCGGGGACGGCAACGGTGGGAACGTCGAGCTCTCAGAGAAAGCAAAAGCAACCGCCAGTGACCGCGAAAGGAGAGAGCGATTGCGGCGCCCTGTCATTGGAGACCCGTTGTACGGAAACACTAGCCCCGCAGGGGCTGATGGTGGTGTGAGCAGGAAGAACACTGTGGAGGACTTGTGGTGTGCTGGCAGCGGTGATGCTTGGGCGAACGTGTCTCTCGATGTGCCTTCGCCTGCCATTTATAGCCCTTCAAAGGTGGACATCAGGAAGATGAGCTCAATGAACATGTCTCATAATGATTGTATCTACTGCTCCCTCGGTTTGCTTGTCTATTCATCCCTTGAAGTCTACTTTTCAAATACTTTTCACTTGGCATCTTTTCCTCGTTTGTCTCTTGTGGTTGTAGGGCCATCGACCGATGTCCTGGTGCAGTGTCGCGCTGTTGCGGCTGGCAGCAGCCCTCTTGCCCGAATGCGATATCGTAGGCCATGCTGACTCTAATCTCATGCTCTTCAACACGCTGAACGGCCACACATCCAATGGTTCGAGTGAACAAACAGATGTGAAGTAGCAATTACTTACCGCTGCAACCTCTCGATTCATGTAAAATTGTATTGTTCTTTTGAACTTGTCTTCAATGTGCTCACCTCGTGCGTCAAACTTGTGTCCCCGCTTGGTGTGCTTCATGATACAGGCGCAGGGATAGACACTTCTTTAGCGTCGCTCTTTCAGTCGCCACATTCGACCAGTGCGCTCTGGTCGAGTTCCTCGCATAGACCGACGCGTACTGGCAGTGGTGATGAATCAGCCAATGAGGTGTTCGCCACTGCAGCTGCTCCTGACGCTTCGCTCGTGTTGTTGCCACGTGTCGCTGCCACGGCTGTGCACGGACCTCTGCACCAATGGTGGTGCCAGCCGCTTACTGCTGCGACAGGGAGTCAACCCACCCGCGGTGGCAGCAGCAGCAGTGATAGCGCTATAAACAATGACGGCAGTGACAGTGCGCGAGTGCGACACCAGCATCAGCGACGGCAACGGCGGCGGCATTTGCTCGCAGAGACCACCATTAACGGAGCTGGCAGTGCACTGAGGAACACTTCTGCCTCCATGGCGCTCGCTGTTCTTGCTGGCAGCAGTGACGTGGCATCCTTGGGCGGTGCTAGTGGCGTCATGGTAGGAGACGTCAATGCTTTAAGTGGATCCTCGGAGCGCGCTGTCGCCATGCGGCTGATCAAAGCCTCCAGCAGCACCACTTTGCGCACCGCTCTGAGCATGTCAGCGTTGGCCCTCCGGCGCGCGCGCTCAGTGTCTGGCTGCAGCACCCTCGGCCCACCCTCGAAAATGACGCCAACCGTAGGCAATGGCGACGAAAAGATGCGCAGCGGCGGCGGCAGCAGCATTCGAAGCAGAAGCAGCAGCAGCAGCAGCAGCAGCAGCAGCACACTCCAAGCTATCAGCGCCCACGGCATAAATTCCGGGTCGGGGGACACTCGCGACCGTGTTGCAGCGGCACGCTTACATGCGTACCTGGACGGGAAAACTACGGGCAACCGCTTACGCGTTCGGCGCCACAGCCCACGCTCTCAACAACCACAAGGACCACAACAGGGATCACAGCCTTCTCTGTCCTTGACGACGATGAGGACAGACTCTGCACCAGCTCCAGGATTTGCACCTAGTACTCTTGCACCTGATCCAACAACCACTGCTTCCCTGTCCTCGCGCTCTGTTGATGCAGTGTTTCGTGCCCGGGAGCGGCGTAGCCGTTCTTCACACTTGGCTGAGGCAGGTACGGAGAGCAGCAGTATCAGTAGTGGTACCAGTAGTGGCAGCAGCACTGCCAGCAGCGACAGTGGTGGAGACAGCGGCAGTATTGGGACTAGAACTCACACCAACAGTGGTAGTAATTCGGCTGTTGCTGCTAGTGCTCCTGAGACAATGGCACTTAAATTTCCAGTCGCGCCACCTGCTGAACCAACACCGCTAAAAACACCACCATCTCTTTTAACACCATTCGTAGTGGAAGCACCGTCTCAACTCGTGCCTCCGAGCCATGGGGAACTGGTTCGAGCGTGGGAAGCGTCTCACAAGACGTCACCGCCGAGCCACGGAGATTTAGTCCGGGATTGGGTGCAACAACAGGAGGAAACGGCTAAAGCAGTGGCTATGCCTCATTCATCGACTTCAGCGGCTGAGTCAGCAACGAGTGCAACGAAAGGGGCTGGAAGAAGCAATCGAGACACCAGCGGCGGCCTGTTTCAAGCATCAAGCAAGAAAAGCAAGAAGAGGAAGAAGAACAACAAGAAAGAGCCTGGCGTTATTCTTGAAGTGGGCGATAAGGAAGGTGGCAGTGGCGAGGCAGAACCAGCTCCAAAAGCTCCACCATTTTCGGTGCTTCGAGCAACAGCCACTCTCGTTGTCCTCGTTGTGCTCGCGGCTGGGCTTGCGCGCTGTTTAGGCTTGATTGGCGACGACATGACAAGAGGTTTAGGAGGTAGCTACAGGCGCCGACCAGGGCTTTTTCCTGGCCCGGTCTACACGCCATCCCTCAACAGCCGCTTTCGTCCTGTGCTCGATGCACTTGCGTCCACCCCCTGGCGAAGTCACACCACCTCATCCGCACCCGACCAATTCTTGCCGGATTTCTTGCCGGACCTGTGGACTGCATCTCCTTCGCAGTCGCCCAGAAACCGCCATCGCACCAGTAGCAGCACAACCCAGACATCATCGTCGTCGTTTGTGGTTCAGGGGTTCGGCCCTACTGGTGGTGGAGTTGGAAGGCCTGTAGGGAAGCCCCCTGCCCCGTGAGCCACACACATATTGGGCGTCGAGGGCCAGATATGGAAGCTTACGGTTCGACTGGCAGTCCCATATGCCATTTTTCATCTTATTTACTCTCGGTATTGTATTCTAATTCCTGACCCTAAGTTATGGTTCCAGCTCATGGAGCTACGATAGCTACGAGCTTTTGAGCTATGAGACACCACCGAAATCACATACTAGATACTGTACATAAGAAAATATTAAAAAAAAAACAACGCGCAGAACTAAGGGCTGCACGTCAGAAAGTCTATTAGCGGTTCTGCTTGGAATGGCTCACCACGGGCAATGGGGATACCAGGATATTAGCCTTGCTCGCTGAGTATGGGTAGTGAGAAGAATTCGCAGCTGGACTCTATGAAATCAACCGAAATATAAACTAAGGGAACTGGCGACGTAATATTCGCTTCTCGAAATAGAGTGAACCTTCTGCCTGTTGGCCTTCTCATTCCGCCCCGGCAAGGCTTGTGTCTATTAAGAATCAAGAAACAAGAGGATTATCATCCAATTCAAGAGAGAAGAGAGCTCATTCTTCATTCCTCAGAAGTCTACTAGACAGTCAGACAGTCAGACAGTCTAGTCGTTCCGTTTTTCTATCATTTTTCTATCATACCACATTAGTGCATCTTTATTACCGGGAGACGACTGGACGAGGTGACGAGGTGCAGGAAAAGCTCATCTCCTTGCTGGCGTTAATCGACAGCAGCGTGGGGCGGAGATGTCGGAGACCGAAGAGGCGATGGAGGCGGTGTCTCAAGCACGTCACCAAGTGGATCGATTCCTAGCGCCTATCAAAGTGGACAGCTATGACGCACCATACCGCGATAGGTAGGAGTTCTAAAAGACGACATGAAGAAAATAGCGAAGGAAGACAATCATAGTGACTTCTAAGAAAACTCGCAAAAATGTCCCTAGCGCTCTGCTTTATAACGCTTCCCGCTGCTATAATCATCACCAATGATATCTCTTAATAGACGAAGGTATTTAACGCTGTGTTAGCTGTATTTCACATCTATTTTTTTCTCCTTCCGACTCAATTTATGTTTTCACGTTGTCACGCGGTGATGGCAAAACAACAAAATGAACAGTCTAATCTTGACAGCGCACATTTTGGACACGCACAAGAGCCGGCTCGAAGGCCTTGAAAGAGCAGCGACACTACTAGCGCCTCTGCGGGCGAGTTTGTTCGCCGTTTCGAGCAACGTTAGTGACGTCTGGGGGCCAGAAACTGCAGCTGAGCTAGAGGCCTTGCTGCCGCCACGCCCGGGTACGAAGCCTCAGATCAAAGGAACACAAAAGAGTACACAACAACATGTAAGCTTGACTGCAGCGCCCTTGCCTGAAGCAGAAACAGCGCCACAGCTGCTGCCTCCTCATTTCAGCTCATGGCTCAAGGTAGCGCCAGATCCTCACTTTGCAGCCACCGCGCAGCAACAGCAGTCAGCTTTTGTCGAACAGCAACGCAGCCGCACACGTGCAGTGGCAGCAAAGCTAGCTGCTGCTGCTGCAATTGAGGAGGCGGCCACGACAAGTGGTGATGATGCTACGGCCACAGCAGTCGACGAAAACAGTGATGATGTAGCAGTAGCGCCCCCGTTGGTGTCAACTGCACGCTGGGCGCGAATTCGTACCGTTGTTTGGGAAGCAGCCGCTACTTCTCCCGCTGTAGGGTTAGGCTTTGGAGAGCGCAAGGTTGCAGTGCGCGACGCACTACAGGCGCAATTTTACCCTCCGCCGCCGCCGCCGCCAGTGGAACCTGAGCTCGAAAATTCGTCTCCTGAGAGTTCGACACTAGAAAGTGCACCCACGCCTGAGGGAGTTAGCGATGGCGGCGGTGCGGATGGTGGAATGAGCAAACCAAGCTCAGAAGAAGCAGCTACTAAGAACGAAGGAGGAAAATCTGGCAGCAGCAGCAGCAGTGTAGAGGGAGGTGAAGGCAACAGTAGCACAATCGATGCTTCCAATTTGAACCTAGCGAATCGTGTGGCTCAACTGGAGCTGCTAGCGAATCGGCACCATCACCGACTCACGACTGAGCTGCCTCCGCTGAAGCAAGAAGTGGGGCACTTGCGGCAAGCCAGTGCACAGTTGCGGGGGCGCGTGACCAAGCTGGAGCGCGAAAACCAACGGTTGAAGGATTGGGTGGCTGCTTACCCAGCCTTATATGAAGCTCAGGTGAGGATATAGAAACCTTAAGCCTACAGGTGCCATCTCCGTCCTAGTACAGGCTGTTTACAATTAGTCAAAGTGTATCGAAAGTGTGCGTTTGTAGTCTCTTCCTATCGTAGACTACTACTCGCGCACACCAATGTGCCTTGTTTTCTTCTCTCTCGTGAATGCTTACGTACTTAAACGAAAAACACGTGTATCAGATCCGCCGGACGGTGCGAGAAGAGCCCTGGTTCTTGGAGACGGTGGAAGAGTACGCCAGAGCAACGATTGAAGCCAGTGGTCTCCCTATTAGGATGCAAACGCAGGAGCAAGCATCTCAACAGGTAGGGTTTTATATGCAAGCTTCAGCTTAAAAAATCAAGGCATCTTTGAGTGCATAGATAGAACTCTTTTTTTTTGTCTTGGTTTGCATTGCAATACTGACGATGATGTGTTATCTTTTTCCTCGACACACCTGCCTCTCTTGACACACTAACAGGTCGGGGCACGATTAGCTCGCACGGAGACTCGCAGTGTAGATGCAGCAGTGTCTCAAGTGCTCGGCATGATGTTGCGCGCGGGCTACCTCCGCCCTGGCCGGTCTACGCACGACCCAGACCTGCAGTTTGAAGCTAACGTATGTACCGCATTAAAACAAAATGTACTGCATGCTTATTATTACATCGATTTCTTCATTTTTCCGTAGGTATGCATTTATTTGCTCTCCTGTTGTTCTTTCTTGCACGGATTTAATAGATGTCGATGTGTTGATGTTTCTTCTCCTCACCTTATTTTGCTATTTTTCATCTGGTATGCTTACTTAATTGATGACGACCATTCCTTCTTCTGTCTTCTCCATTTCTCAGATTGTGTCGCCAGCCGCAGCCTTAGAAGCTACCCAGGCCGAAATCAGTGCAGACCCAGCCAATGCGCTTGAACCTCCCTCGGAGAAGGAAGGCGAGGCCACCACCACCGGAGAGGCAGCAGCAACTGCAGCAGCAACAGATGGCGCAGCTACTGCAGAAAGCGAAGGAATAGGAGGAGAAAAGGAGTCCGAGAAGCACCACCCCGCAGCGTTTGCGGTCAGCACCAAGGTCACTTTTTCCACCCCCGTAAATTTACGCGAAGTCGAGGCGAGCGTGAGCAGCGTGCGCGACGACATGGAGACCTGCACGGCGGCCGTGGAAGAGTGCGATGCCAACGTGAAGACGTGTGTCACGCACGAGGAGTTAGATCGTGCCCTGGACCTCGAGTCAGAAGAGTAAGTGCATGGACAAAGGATGTGTCTTAGGGTTGTAGATTGGCTACCGTATGTGAACAAAGATCAGAATTGCTCACTTAGTACGCACGCATGCTCACATGTGTGCGTCAACTTCAACAATTTTTATGGCGTATTGATGTGTCCGACAATTTGTTCCCTTTCATTTCATCTCGCCTCGCAGAGCCTTAGCCGACCCAAAAGGCAATCCCTTGCTTCGCATGAAAGGCAACCTTGAAGCGTCTCTCGCTGCAGCGGTGGCGGCTGCCGACACACGCACTTCTGAGCAACTCGTGGCCTCTTCTGCTGCGGCAAAGAAAGAGCTGAATGAGGTCAACGACCGTATTTCTACGGCCTTAGCCGCCCAGTCCCGTGCTCTGCAAGCCACCAATGACCGCACCTCCAGCGGAGAAGAAAAGCAAAGCGAATTCGACGCCAAAATCGCAGCCTTGACGGCGACTATGAACAACTTGCCGGATCCAGCCCCACAGATCGAAGCTCTGAACGCCCAAGGCTTTGATTTATTGGCGGCAAATGGAAAGCTAGCAGCCCAGTTAGCCACCGCTGTGAGCGAGTCCGACACGATTCGCACCAACTTGAGCCATTTGACCCACGAGTTCAAGCACGCGGGCTATTGCAAAGCAGCCGATCTGATGGACGCAGAGGACCGCCTGAAGAAGACTATTGACACGTGCCTGGTTCGTAATCATAATTATCTTCACTACAAAAAGACATGAGCTGCTTGAATGCTGCATTCATCGAAATGCACTAGACCATCATGCTTTGCTTCA
>Ga0307971_1001307_pt1 | contig 12582 bp, 16 predicted proteins | sample OrgLakmetagen714_FD_201820 | JGI IMG/M metagenome (GOLD analysis project Ga0307971, IMG submission 201820) | Saline water microbial communities from Organic Lake, Antarctica - #714 | ecosystem: Environmental > Aquatic > Non-marine Saline and Alkaline > Saline | place: Antarctica: Organic Lake... | reverse complement strand
CTTAGTGAAGTTCAGTTAGTGGCTTCCGTGGAGTCTTCATGTCTCAAGCGCTCACAAAGGGGCCATGGTGCGCTATTTTCAAATCTACACAGGTGTCGTCGAAATTGAACATCAGATCTCAAATCTCAACACGCCGTCAAAAATGAACATGTTGAGATTCGTCATCTCATGTTCAATTTTGATGGGGTTTTGGTCTAATATGATACAAAATAGACGAATCTCAACACTTTTGCTGGGTTGAAACTGGCTGTTAGCCAAGTTCGAAGTATCTCGTATGGCAACAAGTTTTCGAGCTTCTGGCTTCAACAACAATAATTTTACCGATGATGTCACATCGAATCATCACATCATCACTTCGTACTTCGTAGGCATAGGCTGACACCTCCCTTAGGCTGCCAGCACTGTGCCCTTGAGACCATGAGACATTTAATAAGACTTCAGAAGGTGGCATATTCATCCCTAAGCTTAACTCGAGCACCTAGACCACCGGCTGGGGTTCGGCCGCAGCCAGCACGGAAGAACGGGGGAAGTAACCTCCATGGCCCTGAGAAGGGTGCCGAAGGTATGATTCCTTCTCTCAGTATACAAGGCCCTCAGAAAAATAGGATAAGCACATCAAAAAATATATCCAGATGAATTATAAGGCGGGGCGCTGATCTACGCCGTTTTTTTTTTTTTTTTTTTTGGCATCGATCGTTGATAGGAGTTATTCGGAATACAGAAGCAACGGCCGAGGGCGCAGCTGGCAGCGAAGCTGCGGCCGGCGACGCAGCGTGGACGTCTGCGGAAAGCTCGAGCGCTTCGGCCACGCCTTTGACGCGAGACCAAGCCACTCGGCTCTTTACGGTGGCGGCGTTGCCCTTCGTGGGGTTTGGCGTGATGGACAATTTCATCATGGTGCGTGGTCGCCCGAGCTCAGGGAAAAAAGGTTGAGGGGAAGAGGATGCCTGGCCTTGCATGACACATGCACCACAAGTATACGTGTGCGCGAGCATCCAAAGTTTGGAATATGGCGAGATGAAGAGAATGCTCATAGGACGCTTGAGAGTTCTCTTTGAGGAGGGTGGGGGGACTGAAATTTATGTGGGAGTGGGAGAGACAAGCACGGGACTCCTGACAGCAAACGTTCAAATGGCAGCGAACAAATTTCCGATACTCAGGAATAGGCGGGCAGATTTGTTAGAAAGATGAAATTGATTGACTATAATTGGCTAGCTCTTTTTGTTTGCCGACTACCTTACCTCTTTTTTTTCTTCTTTTTTCTTTTTTCTCCACACTGATCCACCCTCACTGGGCCCATTGCAAATGAATTCGATAACAGATTGTGGCCGGCGATTCCATCGACCAGGCTTTTGGCGTGACGCTCGGCATTTCCACGCTGGCTGCAGCGGGGCTGGGCAACTTGCTGAGCGACGTGGTGAGATCCAAAAATCTCCAATGAATCGAAGCCTTGAAACGCTCCGAACAGCAGAGCTCCAAACCTACTTTTTCTCATGATACGCGAATGCATGTTAGGCGCCTGTAGGATACTCGCAAAGTGCTCCTATTACAACATGCTTTTGCCTCTTTCTTCTTCTATTTCTTGTGAATGAAAGGTGGGCCTGTCCGCGGGGGACGTGATTGAGCGGTGGTGCTTCAAATTAGGGTTTCGAGACCCTCCTCTCTCGGCGGCCCAACTGGCCTTGCCTCAGGTGAGTTATCATAAAAACCTGGTTATTCTTTCTTTGGTTTCCTGAAGAATTATCCATGACTGCTTCTGAACCCGTTGCATGCCGCTCTCCTTATATTCTAGTTTTTGTCTCTTTGGCCTTTTGTCGTTGTCTTCCCCCTTAATGCACGCTGATTGGACAAACGATCGGTGTACTACTACTGCTCTCTCAGGTACGGCGCTTGAAGTCAGCAGCCTCCGTGCTGGGCTTGTCATTGGGGTGCTTGATTGGCATGCTGCCATTACTGTTCATGACCGACCGGAAAGCCATGTATTTCGACGACAAAGAGCTGAGCTTGTACGAGACTTGCTTTCAGCCGTTTGGAGTAGAGCCCAAGGTAAACAAGGGAGAAGTGCATGGGGCATGCACAGTGCGCCGCGGTTGTTGTTGTGGCCGTGTGCTGCGTGGTAACCTGCTACTTTTCTCAAGAAATGGCACATCATAGACCACCACGGGGGAGGGGGGGCTGTGAAATGTTTCCCTTGGGTTTTCTTTTTTGACCTGCGCAACCGCCATTCTCTCTCCCCCCAACAGGACTTTTTCGAGCTCATGACCCACGGCAAGTGGTGCGTGGCCGACCCCTCAGCAGTGATGGTGGCCGCGGGCAAGCCTTTTGAAGCTGTCATTTTGCTCCACCAAGGCACTGCGAGCGCGTACGTTGGGGGCACGGCTTCTCCTGGCGACAAAGTAAGAATGAAAAGAGCATATTATTAAATGCGGTGGATTCGAGTCCTGACTGAATGTGGTTTAATTTTTAACATCATGCATCGAATTATACTCTCGTGCTCGTTGCTATTGGCTCTCTCTTTCATGCTCACATTCATTCGCTTTCTCTTGCCTGCACGCTCGTTCCCTTCCTTCGTTTTTCCTTCTCTTACTCCTTTCCAAAACTTCTTCTTCTTCTTCAGGTGAACCTCACCGGTCGCGACAAACTCTACAACTACCGCGGCCGCGGGGGTGCAGTGACGCCTCCAAACTCGAACGCTGCCGGCAGCAACAGCCCTACCAGCAGCTTGAAGCGCAGCATCAGCACCATGAGCAACAGCGTCAGCAACTTGGGCCTCGGCGGCGGCGGCGACAGCAGCAGACACTCAACTCCGGTTACTGCCAGCGCGTCAGCCATGAGCACCGCTGGCTCTTCGACTACCGTTGCAGCTACCAGTGCTGCGGCGAGCAAGGAAGCCGCGGCGGCGGCGGCAGCGGCTGCCACGTTAGCTCGCAACAACACGGGGGAAGTGGTGCGGGGCAGCGTCATCGGCGGGTCGGCCCTGGTGGACTTGCGGGTGCTTGGCGTGCCTTACCCCAATGAAGTGGTGGCCACCTCCAAAGTGCAATACGTGCAGGTGTGGTGTGGGCGCGGCACATGCATTCATGGTTGATGCACATGCATATTTCTCAGTGTGCGCGAGCATTCTAGAAAAAATCATGCGCCAAAGCAATCGGGACTATGCATTTAAAGTTGATTTCTTAAATTTGCTTTTTTTTCGTTTGTTTTGCACCCGGTGCCTTCTTTCGTTGTTCTGTTGTTCACGCACACCATGTCTTGGATTTGTATGGTTTGTGAATTTGACCTTGTGCTCTTGTCTTTTATTCATTTTGGTGGTAATGATTTTGCTCTCTACTATAGTGGGACATCAATGAGCTGCGGGACCAAATGAAACGCAACAAAAACGTCGAAGCCGCGGTGTTTTCCACCCTGTACTTGGACCTTCTCGAAGGGCACTCCAGCATGAAAGAGAGCGAGGTGAGAGGAAGATGAATCTATTTTTTTGGAATGCGTCAGTAAACTGACAGGTACAACAACTGAAGTTCAGGTCGAACCATGAAGGCATTCTTCAACAGCACTTCACATGCTCTGTTTCACTTGCCTATCTTTTTTTTTATAAATCTATATGTATTACCGCCAATTGCAGATGGCGCGAGGCGACAGCAACAACGACAACCGTGCAGTGGACCTGAGCGAGTTTGCGGTGCTGGTGCGCGCGATTTTGGCCGATGGAAAAATCCACGAGTCGGAAAGGAGACTGGTGAGGCCACAAAAGTTGCATGAATATGAAAAATGGCGCCAATTGTAGTTCTTATTGCCTTCCCATCATGCTTGTGAAACCTCGTCGTCTTTCTGTCCCAGACTCACCGATTTCGATACCCATTTTCTTACTCCTCTTCTTTCTCTTTCTGGCCAATCCAGGTCCGCGAGTTCATGGCTTCGAAAGGCTTGTCGGCTTCGGACTTGCGGCGCGAAGCCGCAGCCAACGACTGGAGTGAAGCCGAGTGGCTCGCGGGGAAAAAGAGCAACTTCGAGGTCAGAGAAAGAAACGAGTGTGCGCTGTTGCGCTTGCTTCATGGCCTTGATTTGTAACGCCACGCAAGAGCCCACTAATATACTTCTTTCTTTCTTTTCTCCTTCTTCCGCGAGCAGTATTGCCTTTTCTCGAGTTCTATTTCGTGCTTCAGCACTCGAAATGTGTACTTCCCTTGTATGTTTTTGATTTCTCCTTGCTGTTCTCACAATTTAAGCTCACTTCCTCCTTCTACAACTCTTCTATTTTTATTTTTCTCCAGGACGAGAAGGAACGAGAAATTCGGGAGCGCATCAAGGAAATTCCGAATATGCTCAAGAAAGCGGACATACGAAGCCGTGTCACGTCAAATTTGAACGCACCGAAGGCAGAAGACAGCGGCTTTGCCAAGTGACATTGACACTGAAAGCCATACTCAACAAAAACACACAGGCAGCCCCATCAGCAGTACACTGAACCGCCACGATAAGAAACACGAAAGAGTTTTGCTGCCTTCAAGTCTTGGCGTAATTGACACACAACACGCAACCGCAACACAACATACACCCAATTAACCCGAAACCGAAAGCGAAACCCGAAATTTACTCACACCCCACACCCACAACCCACAGGAGCTCTTGGCTTTTGGAGCTTCCACTTTCTTAGCGAGACGGGCGACAAACCCAGCACTCGGAAGCAGAATACTACGGCATGCATTTATATAAAATTAACTACCACCGCCCCAGACCTCAAGCACCGGAATCTGGGATCTACGGACCTAGTAGGACTTCTAGCTAGAACGATATTCGCTTGACTCAAATTACTGAGACTAGAGATTATCCAGAAAACTAGAAAAGCAAACCGGGTTCAAATCGCAATACGCAACGCACACGAGTGGCGTAGAGTTCTCTAACTCGACATTAAGGGTCTACAAAAGGTGCAAAGAATCGCACCAATCGAACCACATTCAGTTGGATCTCACGCTTATTTCACAAAACCGTGCTTCTTGTTCTGGAAGTAGCACGAGCCGCAGATGGCGCCAGTGCCGCCGCCAACAACCGCAACTAAGCCACCGACTGTGCAACAGCAATGAAAGTGTGGGTGAGAAGTGGAGAGGAAGGGGAGAGACGGGGAGAGAGAAAGCGAATGAGAGCGAAGCCCGCATCGTAGGCACAGAGGAGGCATGTGCGAGCTCTGTTATAAGCAAGATGACGAGCAGATCTACACAACAGTGATAACTACAATAAAATTTCCGTGCGAGCACTTACAGATGAGAGGTGCGCCAAAAGGCTTGCCGTCGAACACGTGCTGCAACGGAGAGGGAAACGACGCGAAAGATCAGACAAGGGTGAGGTTGGATGAGATAATCGCAGACGCAAGGACTATCACATAATAACGGGAATACAGCGTCTTCCAATATATATTGGGACAATGTAAAAACTGGCGCGCCATTGAGAAACGCAGCTCACCTCTTGGGCGCCTCGGAGCGGGGCCGAAGTCCGGAAGGACCGCACGGGCGCAGTGAGGACGGGGCGGACGAAACGAGCGAACATAGTCTGACAACCCATATGTAAGTCAAAAAGCGTCAGGTGTTACCGATATATGCTAACACAAGTGCAAGAATACGATGCCTTGACACGCAACGGCGGTCACATACCTTTGGGCGGACGAGAGCAGCAGCCTGGAAAGACAGCAGCGTGATGCTGGGCCAACACCATGAATAATATTTCGTCGGTTTACGTAGCACAATAAATTGATTCTGAGAATTCGAGTTTTGGGCGCCAACAAAAAGAAAAAAAAATGCTTCATACTACTTAGTAGTAGCATCTATTTGATACCATAGCATTGATAGCTTGTACAGGAGCCTGTACTATAGCCTAAAGCTGCATATTTGTAATTGCTGCTTCGCCTTACAGCTTCGTAGCCTTTGTAGCCCTGGCGAAAGTGCGTGACTCTACGCTCTGGCTGCGTATTTCATTTTGTAGATAATTTGTCTGAATGATCGTCGAGTAGTAGTTAGTCCTGTCTTAGCTCTGGCTTAGCTTCTAAGCATGCTACTTGTTTTCACAAAAAGCTGCTATATTTATTCGACTGATTTAGAGGTTACATAAGTTAGGTTTTGATTGTTTAAAAAAAAGGAAAAGAGAGTGCATTCTGGAGTTGAGTTACGAACCGCGCGCACTCATGGAATCTCAGGCTTCTGCAAGTCTTTCATCACCGCTGCTCGAAAGCGAGGTCGGTGCCAATGGTTCTGGCTCATGTGCTTCTGGTAGCCACTCAATCAGAGGATCAAAAGCTTCAAATACGGCTTCGAAGAAGGATACTGGTGCTTCTGAAGAGTTGTCTGGCGAACGTCTTATGGTTCCAAATGAAATGTGGGTCGAGATCGGGGAAGAAATGGCCAAGCCGATGGTAGGACGAGTAGTGCGACGGGCAACTCAGGTGACCATCTCAAGTTGTCAGACTTCGTAAACATCTTGGCCAATGTGCCTAGGTAGTTTTAATTGCATTTATTCCGCTTGTCGCGATTCAGCAATACTCTGACACTCTTTTCTTTCAGCATTTCCTGTTCTCAGCCCATTATCACGCTTTCTTGTGTGGATTTATTTTGACCGAACGGACCCAGGTCCGCCTCGAAACTTTATCCGATACGGGCCTAGCCATGGTCTTCGTAGCATTGCTACTCGGTGTTCTAGTGCCGTGGGCAGTAATTCAAGCAACTCTAAGAACCGTCGACGACGACGATAACATTTACGCCCGTGGTAGCTGTCAATTAGCCTACAACGCATCAGCAGTGGATGATATGATGAATGCTGCCGACGAGGAGGTAGGGAGGTAGGCCATCATTGTCGCAAAACACACTCAATTATTCTGCTGATTCCACCCTTATCTATTTGTTCTGGCCTGTACGCTTTATCTATAAAATAATGACCGTCAGTTGGATGATGCTTGCGATACGGAAGCAGTCGTGCGCCTGCGGCTAGCAGCTTTTCTGGGTGCCTTTACGATCATGTGGGCTATTCGCGTCGCCGTTCATTGGGGCTATTGCTACTGCGATTATTGCGTTAAGAAATGTGCCTCATGGTTGGGTCTTTCGTCTCTTAGTAAGTCAAACAACAGCACTCTGTTGAGTGATAATGGAGAAGAAGAAGCAGAAACCGAATTACCAAGTCACAAGCAGAACCGCTTCACGATGGCATGGCCGCATTGCGCAGTGTTGCTCTTTTTGGCCGGTCAAATTATGCTCGAAGACCCTTCTGCGGCCTTTGCCTATCATGCAAGCGGGCAAATCGACCAGTTTGTATTTGGTGGTGCACTGAGGAAATGGCAAACTGTGGGTTGTGCTTGCATGACCTTTGCGGTTCTATTGCTCGTTGATCACTGTCACCGTGCTGCTGGTGCTTCCACGGAGGCATCGAAAAGTCCGCTGCCTTCAGGGGCAATGATTGGTGAAACATCAAGAATCGAATCGCATGTGAAAGCATCCGTGAAACATGGGGTCAATCCTGGCCCTGGCAAATTTCTGGCCATGGCTCTCGCGAGTTGCTGGTGATTTCATTCGCCAGATTGTTGTGAAGACTATCTTGAACAAAAGTGATATGGTTTTAGAACCAATAGAATTGCGACTAAGAATGGATCTGAGCTAAACTTGTACATCGCCGTATATCCTACGACTGAATAATTTCGTTGCCGCTTTACTTTTTTCGCTTTGTTTTATCCTTTGGCTAGGTAGCTTTTGAGTTCTGAGTAATGATTTATTGGTTCTCTTATCTCTATTCGCTTTTCTGAAACGTACCGACAACCAGGCCATTATTTTTTTACGGCCATGTCATCGGTAGTCGCGACGCTTTGTTTCAGGATGGAACGACTTCATTGAGTGCCGAAAACAAGCACATAATTCGAGTCGTTTTTTGTTCTTTGAGCTTGGGAGCCTCGATGCGTTGGATGTTGAATGCTTACCTTGCTGTCCGGGCTGCGCCATATATGAGCCATCGGTGCGAAAGAAGACTTAACGTATCACTGGATTTTACATGTTCTTTATGGATGGCAATATTCTCACTGGAACGATAATGCCCTCTTGCGTTTCCATCTCCTCTGTGTGAATGCTCACTCAACCCTATTCTTACATGAATGCTTGACTGTGTGAATCAATATAGTTATGAGAATTTGCTGCTGCGGCTCGTCTTACCACCTGCTTTCATTACTCTTGCGCTTGTTACGATCTTCGCCTACACTTTCGCCGTTCTTTACATCACGACTCTGGTTTGTGATTTGTGATTTAGTCCTTTATTCATTTTATGCACAGGGTTATGATTTGCGTGCACGACTATCATTGTGAATTATATTCAGATGTGAGCTTGATAAATCACCAAATTTTGCGACAGTCTTTTGACATCGTGAAATCGGTGTATATTTCATCATCGAAGCTTCACTTTCATCATGCCTGTCACGAATTCTCTCTTATGTTCTTTCTATGCACGCGTGTCTTTCCCTAGATTTTGCCGCTCTTTTTGGCTTACGCGCACCTTCCTCCGGGCTCCGCTCAACTTCACCCGGTTATTCGAAGCCGCCACAAATTTCTGGCCCTTTTATTTGCTCGTCGCCGCGCCGCACTGAACAGAAAGCACCGTTCTCGCGTTCGACAGGCTGTGTCGGCTGCACATGGCAGTAACACGGGCGGAAGAGAACGGCTCCGCAACCCTGCGGTCATGGCTGCAGCGGTGGCTACTGCTGCTAGCGAGGTTGCTGCGCAGGCTGAGTATAGTTTGGTAGCAGGCTTTGAGCGCGGTGTTGGAGCTTTAGGCAACTTAGTGGGTATTGATTTGGGCATGGGAGCGCAGGCGCCTTTTCAAGACCACGATATAGAGGACTTCGATGACATGGGGAGCGACAGTCTACGAGGGGATACTACTTCAGCGCAACAGCATGAGAATGACAGAAGTAACAGTAATTGCAACGGCATCAATAAGTGCAGTACTATTTGTAGTGATGATGAGATCGAAAACCACACTGACAGTAAAGGTAATAGTAGTAGCGCCAGCGAAGATGAAGACGTCGACGAAGATGAAGACGTCAGGCTTGGTAACGGTAAATATTCACGTCAGAGGCTTCCTCGCAAGCCAGCACTGTGCCTTGAGACAGCCCTTTGGGCCGCACAGCTTTCCAACTTGGCTTATTGGGACCCTACTGGGCCTGTGCCTTCCTTTCTCGAAGATAATGCTGACAAATTCAGTAACTCATGCGATGTTACAAATCCTGATGATGTCAATGAGACACCTCGGAAGCATTTGGACTTACCAGTACCGTCGGCCAATGGGTGTGGAAAGCTCAATGAGAGCGACTTGTGCGGCCTGGCTCGGCACTCTATCTACTTGGCGGCCGCCATTCATGACTACGGCACGGGCACGCATGTGCACGTCTATGTTCAGGTGTGATATCTAGGAAGTATAGAACTGAATTCCTTTCTCTTCACTTTCATTTTGTTTTCTTCATATTCGAAAAGTGCAATGCACTTCACGCATCATTATGTTTCCCCAAACCTTTCACAAGTGACATTCTATCTACAGGACCATGATAGCGAGACTTCCGACACATCACTTGGTAAATTGCCAAAGCGCACACGCACTGTGTGGGTATCATTTCGAGGCACCAGTTCAGCGGCTGAGCTTTACTACAAAGATCTCGATACGAAACAGATGCCATTGACCTTGCAATCCGTTGATTCTCAAGAAGACAATGACACTACCACGGAGAATGATGGTAGTAACTTTGGCATAGGTGGTAGCAGCATCGATCGTCGTGCCAGCCAGCGTTGCTGCCGCTGTTGTGCGGGCTGTATGCTCTGCACTAGTGGTCTGATTTTTTGTGGCATGGCTGCATGCTGCTGTGCTGTATGCTGTCCGCTGCGACTTGATGACAAAAATACAGTAGCGCATGCGCATAGGGGATTCTGGGTCGCTTATGCCGCGGTAGTCACTACAGTAGGGCTTATACGATACATGGGAAAGATTTGAGACAAAGAACTATTTTATCAAATGTTTGTTGAAACTACACCACTTCAATGAAATGTAACTCAAATTTGTTGCTCAAACGGTCCATGCTTTGCAGGTCCGCATTCGTCTCTTCGCGGTACTTTCTGATATCATACTTTCATCGCCCTCGAAACCAGTAACCAATGCAGCCAGTCATAACCGTCGATCAGAGCAGTTGTCCTCGTCACCAACACCTTTAAGTGCCGTTGTTTTCTGTGGGCATAGCTTGGGCGGCGCGCTTGCGTCAATTGCGGCCCTTGATTTCAACCTTGCGATGAAACAAGGTAAGTTTATGGAATTGCTTGATTTGTGCTACTTGACGGAGGGGTCATTAGAGTGAAGGTACACGACAATCTTACGGCCTCTTAATTCACTGACGAGTGGGCTGGGCTAAAGATAATATCATATTGCACGGCAGCTCTCTTTTATCTTCATACTATACATCATATTATTTGAGTACACTATCATCTGCGATTGTGCACTCAATTCAGGAGTGGTGCTCGAACCTCTGCACCCAGAAGATGCGGCTGCTGCTACTGCAGCCCTTGCCAAGTCCCAGGGAGAAGCGCAATCGCCCCTTCAAGAAGGAGGAATTGCCTCCGCTACAGCTACCACCAACGCCACTGCAGACTCAGCAGCTCCAACTCCTGCTTCTTCTCCTTCCTCTGATGCAGCTCCACTTCTGCCAGAATCTGGTGTAATTGCAGATACAGCTTCAACACTTCCTACGATACCTTCGCTGAAGGCGTTGCGTAAACGGCTAGCTTGTGTAGAGTGCTTCACATTTGGGTCTCCTCGAGCTGGCGATTTGCCTTTGGTGTTGCTCAGTCGGCGCTTTTTGCCCCTCTGCTGGCGGGTAGAATGATCATAATTATGAACCGTCTCTAAATAAGACATGTCTATTGGAAGCAATAAAAGTTGTCTTCTCGTGCTCGCAAATATTGGTCTTGTTCTACGTGGTTTTCATTAAAACCACGCAAATTCCAAGCATGCGGAGCTTTGTATCTAATTCTTGTGCTCTCTTTCTTTGCCCTTTCTCCTTTTTCGTCTGATTTCTGCGAGGTGGTCTGCGAAGGAGATTTGGTAACTGCTTTGCCGCGAGTGCACTGCGGGCCCTTAACTTTTTGTGAAGCATGTTCGCCTCGGCTCTGTTGTGGCAACTTGTTCTGCGGTCTACGGGAATACAAACACTTGGGCATTCCCGCATTCTTGGGACGCAAAAATGCTGCCCGAGGTGACCTGCTTATAAACCCATCCGGAGTGGAGCGGGTGGCATATCTTCACTGGGCGAGATCAATGGCCAGCCACCAGGTGTGTCTTCGAAACGAATCTTGGTTGGTTTATCTGGCTTGGCAGATGAAATCAATCAAACTGTACGCACTTTAAATGCTTAAACCAATGGGCCTCGAATCCACTTCCTTTTACTTGTGATTGTCTTGTTGCATATATCAAGGTGTACGGCTACTTGAAGGCCCTCTTGCTCGTTGCCGCTCATGTTCCGGACTTGCTTGGCGGTGATGGCGTCTCTTCACAGAACAAGGGCCACGGACAAGTCAGAGGTGGTGCTTCGGGTAGCCGTCAATTGATCTCAGCTAGCGAGAACGCCGTTTGTACACGAGGAGCTGCCGCGGACACTCGCAGTGGTGGAGTGCCCGATGTCGACATTGAATCGGGAGGCAACAGCACAGGAACACTCACTCAAAACAACGCATTCAAACGCTTTTGATATCTTTCTTCAAGCTATTCTGGAGTACGTTAAATTCGTCGAGTTACTGAGTAGAAGGATTCTTTGGATGCTGCCTCTATCTAGAGAAACCATTGCACGCCCTGTTCCTACGCCTGATGTCGCCATGAAGATTCTTCGCGGGCAGAAGTTTTTCATGTACTACGGATCTGTACAGGGGCCAGGTTTAACTACCCACCGGTGCTGAAATATTAGCGAAATATATTGCCCCGCCAAAATATATTGCTTATGGACTCAAAGACCGCCGAGCTAGCTGCTATGGCGCGAAGTAGGGGGGAATGAGGGTTTTCTAGTTTCTCGATGGCGTTCGTAGTTTCGTCTAGCAATTCGTTGATAGAGCTAAAAAAATCGAGGTCCACTTTGCACTTCTTAGGTTATTAGTAATTTACCAGCCAACCTTACACGACGCCGGTGTTCCTTTCAAGTCCACCGGATCTACTAATGGACAAGGCACCAAGAACACCTTCCGGCGAAAACTTCCTGAAAATCCGAGCGGCTCTTCACTCGATAAATTATAAACAAAATCATACCAGATATTGTGATAAGAGCCCCACATTCATCAGGTAGCAATTTTGTCGGTTGTGACTTAGACGGTGCAGACCACATTGTGGACCTCAAGACTCTATAAGGCCTTTCGTACTATGACAACACCCCTACTATTCCCGGGGCCACTCTGGAGAAAAGGCAAAAAGCTGTCAACAAAGAGCACCACGATCGCACTAAGAAGCTCGAACTTGAGCTGCATGGCACGCAGCAAGATCAGAGAGGCCCAATAGAGAGCGAACTCAATGAGTTTGGCCACATGGGTCGTGTTCTTG
>Ga0307971_1001289_pt1 | contig 12641 bp, 9 predicted proteins | sample OrgLakmetagen714_FD_201820 | JGI IMG/M metagenome (GOLD analysis project Ga0307971, IMG submission 201820) | Saline water microbial communities from Organic Lake, Antarctica - #714 | ecosystem: Environmental > Aquatic > Non-marine Saline and Alkaline > Saline | place: Antarctica: Organic Lake... | reverse complement strand
CGACCCATGGGCCTTCATCCACCACGCGGTGTCGCTCCGTCAGACTTTCGTCCATTGCGGAAGATTCCTTACTGCTGCCTCCCGTAGGAGTATGGACCGTGTCTCAGTTCCATCGCGGCTGGTCATGCTCTCACACCAGCTACTCGTCATAGTCTTGGTAGGCCTTTACCCCACCAACTAACTGATAAGCCGCAAGCTCCTCCCGTACCGATAAATCTTTACCCTTTCGGGACCATCCGGTATTAGCACCACTTTCATGATGTTATCCCTGAGTACGGGGCAGATGCTTACGTGTTACTCGCTCGTCCGCCACTGTCACTAAATAAAGTAAACTCTACTTAGGTCTCGTTCGACTTGCATGTATTAGGCGCACCGCCAGCGTTCACCCTGAGCCAGGATCAAACTCTTCGTAAAGAAGAGCACTCGTGTACTAAACGAGTACTGATATTGGCATCAAGTTAAACGTGACATTGTTTGTTACGTTGTTACTCGAAATGTAAGTTTTTAAAGAACTTACAAACTTTAAATTCAAATGAATAAACGTTGATTTTTTGTTGCTTCTACTTGAGCCCGGCTGGGTTCAAATAGAGTTGCGTCCGAAATGAAAAAGAACTTCATGAATTGGCGATGTATTAATTTCGCCATCAAATTCCGAGACTGGTTAGATAAACCCTGCTCGAGAACTTTTGTTTAAATGAGAAAGCTTTTCTTCCTCCCACGCTTTGCACTCTCGATTAGATCGTGTGCTAGTTAGTGTGCGATTGGGTTAGAGTTATCTGCGCCAACTGCCGACGGAATATAGGTAGAAATTAAAGACCTGTCAAAACTTTTTTAGGGGAATTTATAGAAAGCTACTTTATGTATCCCAAAGACCTCAAATAATCCACACTCTTTCCGGTAAATATAAACGAATAATGCCACGGAATGGCGTCTGGTTTTAATTGATTCACGTATTTTGCTAAAGCGTTCGTACAGTTTTGGGTGACGGTATTATAAAATTTAGGCTTAGTGTGCAGACTATTGGTTTCACGAGCAAAGGCTTTTAGTAATCCTTTTTGGTCGGCCGCCGACAATATAAGTTTATGCCTTGTCAGCTGATAATCGTAATAATCGGTGCGGCGAGAAGTTAAGTCAGCCTCAGTCGCCCACGTGTGCACTAACATAAAACCTTTAAAAGCCCCTTTTAACAACGAGTATTCCTGGCCTTTTTGTCGACGAGTCTCAACCGATACCCCTATATTTCGACGCTCTCCATAACGCTCATCAAATTCAAAAACGACGAATGTATGCGCAATTAAGCCTGATTTATCGAGTGGTTGCAGATAAAACCAGACATTTTTTAAATCTTCAAGCTGATACGTTTGGCTAAAATAATCTTCGGTTAACACTTTTTCAGGGGCATACGTCCAGTTACGAATTCCCTTAAAAACCATATTGGATTCATCTTCAGAAATTTCTACTTGGGCCAACACTCGAACATCATCATCCCAGTCAGCCAGCAAAAGCGGTTTTTTGAAATTAAAAAGCAAACCCAGTACGACTACTAAAAGTACACCAACACTTAATAAAATTTTCTTACGCCCCCTCATAGTACTTTAATAGTTTCTGCGATGCTTTTCGCTTTGGCGACAACGCGTTGAATGTCGGTGTCAATTTCATCATAAACCAATACCACGCCCATACGTCGGTAGGGGCGCTTTGTGGGTTTACCAAATACGTACACACTGGTGCGTTCATTTTTTAACGCTTCGTTAATACCTAAAAATTCTGGCACATCGCCTTCATCACGGGCCAATAAAACAGAGCTAGCGCCACTGCGAAGTTGTTCAATGTGGGCGATTGGTAAACCTAAAATGGCCCGCGCATGTAAATCAAACTGATTTAAATTTTGCGTTTGCGCCAGGGTTACCATGCCGGTGTCGTGCGGACGCGGTGAAAGCTCGGAAAACCAAACATCATTATCGCCAATAAAAAATTCCACACCAAAAATACCCGCGCCGCCTAACGCTTCGGTCACTTTAGCGGCCATCACTTTCGCTTTCTCCAGTAATTCTGGCTTCATGGGGCACGGTTGCCAACTTTGCTGGTAATCTCCGCGCTCTTGCACGTGGCCAATGGGCGCACAAAAGAGGGTTTCCCCTTGCTGCTGCGTCACGGTTAAAAGCGTAATCTCATATTTAAAATCTATAAACTCCTCTACTATTACTTCTACAATATCGCCACGAGAACCTGCAACGGCGAAATTCCATGAAGCCGTTATATCTGATTCAGATTTAATGACCGACTGGCCTTTTCCACTGCTCGACATTAAAGGTTTACACACACAAGGCAGTCCGACTTCTGCCACGGCCGCTTTAAGTTCGGCTTCGGAAGTCGCATAACGATACTTAGCGGTTAACACTTTTAAGTCTTGGGCGGCTAAATCACGAATGGCTTTACGGTTCATAGTAAAATTGGCCGCTTTGGCACTGGGCACAACCTGAATCCCTTGGGCTTCGTAGTCATAAAACCGCTCGGTTCGGATCGCTTCAATTTCTGGCACGATTAAATTTGGCTGATGCTTAGCGACAATTTTATCGAGCGCGTCGCCATCCAACATATCAATCACTTCAAACTCATCTGCGACCTGCATAGCGGGCGCGCCTTCATAACGATCTACCGCAATAACGTATTGCCCAAGGCGTTTAGCCGCGATCACAAATTCTTTTCCTAATTCACCAGAACCAAGCAGCAGTATTTTTTTCATGTGTTAAATATATTATTGGGGAATAAACAACGCCGAGCCGCCGACAAACCTTTTAATCTCAATATTGTCGGCCAATAAAAAAGCTTCTTCACGGTCACCTGGATTAGTTACAACTTCTTGAATACTGGTAATAACCGGGCCCCCTTGTTTGAAATAAAGAATCACTTTGTCGTCTTTGTTGAGATAGCCCCGCTCGGTTATGCCCCGAATTAAGGTCAAATAGCCCTCATCATAAGCGTAAGGTTGCGCCCCTGACACATTAAACTGCGTTTTGATCTGGTTATCATTATAAGGAATCCTTAACGGTAGCGATGTTGCTAAGCTTTCTGTTTGGGCGCCAATAGTAGAGCGGAGCGGCAACATCAACGTATATTTTAAAACCGAATCCCCCACCCAGTTGTTTAACTGGGTTTCTATTTTATTAAGGGATTGCAAACGTCTTGACGCTGACACCTTTGAGTTAGCAGCCAAAGCTCTAACCGAAGTTTCAATGGGCTCCAGTGACGGCTTTAGCTTTTGTGCAAGCGTATCGTATTGCACCCGTTTTTCAGCCGTAAGATTCGCGTACTGCTGGGGCAGACTTTGCGCGAAAGCGCCCGAAAACAAGAGGCTTAAAACTAAAAAATATTTCATTCACTCTGATTGTACAATATCTACCGTCTCCCTTAAAAAAGTTTTCCTTGATTCAACCATTTTTTTAACGGCTGGTAACTGCGGCGGTGTTCATCACAGTAAACCCCTTCGTTTAGTAAGGCTAAATGCGGAGCGGCGCCGTACCCTTTGTGGGTTTCAAAACTAAATTCCGGAAACTTAGTAGCCGCTTCTATCATGTAATCGTCACGGGTGACTTTAGCAATAATCGACGCGGCTGATATTTTAAGCACTTTTTCATCTCCCTTCACAATGTCTTTAGAAGGGTACGGAAATTTGAATTTATCGCGTCCATCAACTTGTAGCTGAATATGGGTAGTAGCTATCCCCGTTTTATTTTTCGGCAACGCGGCTCTTAAATTCTCAACCGCTTGGTTCATGGCCGTTTCGTTGGCCGGTTTAATACCGATGTCATCAATAACGGCGGCCGAAACCACCGCCACGCCCCAAAAAGTATTTTCTTTTAACCAGTCAAAAGCTTCACGGCGCTGCTCGTCGGTTAAACTTTTAGAATCTTTAATTAAAGGAAACACGATACAGTTTGCCGCGGTAATTTCTTCTTTAAAAGCGACGGCTCCCGCGACCACTGGGCCGGCAAGCGCTCCGCGACCGGCTTCATCTATTCCTATTATCATCGAAAGGGATTGTAGCTACTTTAGGCCGCACTTAACAATAATTCTTCAGTAGAAGCTCTAGCCGCAGCCATAATTTTGGCAAAAGCTTCAGGTTTATCAAAGTAGGCCATGTGAATTGCACGAACCGCGTGGTTACGATCAGCGTGCGGAACATAAAAGGAAATACGGTTCTGATTTTTAGTGTGCGCGACCTGATCTATGTTTATCCCCACAGAGGCTAAAACCGTCGTCAGTCCTGCCAGTATTCCCTCTTGATTAGCGAGCTCACTTCCCACAACCGAAACATTGGCCATATTTCCTTTATCCCACTCGCTTTGAATATTACGTCGAACACCGTTGATTTCTATAGAATAGAAACTTTGCTGAATATCTCGTAATTTTTTTCTTAAAGCGTCAATTTCAGGCTTATCTTCTGGCAAGGGCATAGTGTAAGAAATGGTGTTTCCTTCGGTGATTATATCATTTACCGAGATTCCCGCTTCTCGAAAAATTGCCAGTAATTGCTCTGCCACGCCCGCCTCTCCTGAAACCTCTGCAATATCTAAATACATAGTGTCATGAGGATGGGTAGCCACCGTTTTAAAAGGCATCGATGAGGGAACGCTACTAACACTGTAGTTTGTACCCTCAATTTCGGGCGTTTTAATTCCTTTAAGCGTTAAATTAATTTTTTCTCTAAGTGCCAGCTCTAAGGCGGCGACGTGCAATAAAGACGAACCCATTCGAGCGACTTCTAAAGCTTCATATAGAGAAATATCTTCTAACAATTGAGCCTTTTGAACCTCTTTATTTAAGAGCGTTGGATTTGCCGTCATCATGCCCGGTTCTGGCTTCCAAAATACCACACTTCCGTCCCCCATGCCAAGCTTTCGCATAGACACCGCTAAATCAACGGCCGCGGTATCAGTATAACTACGACTTAATTCGGTTAAAATACCGCCGTTTAAATTATGTACGAACCCACCACCAACCAGTATTTGTGATTGAGTTTCTGAATCAAGTTTTCCTAAAACATCACCAAAGCCACCTTGTATGCGTTTATTGACGTGATTTGTGCCTTCATGGGCGCTCACCGCCCCTAGGTCATAAGCCGGAATTCCATTTGCGTTTAATAAAGCTGTTGTCCCTTGCCGACCGCTACTTTCGCCTAAAGAGAGAAGTCGATCTCGCACCGCCATTGTATGCGCTTCAAAACCTTCTTCTGATTTTGCGACCTCTTTAATAAATTTCTCTACCGCTTTTATATCTTTTTCAAAATTTACTTTAGCTTCATCTGCTCCGCCTTCGATCGATTCAAATTTACCTATTACCGCACCTCTAAAGTCTTCCAGCGTACTGGCTATTAATTTCGGTGTCACTTGCTCTAACTCCATTAGGGTGTCTGACGCCTTAAGCAACATTTGAGTATGCCGCGCGTAAGCCGAAACCATCATAGCCGCTTTACCTGGCGCAGCGGCCATTTCACGTTCTGAAACACTCAATACGGCATCAGCGTCATCAACGGCTTTTCCTCCAAGTTTGTGCGTTAATCTTTTTTCCATCTTTTTTTTTATAAAACTTTGTTGATTAATGTCAATTGACTCGTTGACAATTTAAAGATCAAAACTTAAGTTATAATAAATAATTACTTATACGATATGGAAGTAAGCACCGCCAAAGATTTTGATTACCAAGGGATGGTTATTTTAGGAGCCTCTGGAAACATTGGTACCCGCTTAATTGAACGAGTGACTGAAAGCGATTATCCGGCAGGCGAACAGCACGAAAACGCTGAATTAGCCGACGACAAGAATCCAATTAATCATCAACATCCAACCAAAATTATTGCTATCGCTGATAGTACTCGTTTTTACGTTGATTTAAATGGGATTCCTGCAGAATTACTGCGAACGTCGGAAGACACTAAAACAAATGTGAAAAACGTGTTAGCGGATTTAGGGGTAGATCATTATGGCGACCTAAGCTTGATTCCAAAAACCATCAGAATGAGAATTGACCAGGCTTTAAACCCTATAGATATAGATTTAGAAACAGAAATTACACCACCACCAGTACAAGAAGAGCACATTGGTTATGTAGATTTAACAGACTCAATTAAAACCAAGCCCGTTTACGATTTTGTAACCCAACACAGCCAAAGTGCGGTTGTAGCCGTAAGTAAAAAAGTTTTAGGTTACGCCGATAAAGCCCAATTTGATGCTTATAAAAATAGTGGTCGGGTTGAATTACTCCCAACCGTTGGCGCTGGCATGGACGCGATTGCCCATTTAGCCAATTATCCAGAAAGCCGTGAAAGCTTAATACAAGTGGACGCCATGGTATCGGGTACAAATTTAGCGATCTGTAAAGGACTTGAGTCTGAGGCTTACAAACGAGGAGAAATTGAATTACACGATTTAGTATACGCAGCTTGGAAAGCGGGAGATACCGAACCGTACGCTGATACCGATATTGGCGAATCTGAAAGTGACACGTGGGTAAAAGCCCGAATTATGGCGATGAGCGCTGGGTTACAAGCTTTACCAGCAGATATTAAAGCGGGTATGCCTTTTGTGCCTAAAGATATTGGGGATAGGTTTAGCAAAGACACGATGGCAGATTATATTCAAGCGATTGCCGATAACGTAAATCAACCCATGCGTGATTACGTAGAAGCGAATATTACTAAAACGCACACACTACGTCATATTGCGCGTATTAAAGTTGATGCTGAGGGCAACGAAGAAATTACCGTTGGCTTAGAACAAGTGCCACGAGATTCAGAGTTCGCTACCTCTGAGCAAAACGTTATTATAATCAAAGATGACACCGAAACCGTCATTTTAAAAAAACCAGGCGCGGGACGCGATGTAACTTGTAAATCGATTGAACAAGCCTTTAGAAATTTAGTCCCTCGTGGTTTATCACGACAAAAGGTGGCTTAAGTAGCAGTTTTCAAAAAGGCCCTCACGGGCCTTTTTTTATTAACTATTTCATACGATCAAAATTTCTAATTTGAGAATCATCAAAATTAGAGACGTTTGTAACACCTACTCTCTCTAAACTTGAAATAAGCCACTCCCTTTGCGCCGATATCAACGCACGTGCCGGCAAACGAAAGCCACGAATGTGATCTTCTCCGTTGGCCTGGCGCACCATTTCGGCAATCGCATGAACGGTGCTTGGATTTCCAAATTTAAAAGTGACGTCCGCTAAATATTCAGCCGCGCGATTCACTCGATTATCGGTTGAAGCTTCGTTGGCAGATAAAACCAGTTCAGGGTGAACGTTAGCCGTAACAGAAATACTCCCCACCGTTCCTTCGGCTCTATCACGAACCACTTCTCCATCCTCTCCAGACCAAATTTGATGCCCTTCTTGAACCCCATCAAATAAATCATTTAAATGACGTACTCGGCCATCACATTCTTTAATACCTATGAAGTTGGGGTGCCTCAGAAGCTGTTGAATTATTTCTTCAGAAATCTCACGACCCGTACGAGCTGTTACTCTGTAAACTACACCTGGACCTTCGTCTAAGGCTCTCCAGAAGTGGCGTATCATGTTTGCTTCTGATTGTTCTCGTACGTAGTAAGGCGGTAATAGTAATGTCGCATTGGCCCCCATGTTAATAGATCGATGGGCTAGTCTTTTTTGCTCAGCCGTAGAATTAGAACCCGCTCCAGCCACAATTTGGATAGGTTCACTTATTTGCTGCGCTATTTCGCGTGCGGTAGCAATGGCTCGCGAAATAGCTTCTTCATGCTCTGCATGAGAAACCAGCGAACTCTCACCCGTTGTACCCATAACGACAAAGCCCCTAATACCTTGAGCTACTAAATCTCGCATTAATTGATCTTGCGCCGGATAATCAATTTTATTATCAGCCGTGTACATAGTGGGTAAGGCTGGCATTACATTTGGAAGGTTCGGGCGATCAATGACTCTTCTTTGAATGTTTGGGTTAGATTCAGTCTGGTCTAACAATTCTTCTACCACCGCCTCTAGGCTCTCTTGTGGAGCTGAATTTAAATGAGGCATATGAAGCTCTTCATTAGTATGTGCCGGTAACGCAGAAAAATCACCTAACTCGAAACGATGAATAAGACAGGTCGTTTGAATGGTGTGCCGATGTTGTAAAAATTGCATAGTAAAAATTAAAGTTAAAAATAAGTAAAAATTTTAACCCTGACGCTTTAAGTAATCACCCACTAAACGAGTGCGCTGATTATTGAGAGCCAATTGAAAAATATTCATCTTGGTTCTACTTTTAAAAGATTATCAGAACATATATTTGCTATTTGAACAAAAAAAGTCATTTTAAACAAAAAATGTTTTATTTAAAACAATCTATATGAAAACTTCTGAAGCTTTAGAACAAGTGGTTGCGGGGAATCCTTTTTTACAATTTGGGCTGGCTCATCGACTTTATAACCTCAGTGAAATGGCGAAGCTCATTAAGCCCATTGTGGAAGTACGTCTAGACAAACCAATTCAAAAAACAGCGCTGGTGACCGGGCTTTCTAGACTGCAAAAGAAATTACAAACTGACTTACCAGTGGAGTCTAATTTTGAAATTGAGAACTTAAGTGTGCAAACTAATTTAGCAACGGCCACGTATGAAAAGCGAATAAAAAACCATGAACAAATTAATTTGGCGTATAACGCTATTCAAAAACAAGGTGAGTATTTTGTGTACAATGAGAGCACCAGTGAAATCACTATTTTTTTTCATAAAAAATTTACGCCCATTGTTGAAAACATTGTGCAAGCTACCCCAAAGTACTTAAACAAAGAAGTAACCGCCGTTAAGGTTAAGTTTGATGAAAAATTTTTTCACGAACCAGGACTTGTATATTTAATTATGCAGAAGCTAATGCTGCAAAACATTAATATTATTGAGTTTTCCTCAACTTTTACCGAACTGATTTATTATATTCACAAAGACGACTTGCAACTGGTGTTTGATACGCTTAGAAGTTGCTTTGAGGTCACTTCATTTGAGATTTAGGCCGACAAATCTACGTCATAATAATCTACTTCACCGATCGTTTTAGGCAGAATCAAAGTAAGGGTTTTACCAAACTTTTTTTTATCGGTGCCCATCGCCTTCCATAAATCCGCTTCATCAATATGACAGGTTAAATCGACTTCAAATTGGTTAAAAATGTTTTCAAGCCGGTCTACTAAATCCCATTCACAAAGACCGCGTTCAGCGGCGTAATTAGCCGCCATAATGCTGCCGATAGCCACCGCGCGACCATGGGGTATTTCAAAATTAGAACACAACTCAATCGCATGTCCGAAAGTATGTCCAAAGTTTAAAAACTTTCTTATACCCGCCTCTTTTTCATCTTGCTCTACAATGTCTTTTTTAATGTTCATGCTGGCCGGCGCCAGTTTAAAAATTTCGGCTCGAACGCTTTCCCAGCCTTTAGCAGAAAGCGTTTCTAAATCTTTAAAGTGTTTCTCGCTCGCCACCACCCCGTGTTTTACCATTTCGGCAATTCCGTTTTTAATTTCTAAATCAGGGAGGGTTTCTAAAAAATGGTCGCACACCATTACGGCTTCCGGTTGTTGAATGGCACCAATTAAATTTTTGCCGTATTCACAATCAATGCCCGTCTTGCCTCCAATACTGGCATCAACCATACCCAGCAACGTGGTTGGTACTTGAATAAAAGGGATGCCACGCATAAAAATACTGGCCGCAAAGCCAGCCATATCACCAATGACACCGCCGCCAACCGCCACGATAACCGAGCCTCGATCGAGCCCTGCTTCAAAACAAGTCGTTAATATTTGGTCAATCGAGGACCATTTTTTTTCGGTTTCACCTGGTTTTAAAACGACTAATTGCTCGGCTGAAGGCTTCAAATGATCTTTTAAAAAAGACGTTTTATCGTTTACATTCGTGTCGGTTACCAGCACAAAACGACGGTCAACAATTTGCTTTTTTAAAGCGGCGGCTAACAAGTTGAAGTCATCATGAAACGAAATGTCATACTGACCAGACTGAGCGGGAGTGTTTATTTGAATAGAGTTCATCTCTCTCATTGTAAAAAAAAGACCCCGCAATGCGAGGTCTTTCTTTAACTTTCAATTAACGGGGTTTAGTTATCCTCTCCAATAACTTTAATTTCAAGCGGGTCTGCATCAGCAGAATCAACACCTGGCTCGGTCGTACCTTCCATTTTATCCACTTCAATTTCTTCATCGTGAATTAACGATATTGAAGAGACTTGGTCTTTTTTGTTCTTCATTAGAATCACCCCTTGAGTCGCTCGACCAGCGGTTTTAATACCTTCAAGTGGCGTCCGTAGAGTTTGACCGTTTTTAGTGACTATTAGTAAATCACCTTTCATGTCTTCACTGATAACACGGGCACCAGCGACTTTTCCCGTTTTAGCGTTTAAGTTGGCCACTTTTACCCCGCTTCCTCCCCGAGATTGTTCACGGTATTCTGAAACTTTAGACATTTTGCCCAGACCGTTTTCCATTACCGTTAGTAATTTAGCCGGAGAATCTGGATGCAAGATATCCATTTGGATCACGTGATCTTTATCTTTCAGTCTAATCCCTCGCACTCCCGCGGCGGCTCGCCCCATGGGTCGAACCCCTTCTTCTGGGAAACGAATAGATTTGCCTTCGCGGGTAACAATAAAGATATGATCGTGACCCGATGACATACGAGCCCACTGCAAGGTTTCACCATCTTTTACCCCACAAGCGATAAGCCCAGAACGTCGAATGTTTTTAAAGAGTTCTAAATCTGATTTTTTAATCGTGCCGCCCGTAGTACACATTACAATGTACTGTCCTTCTGAACGACTCAGGTTTAGAATTTCTGTCACTTTTTCGTCTGGCTGCAGCTGTAACAAGTTTACCACTGGCGTCCCCTTAGCGGTTCTTCCCGCTTCTGGAATTTCATACATTGGCAGGCTGAATACTCGACCAAGATTGGTGAAGAATAGTAAATCGTTATGGTTTGTTCCATACACTGATTTAGCAATAATATCTTCGTCTTTCATTTTGTTGCCGACGACTCCAACTCCGCCACGACGTTGCGCGCGGAAAACACTCGGGCTCATTCGTTTAATATAATTTTGCTCGGTCAGAACCACCAGCATTTCTTCATCTGGAATCGTGTCTTTAGCCGAGAATTTACCAAGCGCATACGGATGCACAACCGTGTTCCGTCCGTTACCGAATTTAGTCACCACTTCTTGTAACTCTTCATCAATAATTTCTGACTGTTTATCGCGACTGTCTAAAATTGACTGTAACTCCGCAATGAGTCGCATTTTTTCAGCCAATTCGTCTTCGATTTTTTTACGTTCTAACCCGGCCAGCGTTTGTAAACGCATTTCTAAAATAGCTTTCGCTTGTAAGTCACTAAGACCAAATTTTTTGATAAGTTGTTCGCCCGCCTCTTCTTTTGTCGCGGCCGCTCGAATAATTTTAATCACTTCATCAATATGATCTAAAGCAATTTTTAAACCTTCTAGAATGTGGGCTCGTGCCTGAGCAATTCGTAAATCGTACTGCGTACGACGTACAATCACTTCGAAACGGTGCACCAAGAAATACTCTAGAACTTCTTTTAGGTTTAATAACCGTGGATGGATGCCGTCAACCAGCGCAATCATGTTCAAGTTGAAACTTTTTTGCAGCACGGTGTCTTTATACAATTGGTTCAAAATCTTCTTCGGGAAGGCATCTTTTTTAAGTTCAATCACAATTCGCATCCCTTCGCGATTCGATTCATCACGTAAATCTGAGATGCCCACAATTTTTTTATCGCGTACTAAATCGGCAATTTTAATAATTAACTCAGACTTATTCACTTGGTACGGAATTTCGGTAATGATGATCGACATACGACCATTTTTCATTTCTTCTAATTCAGATTTGGCGCGCATAATAATACCGCCACGCCCGGTGTGGTACATTTCTTTTACCGCTCCACCGTCGTACACCTCTGCCCCAGTTGGGAAGTCTGGCCCTTTAATATCTTTTAGTAAGTCATCAATGGTTGACTCTGGATTATGTAATAAGCGCGTAGTCGCTTTAATCACTTCTTCTAAATTATGCGGCGGAATATTAGTGGCCATCCCCACAGCGATTCCCATAGTTCCATTTAAAAGCAATTGTGGAACACAAGTGGGCAAAACTGATGGTTCTTGCGCCGAAGCGTCGTAATTGGGTCTAAAATCAACGGTATCTTTTTCAATATCACCCAGTAGCAGCTCCGCTACTTTAGTCATTTTGGCTTCGGTATAACGCATGGCCGCCGCGTTATCGCCATCAATTGAACCAAAATTACCCTGACCGTTTACCAGCGGGTAACGCAATGAGAAATCTTGGGCCATTCGAACCATCGAATCATATACCGCGGTATCACCATGTGGATGATATTTCCCTAAAACTGCCCCAACCACTGTGGCCGACTTACGGAACTTAGCACTGGCGCGAAGGCCGTTCTCGTGCATGGCGTATAAAATTCTTCGATGTACTGGCTTTAAACCATCGCGCACATCAGGCAAGGCCCGCGAGACGATAACCGACATGGCGTAACTTAAGTAAGACTCTTCAATCTCACTTACCAAACCGCGACTAAAAATATGTCC
>Ga0307971_1001283_pt1 | contig 12667 bp, 4 predicted proteins | sample OrgLakmetagen714_FD_201820 | JGI IMG/M metagenome (GOLD analysis project Ga0307971, IMG submission 201820) | Saline water microbial communities from Organic Lake, Antarctica - #714 | ecosystem: Environmental > Aquatic > Non-marine Saline and Alkaline > Saline | place: Antarctica: Organic Lake... | reverse complement strand
GAGGGAGACTTTTGTTTTGGAGTGCGCCACTACGCGGGGGACGTGATTTACGACACGCGGGACTGCTGGGCGGACAAAAACAACGACTCCTTGTCGCACGACGCCCAGCAGTTGCTGGAAGACGGCGTGGGGAACCCTTACATTCGCCGCGTGCTCCGTAGCTTGCATGGCGGCGACAGCAGCAAAGCGCCGAGCAGTGCGCCACAAGCAACGGCGCGCACCCCTGGCCGCCTCGCGCGCAAACAGTCCGCGCTCTTCCAGCGCTCGATTGGGCGGCGGTTCGCGGATTCCCTCAAGGCACTCATCGGGAAAATCACGGCGTGCTACCCGCAGTTTGTCCGTTGCGTGAAGCCCAACCACCACAAGTCGCCGGAAATCTTCGCGGGTTTCCTGACGTTTCGCCAGTTGGTGAACAGCGGGATGATCGAAGCGATCAATGCCCGGCAGGCTGGCTTTCCGGTGCGGATTCCGCACGCCGAGTTCTTGACCAAGTTTGCTTGCCTGGTGAAAGCGGCACGGTGGGCGTGGCAGCTGTCGTCCACCGTCGTCGCGCTGGCGCCGCCAGTGGCACCCCCACCACCATTGAGCTCAGAAGCAGCTGCTGCTGCTGCTGCAGGTGCAGATGAGGAGCACCCGGCGCTTCCTGTGCGCGAAGTGATCAACTACGGCCGGTTGATCACCTCGCAGCTGGCTTGCTTGGAAGATGATCCGTTGGCCCAGCAAGAGCTGCAGCGGCGGAGCAACGCGTTTGTCGCGGAATTGCACCAATCGATGCACGAAGTGGTGCACGCCAAGTCCACTCAAGTGGGGAAAACCAAGGTGTTCATGAAGGCGACCTTTGCCTACACCCTGCACCGGATCGCGGAAATCACCGAGCACCACTGGGTCCGCAAGCTGCAGAAGTGCATTCGCAAGTACTTGCGGCTGGGGGCGCGCGAGCGAGAGATGGCGCGAGCGCGGTACCGGGCTCTGCTGGAAGCTGCCAACGCTGCCCTAGCAGCGAGCCGCAAGACGCGGCCCCGCAAGCGAGCGAATTTGGCAGCGGAAACCTCGATTGCCGGCTTCAAGCGGCGCCTCGACAACTTGAGCCTGGGCCCTGCGGCGCAGATTTACAGCAGCAAGCTGGAATTAATTTTGTCGGACGTGAACAAGAAGATGGACGCAATGATGGACCAGTGCAAGCGCATAAAAAAGGTACACGTGTGTGGAAGTGGGGAGTTCTTCCACATACATTGCGCAATACTACATAATGTAGTTGTACATTGAAATTCATTTACTTTTCCTTCCTTCTTTCTTCTTGTTGCTTTACTTCACGTCTTTCTTATTCGCGCAGGCGGAGTCAGGGATGGAGAAGGCGGAAACCGACCGCTTGAAAGTCAACCTGGAGTCGATGCGTAAAACCCACGGATTCAACGCACACACCGCAGCGTCGTCGTCGTCGTCTCCAGGCAGCAACGGCATGAACTTGGTCGAGTCCTTGTCAGCGATGGGGCGAGACCCGGAATCGGGCCTGAACCGGGATGACTTGGACTCCCCCCAGGTGCTGTACAAGTTTACGCGGCTCATGGAGCGGCAAATTGGCGAAGCCGAATCGATGAGCCGGGCCCTCGGAGATGCCCTGGAAGAGCGACGGCAGTTTCAGTCGCGGGTCTGGGAGATTTACGAGCGTTTTGTGGTCAATGAAGCGTCGGCGGATCTCCGCTTGGGCCTGAAGCCGGTGGTGGATCAGGTACAGACTTGTTTTCATGAAGAAAGAGGAAAATTGCTATTATATAGACTCGAGTGTACACTTAGCACTCTGAAGTACTGAAGCGCTTGTTCTACGGTTCACAAGTCGTTCATTGCATCCAGTGTCATTTTTAAAAAACCGTACCTTCTTCTTGCTTTGACTACTTGTATTGTAATCCAGGTAATCGCTGACGCCGAAGCCGCGCTGGGCACGAAATTCGACGAAATCGAGCTGGACGGAATCGACGGCGACCGGATGCTAGACCGCCGCATTGCGGTGCTGATTGCCCACAAAGAAATCACGTCGCACGAGCGGGACATGCTCGCGCGTTGGCGCGTGCTCGTGGCTTCCACCGAGGAAAAAGAGGGCTTCAAGGCCCGCTTAGGCGCCCTAGACGGCGACTATCGGTTAGTCCTGGAGCAGGTAGAGCTCTTCATGGAGCTTTGCCAGGCAGTGAGCTCCGGAGGAGGTGGTAGTCGTTCGTCGTCTTCGAAGAGCAGCAGCAGCAGTGGCGTTCCTTCCGCTGAGCTGATGGTGCACATGCAGCGGGTTCACCAGGCAGTGGAGTCGGCGGAGGCGGCTTTGGAGCAGGTGATGTTTGCCGCGGAGCGCCGGGAGCGGGCAGCAGCAGGTGCAGCTAGCAATTCGAGCAGCAGCAGCGGCCTGGGGTCGTTCTATTCTGCGAGCGAAGGCGGGGCGGGCCTGAGCGAGACCGAACGACGAGACGAGGCTGAGGCCGAGCGATACTGCCGGCAGTGCATTGCGGACGCGGCCGCTGTAGTGCTCCGAGAAACCAACAGCGTGGAACAACTGGGCCGCCGCGTCTCCTCCCGACCCTCTTCATCATCGCGCAGCGGCACGACCAAGGAGGCGTCATCATCCTCTGGAGTTGGCCACGAAGGCAGCAGTAGCCACCACAGCAGCTCCTCGTCGAAGCCAAGGTCCTCGTCTGACCGGCACCATTCCTCCGGTTCGAGTCGAGAGCACCGGCGTTCGGGGGGAAGCAGCAGCAGTAGCCGGCACCACCTGGCGCCCAATTCGTCTTCGTCGACCGGCTCATCATCGTCGTCTCCGCGGGCCAAGGACGGAGGAGGGCGAGACCGCGACCGCGACAAAGAGCGCGAAGAGCGGCACCGCCGACGGCGCGAAGAAGAGAGGCGGCGGCGCGAAGAAGGCTTGAGCAGCGGGAAGTCTCCCGAGGCAACCTCGAGTAGCGCGCATTCCAGCAGCCACCACCGGCGCTCAGGCGGAGGGGGCAGCGGCAGCAGCAGCCGAAAAGATGGAAGCTCTCGAAGCCACCGCCATCACCACAGCAGCAGCAGCAGCAACGACGTCACTCACGGTAGCACTGACACTGGCAGCAGCTCAGCAACCAAACCTGTACAGCGCGACGGTGATGCCGTGGCCGCTGCTGCCGCCGCCCTATTGTCTGCAGTCCCAGATTCTTCCGTGTCATCTCCCACCGTCCCCACCACCGCCGCGGGGTGGTCGGAAGACAACGCGGACGGGTTAGTGGTGATGGCCTCCCTTGACTTGTCGCATCTTTCCCTAGACGCCCAGGCCAAAGTGAAGAGCCCCAATGCGTCAGACCAAGTGGCGGGAGCTGCGGCGAAACTGCAGGGCTTGAACCGCAGTGCGAAGCTTGGTGGTGCGGTAGGTTTGGGTGCCATTTCATCTTCGACTAGTAATGCGGGCCCTACTGGCAGCAGCACTACGACTACTCCGAGCAGCAAAAAGGCGTCGTCGTTACCGGTGTGGCCGCCGCCGCGCCCTGATCAACATCAGCAACCGGTTGCGGAAGCCAAGAGCAATCTTGAGGGGGTGCGCGCGTCTCCTTCAACAGGCTCGTCGAGCCGGTCCAGCAAAAGCACCAGCAGCAGAAGCAATGCAGCCGGAGGAGGGCTGCCGATGTCGTCTGAGTCCCGAAGAGTTGGCAAGCGAGTTAGCGGTGGCGACGGCACCAGCAGTAGTAGCACCAGCGGTGGTGCCAGCACCAGCAGCAATGGTCGTTCTATCAAGGCGCCATTCGAGTCAATCGACTCTTCGTCGGGCAGCCAATTGCAAGCGTCGCGGAAAGCGTCTGCCCCGAGCCCACCGCCTCCCCCTGCAGAGGTTGCTGAAGCGGACGCCCCCGTGAAATGGACTCGCCCTACTCTGCAGGTGCTAACGGCGGACTCAACGGGAGCGGCTGCTGGAACTGGCGCAGCCGTCAGCGGGCGCAGCAGCAGCAGCAGCTTAGACCCTACCTCCCCTACTGCCCTGAGCCCGTCCGCGGCTGCGTTCCGACAGCTGAGCTTCGCGGAAAAAGTCGCCGAGCAAGAAGAGCGACGCCGCCGATTGGACGAGTTGCAAGCCGCAAGGGACAAAGTCGAAACCGACCAGGAAGAAGCCGCCGCAGCCGCGGCTGGGGTGATTTCCGATTCGGTGGCGAAAGAAAAAGCCGAAATGATGGCGAAAATGCAGCTGCGCGCGGAGCAGGAGTTCAAGCGCCGCACGGGCTTGATGCAGAAGGTGGATCCGTTGACGGGCAAAGAATTGGACGGCAGCGAGGACCCAGGCGGCAGTGGCTCGCCTCAGTTTTTTGGCTTGGGCGGTGCCTCGCTCAGTTTCGACTCGTTGCCAGGCACCTCGAGTCGAATGGGCGGGCAGCTTCGGTCGAGAACCAGCTCGAGCTCGAGCTCGTCAAGCTTAAAGATTACGAGCCCGTCGGCAACCACCACCACAGCAACGGGCTTTGGGGCCAGTGGTGAACCGCTGCCTTCGTTTTCGCCACGGTCTCCCGAAGATGGCCCGCCTCCCGGTGACGAAGAGAGCAGCCGGGGTGACGATGACAGCGATGGCCAGGGCATGGACGAGGTGGACGGCGGAAGCGGCGACCAACGGCCCGCCACGCCTGAAATGCCGCCACCCAGCGATGACGAGGATGAGGAAGGCGGGTACTCCGACGAAGAGGGAAATTACTACAACGAGGCATAGCCATCATCGGCACGCGGCATTTACGAATATAGCTCACCTGCCATTTGCCATTTCCTCGATTTTGAATAACATCCGCCAAACGGCCAATAGCGAAGGACACCCGCGCATTTGTAATTCATACGCCCTTCATAAGAAATCCGTGGGTATTTTACATATACTATATTAGTACAGTAGCGTTTTAAAACAAGGTGAAAGATTACTTAGATGAAGCAACGAACTTGGAGCCAGAGACACTTTTGAATCGTGAGCTACTAGTGGGCCGCTCTGCTTCTAAGTACTTTCGACTTTGCTGATTTGTATACTAGCCACGTGAAGGGTCGTGGGCTCTAATTGTACTGCCCGATTCGTTGGCCTGAATTAAATCGTAGGAGAAGCCGCTAGACAATAGAATTCAAGTCCGGGAATGTCAGTTGTACAACGGTTATAGGTATACTTCATTTGGCACTTAGCCGCAAGCTAGATGGCTAACGCGTGCAGCTAATAATAAGTCGTGCATGCAAACTAGAGCTGTCTTTCTAGTTCTACCCAACTATCAAGACTGTAAGCCGAAGTGAAGCAACTGATCGCCATGTTCACACCAGTAACGAACGTATCTTCTACAGCCCCGAACGCAGCCAACACCAGTGTGCCCGCTAGCAGCAGTGCCTCCGCGACCGCAGCTGAGGCATCACCGATGCTTACATCTACTGGTTTTGGTGTGAACACTGGCGGGCGCACCTCGCCCATCGTGCACTCGACCTCCAGCGGGCGGCCGCCACCTCAGGGCGAAGCGTTGCGCTCCCTGATTCAAGATCGCCAGCGCGAGGTGTCCGACTTGCATGCTTTGGAAGTTGCGGGGCTAGAGAAACAAGTGCACGAGCAGAAAATGGCTCTAGAGGATGCTGCAAAACAGCAAGAAACCCTAGCGGCGGATTTCGCGTTTAATTTGACTCTGATCGCCGAACGCGACGCCGAGCTCAGTGCATTCGAGACCGCGTTTCAGGACTTGCGGCAGGAGCTGCACGATCGAGACGGCGCTCTGAGCGCGAGCATGCAGCAGTGCGCTAGTTTGCAGGAGGCCCTCTTGGCAGCCGAGCAGCAGGTGGCGGCCCGGCAGCAGAGCGAGCGGTTACGAGCGAAACAAGCACGGCAGCAAGTGGACGAAGCAAAGTGGGCAGGCGACGCCACAGCGCGCAGCGAACGCGACAAGGCCGAAGCTGCTCGGCAAGCTCTGGCAGTAGCGCTGGAGGAAAGAGACGCTTTAGTGGCCCGCGAGCGCGCTGAGGTGAGGATGGCGTGTGGCGTGCGGTTGCAGCTAGGTAGTATGATGTCCTTGCTACTCCCACCTTTTTTACATGTTATTGGTCGAGCCTCGAATGCAAAGCCCAATGAAAGGAATAGCACAAAAACGAAAGCTCTCATCTTCGTTATATTTTATATTACGCCGTTTGCCACTTTCCTTGTCACGACTAGGCAACGGCTGCGTTTGAAGTCAAAATGAAGAGCTGGGAAGCTGACTCGAGGCGGCGTGAGTCGGAGCTGTCCGCAGCGCTGCGAGCCTGCGAACATCGTGCTCAGGAAGCGTGTCGACAACGCGACAGCCAAGCCGCTGCGGCAACCTCTGCAGAAGCTCGGGTGAAAGCTCTGCAGGAAGCTGCGCATGAAGCTGAGAGCCTGAACCGCCAGCGCGCTTGGGACAGCGAAGAAGCTTTGAGAAGTTCGCAACAAGAAGTGGAAGCCTTAACCAAGAAGCTGAGTGAGGTGGAAGCAAGCGGCGCACGCTCTTCGGAAGCCCTGGAGCGGCGATTGCGGGACGCGCAACACGCAGCTGCCACAGCACAGCGGCAGGCTGCAACTTCAAAAGCCAGTTGTGAAGAACGAGGCGCCCAAGCAGCTACTGCGCACAGGGAACTAAGCGCTGCTTTGAATCATGCAGAAGAGCGCGCCCGGGACGCTGAAACGCGCTCTCAGGCTGCCGAGGACACCCTCGCTAAAGTTGAGGCGAAACTGGCTGCACACGCGGAAACCACGGCCAAAGCAACTCAAGAAGTGGTGCGGCTCACGGTCTTAGTAGACACGACTGCAGCCGCGCGAGACACTCTCAGCGCCCAACTCGCAACTGCGGTAGCGCAGGCTTCTGCAAATGCTGAAGCTACCGCAGCCAAGGCGCAAGATGCCTCTAGAGAAGCTGTGGCAGCCGCGCGAGAAGAGTGGAAGCGCGACGCCGAAGCAGCTGCCGCCCAAACGGCCGAACAATGGGCGAGCCATTCGGAGGCTCAGCCAGCAGAATTAAACAGGGCAAGAGCGGAGCGGGACGACGCACTTGCGGAGGCTGTGCGCTGGCGAAAGGCTTTTGAAGCTCGACCGGCTCCACTGCAGAGGCCAGATGACCTAGTTGCGCCGAACGCCTCCTCGTGGTCCCTGCCGCCGACACCGTCACCTCTTCAGTTGCAAGAGGAAGGTCAGGAGTTTGGACAGGAGCAGCCCGTAAGCAATGACGCGTCTTGCGAGAACTCCGACAGTTTCATGCCCGCTGTTTCTCCGCCGCGCCTTTCAACAGCATTTGACTCTCCAGTGCGCTTACAGCCCCATGACCTCAAGAGCGAGCACAATGCCAACGCGAACGGCAGCGACCATCGGGATGACGTTGGTGGTGGTGGGAGCGGTGACTGCCACACGGAAAGACTGGAAGAAGAAAACCGCCGCCTGGCTGCCGCTGTTGGAGCGATGCGGCGCGAGCTCCTAGACCTTCACCAAAATCACGCTGCAAGCACGGGCCATGCCGCCCCTGCCGATGGATCAGCTGGTTCTAGTGCTGCTGTCGCGCACTCTCGGCGGGAAGAAGAACTGAACCGTCGGGAAGTAGAAGAACAGTCCCGGCGGGCCAACGCCGCGGTAGCCGACGCGGCGGCGTGGCGCTCACAAGTGCAAAGACTAGAAGCGAAGCTGGCGGGCGAGGCGGCCGCTGCGGCGAGTGAGCGGGCTCGCCTCATGCAAGCATCGAACCGTCTGCGCGGCCAAGTCGCCGTGCTCGAAGCTCAAAAGGTCAGCAGCGATGGTCCAGCCGAAGCGGACTCTTGCGGAGTTCAAAATGCTGACAGAGATGGAAGCAACAGGAACAGTGACAGCAGCAGTAGGAAAAGCAATGCCGGCAATGAAGGCAATGAAGGCGGTGCTGATGCCGCTAGTCTTGCCGCACGAGCAGCTGCCCTTGAAGCTGCGTTGTGGGAAGTGGCCGCTGAGAACAAAGCTTTGCGGAAGGACGTGCGCCGCGCTCGTGCCGCTGCTGCTAGTGCTGCCGCCACCACCACAGCTAAAACAGCAACTGCAGCGGAGTCAGCAGCAGCGCAAGCACCAGCATCGACTGTTATTTTGTCGGGCGCTGCCTTCAATGCACCTAGCAGTAATTCGCGCATTGAGCTCCCTCCTCACTTACTCGTGTCTGAACTTCGACCGGATCTCATGAAGCCTGCGCTGCGAGGCCTCTTTGTTTCACCCAAGCGTCGCTTAGGCAGTAACGGTAGCCACAACAACGATATGGGAAGAGAGGAAGCAGCCAGTGAGGGCGCCATCGACGATAACGACGATGGTGATGGTGGTGATAGTGTGGAGGGAGGTGGTCCTGGCGCTACTCTGGCAGAGTCGCTCGATGGGACGGCCATCGTAAGTGCTTTGGTGAGAGATGTCCCTGCTGCACGGCTTTTGCTGGGTGATGCAACAAGCAGCAGCAGTTGGCACGACGAGCAGCGCAGCGGTTACCCGCAAGTGCGAAGGCACAGTAGTGGCGGTCGTGGCATCAGTGGTAATAGCAGTGATGCGTTGACGGCTCGTGCTCGTGCAGTCGTGTCAGCGTTAGGGATACCTGAGCTCGCTGGCCTAGGGCGCAGTAGCCATGGCAAAGCCTCGTCATCGTCATCGTCATTAGGAGTAGATGTCGCTGAGTTCACAGCTCTGTGGGCGGCGTGGGCAGTGCTGCCTAAGGGTGGCCTGCGAGCTGCTGTCGCCACATACGCACGGCATTTCCCTGCCAGCAATGGAGCTCGAGTCAGCAGCAGTAGTAGCAACAGCAGCAGCAGTGGTGGTGGTGAGAGGAGTAGCCGAAGCCATCAAGCTTCATCTGCGCCTAACCCTAACCCTCCTCCACCAGTGGCTGCACCTGCAGTCGCTCTCACGGTGGCGGGCTATCATGCGAGCGGGCGGCCGCCGGCAGCACCTGACCGATCCGCTACTGGCCGCACATTGGAGAGCCAACGGAGAAGCGTGGTGGCAGGCAACCAACTTCGAGGGAGCAGTAATAGCCGTGGCGGCAGCTCTAGCAGTGGAACAAGGCAAAAAGAGACTGCGTCGGCTGCTGCGGCTGAAGCTGCACCGGCTGCTGCTGCGGTAGCACGCGTGAGAAATTACAACGACCTTCGCCACGAAAGCGCTGCTCAGCAGGCAGAGCGTTCTCACATACTTCCATCGGGCCCAACCACCACTGCTGGTGATACGAGCAATAAGTTGAGATGAGGGCCACGCGGCCACCGGATTCGTAATCGAAAGAACATTCATCTCTATCATCGTTATGGCCGCTCTGCTTGTTCCGTACTCCACGCTTCAACTTTCTTTAGATGCAAGTTTCAGTTTTACCTTTAGATGAAACACCCGCATTTCTCTTTATCTATTTCCATATGCCATATGCAAATCGCACATCTCGGGGCAGGGCTAAGGATTAGGTTAACTAGGGCAAACTAATTGCTGGATAAGTGCGCTCGCCTATACCCATGTGCGAATAAGTTTAATTTATAAATCTCTTAGGTGTAGATATAATTGATTTACGCATTATTGCCATTAAATATGCCGGAAAAAAACTGGTCTCTTGTCACGAAACAAAATTATTGTTACATCATCCATATCTGGAGCACTCCCCAATGGAGGGTATCAAAACAGGAAACCCGGAGGAACAGCGGGTTTGGAAAGAGGCCGCGGCGATGGCCCGGCTTTCCAGCGAGCGTTCATACCTACCGGAGTGGGCGAAGCTCCAAACGTTCGAGGGTATGGACTCGCGCGCATGCCCATGGTCCTGCCTCCCACTCCAGCCACTGATGAAGGAGGGTACGGGCTAGGGTTCTGATGACTTCCGAAGCTTCCACTGCTACTCGCAGTGCTCTTGCTGCCGTTGCGGCTGCTGTTGATGTTGCTGCCGCTACCAGGGTAAGCGCCGCTGCCATTAGGATAAGGATACCTCGAGTAAGGCTGGGTACCGGCGACGGGCGGCGGTTTGCCGTATCCTGCCGCTGGCGGTTGAGCTGGTAGACGGTGCTGCTGCGAAGGTTGACCGCCGCCGCGTTGGCTGAAGGCATTGTTTTGTGCAGCTCCAACGGCTCCATTAGCCCATGGCGGCGCTGGAGACGCAAACACATGCCCTTTCTCGTTGGCTGGTGGAGGTAAGGGCATGCCGCTCGTGAATCGTTGACCTTGGAGCGGGTAACCAACAGAGCTAGAGGCAGGCGCATGGATATGATGAGGATGTGCCGAGGCATGCAGTGGGTGTGGCGACAGCGTAGCAGATGGTGGCAGAGGCACTCCCCGCTGATGGCTATAAGGGTCGTGCGGTGCTGCAGCGCCTCCTCGTGCTATTTGAGGCTGCAGATGCGACTGCGGCAATGGTGGCTGGTGGTGTGGGTATGGGGAGCGCGAGTATGGCAAAGGTTGAGACGATGAAGGTTGCGCTGGTGCTCGTTGTTGATTGAGGTGGTAAGAAGCGTGTAACGCTGGTGTTGCTTGGACTGGTGTTACTGCAGCATTCGTCGAGCGATTGAGCGGCTCTGGCGGCGGGGCAGCAGCGGCTTTGGTATTTTGAGCAGCAACTGCATACGGAGCGTGAGAGTCATGCGGGTTCCAAACTTTGTTCGATCCTTCGACTGCGACCGCGGTGCGACTTGTCATTAACGACACAGGTTCATTTGTTACATCGTCCGCAGAACCAGCACTTCCAGAGGAAGCAGCAGCAGAGGCTATGGCATTTTTACGAATAGTTGGAATGTTCGAAATAGGCTCACTCACCCGCTCCCAGCCTTTGCTCGTGGAAGAGCTGCCGTTAGAGTCATCTACATCGAACAAGCCCTCTTGGTGATCTCGTCCAGAAGGAGGGCCAGCGGCTAAAGCAGCCTCGGCAGCTGCCGCCACTTCACGCGCTCGTGCGGCTGCCACATCGGCAGCGTGAGCAGCTGCTGCGGCCTTGGCCACTTTGGCTGCTGCTGCTCGATCGGCGGCTCTGCTCTTGCCCTTCTTTGCGCTAACGCTGGTGCCGGTGCTGGTGCTGGTGATGTTGCTGCTGTTGTTTTTGGCCAGAGAATGCTCGGAGTGCTTTTGAACCATGGACGCCGTTGCTTTTGGTGTACTATCTCTTCCTTCTGCGGGCTTCTTTTGCGCAGTGGAAAATGCAGCTGCTGGAACGCGCGCCTTCGAAGAAGAGGAAGAAGAAAAAGAAGTGCCGCTCGTGCGCGGTTTCTTCGCACGTGGACCGCAGTACTCGGACCCGCTGCTGTGGCCGTCGCTCCAGCCTGTGCCTTCTTTGTCGCCATTTCTACCGCGTGCTTTCCTCGAAATTGATGCCTTGCTTGCCTGGCCGTTTCTAAAGCTACTGTCGCTGTCGCTGCTGCCGTCGTCGCTCAAAGTTCGGTCGTCGCCAGAATCACTGCTGCTGCTGCTGCTGCTGCTGCTGGCATCACTGCGACTACTAAAGCTCCTGCTAGGAAGCTTGCTGCTATTCTTTTTGCTCTCAACCGTGTTTCTTTTCAAGTTGTTACCTCTTGGGCCATCACTGCTCGAAAGAGTGCTATCGCTATCACTATTGAAACTGCCATCCTCTGCCTTCACAATCGTGCGAGCTCGGTTGTTATTCGCCGACTGCTTCTGTTGACGTGGGCGTTTCTTTTTGGAGGGCGGTTGTAACAAGAGCTCCATTAGAGAAGCCGGTTGGCTGGGTATCCGTGATTTCATGGATGGTTGGCTATTTGCAAACCGACTTCCGCCTTCGCCTTCATCTTCGTCGCTACTGCTGCTGCTGCTACTGCTTTCATATCTCCTGTTGATGTTCCCCTTGGGGTGCACATTCTTCGATGTTGGTGGATTTGAACCTGCCCCTTTGCCAACTTTATTCACTTCAATTGCTGCTCGTTTGATAGCAGGCTTTTTCTTGCCTTCTTTCTCCGCACGAGCATGTGCCTTCTTGGTGCCCTTCCGGTTGCTTCCATTTGCACGTGCGCCCTTCTTGTTGCCGCGGGTGCTCTTTTTGTCATGGTGTTCCTTCGACGCTCTGTCTTTTATTTTCTTCGCTGTTGCTGCCGGTTGTGCAGCCTCGGGCGTCGATCGCGTGATTCTTGCCACTACAGGGGGCCTCAGAAGCTCTCGAGCAGCTTCCGGCGACAGCGCTCCACTCGCTGCCAGCGCTTCGACGGCGCTCCGACTCACTCCACAGTACTCGCGCGGGGTGTGCGACGACGCCTGCAACGGCGGCGGCGTCGGCGTCTGTGGCAGCAGTTGCGCAGCATCGTCAGAGATGGGTGCAAACTTGGGTGCAAGCGAAGCCTTTTGAGCGCTAGGGCGTCTCTTTTGGTGGCCAATCGCGGCTAAGCTCCCTTCTGCGTACTCGCCCTCTTCGGCACTGCTGATACTGTCGATTCCATCAGCATCATCGTCATCATCAGAGGAAGAGTCGCCATCATTCTGGAAACCCGCGGAGCTCGTCACAGCACCCACAACAGAAGTTCCTTTCCCGCCAGCTGGTGCGGGCGCAATGCGGCTTGGTCGTGCGCCTAGGCGAGGGCTCGTGTGCACCACCGGTGGGGTCTTCGGCCGGTCGGCTGCCCACAGCTCCAGGGCGCCACATGTGGATCTACCAACAACATACGGGTTGCTGGAGGCCTCAGCCTCTGCATTGTCTGGTCTAGCGGCTGTTGATGAGGGCAATTCGTCAGATGACGCAGTCGAAGCCTCATC
>Ga0307971_1001274_pt1 | contig 12719 bp, 13 predicted proteins | sample OrgLakmetagen714_FD_201820 | JGI IMG/M metagenome (GOLD analysis project Ga0307971, IMG submission 201820) | Saline water microbial communities from Organic Lake, Antarctica - #714 | ecosystem: Environmental > Aquatic > Non-marine Saline and Alkaline > Saline | place: Antarctica: Organic Lake... | reverse complement strand
GGACTTTACGCTGAAACTGGACGAACAGGTAAGCTTTTGAGTCTCGAAGATACCCCGCGCGCGTGTGCATGGGGTTTAGTTTTTTTTTTTAACTTCCTTTTTGCTTTCCTTCTCAAGAATCTAATCATGTGCTCGGTGTTGGATTTCTCGCTTCCCTCCATTCACCTTGTTGTTGTCCTTACACAGGGGCGTGCCGTTGATCAGCTCGGGCGAGTGGTCCAAACTGACGTGACGGCCACTCGAGAGCTGCGGGCTAATGTAGCTCCGAAAGTTAAGGTATTGTTGTACAGAAGCACCCTCATAATACGTTTCAGACTATGCTTGTACTTTTTTGTGTGTGTATTTGGCATTTGCTTGGAACTGCGTATTCCTTTTTGCCCGCTCTCCTGCTTTCTTATATTTATACGTGTCTTACCTCTCCCACCGCCTTACTTTCACTGATGCCACCCTGACTCTATCCCTTCCTCCTTTCCTCCGTCTCTTTCTCATCATCATAATCGTTTCAGGTGAACCCGTATCTCGCTCACATGCCAGCAGCAGCCCCTCCTAAGAGTGGCACCTCGTCTGTGCTGCCTCTTACTTCCTCGAACGGCAGCGCTAGCGTTGACCCCAGGTAGAGAAATACACACACAATTCTATGTTTAGAACCCTTTAAGTATTACACTCACGCGCTACGCTCAATGCACACATATTTTCTACAACAGCATCAATCCTCTTTCCACCTTGTAGCACGCATGTCAACAGTGTTGTATCACACACGTGTGCTTTTCTGTCGCATACTTACCCGTTCCCCTTTTCCCTTCCTCTATTCCGTCATGAAATGCACTACATTAGTGCAACTGCGGGAGGAGCAGAATCCCAGGGCGTGGTCGATCCACGCATCCGCGTCAAATCCCGCGCGCTTAAGGGCAAAAAAGCGTTCCAGTTCCATGAGCCCGGCAGCATCGTGGCTCGCAGCGACGCTCTCGCCGAGAAGGAACAAAAGAAGGTACTACAGTAGTAGATGGAAATAGAAGTGTATACGAAGTAGCACGTGACGAATGAAGTGTATATTTAGAAGTAGTGTACATAATCTGCAGTGGGTAGCACATTTGCAATATGTGTGCCACATAGGTCGCGTGCAAGATCAAAGAGAATCTTATGGCAGCGCTATTTAGTGCCATTACTATTTCTGACGCATCACCTTCTTCACATGCTTTATTTATACGTTCACCGCCGTGGTTGTCTTTTCTATTATTTTTCTCCTCTTCCTCATAGGTGGCCGCGGGCTTTGCGTCAGGGCGCAACAAAAACGCCTACGAAGAGTCCAACGGGATGGACGTTGATCCCCTGCTCGCCAAGGTGCTCTAATTTAATATGAATATGTGTATACAATACATAGGCGTGCAGTAGTTCGGATATGTAGTAAGTAGGTGCATTCATGGGTGCGTCATTGTGCAGTGCTTACATGTGCTCTCCATCTTTTTCTTCTCGCTGCCGACATCACAATCTCTCCCCCCCCCTATCGCTGTTTAGCTCAAATTCTCCATTCTCCTTATCTGTTTTGCTCTCTCTCTCTTTCTCTCCCTTGTTTTCTTGCCCCTCTCTATTGTTGACTCAAAACAGGAGCTGGAGCTAGCGAACGCAGCGCGCGAGGCCAAAGCAGCAGCCACGGCGCTAGCACTGCCGCCCCCCGCGGATCTGACGGTAATTGAGTGTTGTACATTGTATTGTATTAGTTCACAGAGAGAGGCACCGAAGAACGTTGACAGAGACTGACCAAAGGTCGTATGCTTCGGTATCGAAGCTTAAGAATGACTGAAATCTCCAACGAGAACAAAAAAATCACACCTTCCGTACTATAGTCAATCACACAAGTTCACACTTTCTCAACTTCCTACTCTTGTCTCTCTGGTTAAACTACGCAGGTCCCAGTCAACGCCGCTGCTGCAGCAGCTGCGTCTTCGCTAGCTCTTCTGGGAGGCGGGAAAGCGGCCAATGCTGCCAAGAACGAGAAACACGAGGACTCGACTCCTGCTGGTAATGTCGCCTTCCCTCAAGTGTTCATGATTTTATCATGCCAGAAAACTCTCGTACTACGTAGCTACTACAGGCTTCTCAAAGTACGACTGTATTTAAAGAGTACAGGCTTCTTATGTGAGAGCATTGTTATCGTCTCTCATGATCGCCATACAATACCAGTGCCACATTACTCCTCCTCGCATATTACAACAGGTACCACTGCTGCTTCTGTGGAATCGTCGCCTCGGAGCGGGCCGGATCTTGAGTGGTGGGACATTCCGTTTCTGCCTTCCAACCGCCGCCGGGATGCCAAAATCTCCTACGATGATTTGGATACCAACCTCTTCAAACTCGAGTAAGTTTTAGTATAAGCTAGAGAGAGAGAGCCAGAGAGGGAGAAAAAGAGAGAGAGATTGCATGGGAGAGATGATGCGTGATATTGGATATGTGCATGCAAGATCTGTTCCGATCGGTGCACTTGCGCACAGTCCGCACGTGCACGTCGTTACCGTGCATGCACTAACATAACAACCACCCAACCACCGATAACAATCATCCACCAACCAACGACCAACCATCCACCCTTCAACCAACAGGCACAACAAGTTCCACGCGGTGATCGTGCACCCCACCCCTGTAGTCCCGCCGGGCGTGGACCCGACCGCGGCAGCGCCAGCTCTGCCCGTGTACCTCACCGACAAAGGTATTGCGATGGGTTGGAATGAGGAGATGGGAATTGCGTGTCATGGAATGCGGTGTGAATGTATGTGATGTGTAGCGCTGAAGATTTCTGTTTCTTTGTTTCACTCGGTCTCTTTCTGTGTTTTTTTTTCTTACTTTATTTTATCAAATTATCAAATTAGAGCGGAAGCGGATTCGGCGGTCCGCGCGCGAAGAACGGCGCAACGAACAGCGGGACAAAATATCCCTCGGGCTCCTGCCGCCGCCGGAACCGAAACTCAAACTTGCCAACTTCATGAAGGTGCGTGCTACGTGTACTACATGTACTACATACTCAGTACACAGGGGTGCATGCATTGTTTGTTCTTGTGATTCGGCAGAGACGAGACTTATTCTTTTGTGGCACAGACAAAAAATGAAAGAGTTTGCTTTTGTGTTCATTTTTTTTCTTGATTTGGCACATGCATGCATTCCTCTTTGTTGTATATTATATTCTTTCCCCCCCTTCGAAATAAAAGTCATACTCGTCCTACCCTACACTATATTTATACGTATTCCTCCTCTTTCAGGTACTGGGGGATCAAGCGGTGGCGGACCCGTCGAAAATGGAGCGGAAAGTGATGGAGCAAGTGGCGGCGCGCGTCACCAACCACGAAATGCGCAACCAGGTATTCAAGAGAGAGTGAGAGTGTATGAGGGTGTCGGTGTGTGTGTTGCGGCGAGAGGCGAGATGAGTTGGTTGTCTTTCATCTCCGATTTTTCTTTTTCTCACTCTACCCTTTTTTTTTCTTTTTTTTTCGTATTGTCTTTGTTACCTCTGTGCCTCTTTTCTCCACTCGGCGAATCTTTAATACTGCCTTACGATGCCACCTTCAGGCGCGAAAACTGACCCCAGCGGAACAGAAGGACAAGCACCGCCGGAAACTCGAAGAAGACACCTCCACCGAAGCCACGGTGGCGCTGTTCCGTGTCAAAGACTTGTCCAACGGACAACACCAATTCAAGGCAAGGACCCGCCACTCTGAACTTCACTACTTGTTGATTTTTGGACGTTTTGTGTTTATAGTCGCACAGCTTTGTAAAGGCAAAGGTGCACTTTGGTTGTCTTGAAGAGCTCTCTTTGTCAATTAATATTCCTCTAAAGCTTTGCAAATTTGACGTTTCCCATCATGTTTCCTAGGCAAATATGACACGTTCTTTATCCCCGAATTTCTATTCTTCCTTTATTTATTGCTTGCGCGTTTCATGCACGTGTAATTCACCTACTATTCAATATCACATTAGGTGGACATGAACGCGAGCCAAAACGCGCTTACAGGGGGGGTGCTGATCTGCAAGGGCACCGAGGACGACCAGGGGCAAATGACTTCGTTGGACAATACGGAGCACGCGTTGAGCCTGGTGGTGGTGGAAGGTATTATTATACAATATTATATTATACTCGTGTAAATACACACTTCATGGCCAGCATTGAACCAATGCTTCTTATCGTTTATTCATTTGTTTATTCCTTCACTCATTCTTTCCGCTGTACGCGGCAGAGCTTTTTTTCTTTCTTCATGCTTTGCGGTTTTGCTATGCTTTTTGTTTTATTGAGTTAAAATTGAAGCCGCCTTGCAATCATTCTTTACCACGATATCTGAATGTCTTCCATTTTTGCGAGCTCAATTTGCTATACACCTATATTTTGTTATATTAGGCGGTCCCAAAGCAGTGGCTCGGTACTCCAAACTCATGACCCGGCGCATCAAGGTAACGCATTATATTTTCATGCCACATTATATTCGTGTGCTATGCTAACGCCCGAATGCATCGCCGATGCTGCATCGGAGCCCCCTTGAATCGACGCGAAAGAAAGACAAAAAGAAAACTACTTCGTTAGCTTCGGTGTCACACCAGAAGTTTCAAGCTCGTGTTTTCTTGGTTTCTGCTCACTGAATGCTCTTGTATTCTGCTTTCTTAATACGCGAATATAATACCAAATCATAAACAGTGGGCGGGCGAACTCGGCGACGACGACAGCGACGACGACGAAGGTGGCAACGGTGGCCTGAGCGCTTACAGGGAAGGAGGTGGCGAGTCGGCTGCAGACCGCAAGAAGCGCCGGGGCAATTACTGCGACTTGGTGTGGGTCGGCAAGGTGGCGAAACGGGGTTTTACGTCCTTCAAGTTTCAAGAGGTGAGTTTCATTAGGAGATGGAAGAAAGAGGAGAAGAAGTAGGCAGTGAAGAAGAAGAAGAAGATATTGTTATCAAAGTAGTTGAGGGAATCTGCGCACGTTGACGGATTTGGCATGGCGCTAGAGGCTGCGCTTGCGCACTGCTGTGTATATCTTTGAGGGTTTGACTTATCGAATTCATTTACAATCTTTTCGCACGCACGTACAACATCCCGCTGGAACTCTCGATGTGCCCGCATTCTTTTATCTTTTTTTTTCAGCTTACGCCTCATCATTCTCCTCCTCCTCCTGTGTGTCTTCCTTCTTCTTGTCGATTCATCACCCTTTTCAACACCTCCAGGTGAAGTCAGCGCGCGCTGCTCGTAAAGTGATGGGCAGCAAGGGCCTCGCGCACTATTGGGACATGGTGGCTGTCGGCGACAAATTGGACCATGCCGCGGCCCTCTTCGCCTAATATTGAAAGAAAAGCGTTAGTTGGTCTTGAGCCCGCTTTTGGGGGGTTACAGGTGGCTTTGTCTCTACTATCGGAACGCGCTAGTTAGTGGCTACTCACTGAACCACGAAGCGGCACTGTTCGCCTTCGCTTGCCATGAAAAGGGGAGATAAGAGAGAGAAAGGGACCCTAATGCACCCCGCTCTCGTGGAGTTCAGAGTTAGGCAATATTACGACTAGGCAAGGCCACTGCACCTGCATCGGCACCTGGGAATAAGGAATGTTTCTACGTAGGATTTCCGGGCGTTTTCTGCATTAATCATAAAAACGGCTGAGGCCAGTCGGCCAGTCTCCTCCCTTCTCCCCAGAATTTCATGGGCACAACACACAACGCACAGAGAAAGTGGCGGCTTCGTCACTACCCGCGTTGGCCGAAGTCTTCTTCCCTATCCTATCAGCTATGAGGCATCAGTGGCATTTGGTTTTGGTTGTGTGTGTACCATACCATGCACTACAGACTACAGCTCGATGCACATTCTCGTAAGTCGTAAGTACGCGGTTGTCTTAATCGAAAGTAGTTCATAGTGCCATGGAGTTCAAGAACCCAGAGAGCAAGAAACAAAAGGCCTTCTAATGAGATTTCCTTTTTCGCTGATCCCTCAACTTCACCGAGTCAGGTTGGTTTGCAACGGCAAATGCACTGTTCGAAGCACGTCCGATTCGACTACTTTAGTGCGCGCACCCCGTGGGCCTTTCTTGCTTGTGAGCGGCGTTGTTACGGCCCCTGCTGCTGCTGCTACTGCTGCTGCTGATACAGCTCCTGCTTCTACTGCTGCTGCTCCTGGCGTTGGTGCTGTGTCTGGTGGTGCCCCCCGAGCACGGCTGTACGTCCATCCATCAAGCCCATCGAGGCCAATCTCTCTGCAGTAGGGAAAGAAAGAGGGAGAGAGAAAAAGGAAGAAACAGAAATACAACAAAAAACGATGCAGCGACAATCAACTGCATCCATCAAGTTACTTATCATTTTCTTTTCTTTCTCACATGTTAATTTAAATGTGTATATCCTCGTGTGCTCGTGCTCTTACTTGAGAGATATGTCCAGTGTTTTCGCCACTTCCAATAAAGAGACTTCGTTCACTTGAAATGATTTCGCCACAGCAATGTCCACCGCAGTCCAAAATGGCGCCGTAAAGTTGGTCGCATGCGTGTCTTCACTAGCACTTGATGCAGTGCTAGGAGGCGTCTCCTCTCGAAATGCAAAGTGCTGGGCCTAGTAAGAAAAAAAGATATGATGAAAAAGAAGAGCCAGGAGTCGACATGAAGCACATTGAAAATACAGGACCAACAAAATATAATGCAGAAGTGTCACAATGTCACGTCTTAAAGGCAAAAATAAGCAGAGTGAAATGAGTACTACTCATGAAATGATGACACCTTGAGCACTAACGTGGAATATAAATACATAGAGAAGCTTGCGCGTATCTAAACCTCTCGAGTTTTCAAATAAAATATGCCACAAGAACAACAAATGTAACACTTAAGTTATCATTCTTAACCTGTAACGTCGTCAAGAACTCGTCGTGGCCTCGGTTCAGTCGGTATTCGGGTTGTTTTTCCGGCACGGTCAAAAGAGACAACAAGGCTGGATCGAGGGCCCATAGGAAAGACGTGTGGTGCACGAAATCGCCTCGCGTGATGGCCTAGCAGTGGAGGGACACGCAATAATATTATATTGGTGGTGGTAATGGTGGTGATTATGGTAATGTTGGCGATAACGAAGGCGGGAGTACTTCAATGTGCGTGGTAATTGTGGTGAGGGCATGGTAAATAGTGATGTACACGGAGGACAGAAAAGTAATGAAGAAAATTGTGCGAAAGGAAAACGATTCATGGAAGAGCATCTTTCTAGTAGTACATGTAGGAATTCACACACAACACCTGGGCGTTGCCACCAAATTTCATGTCGCCTAACACGTAATCGTTTTCTCGGCACCTAGCGAGCCATGCATTTAAAAAAAAAGCCAATGAATGAAAAAAATGCATCATATTTTGAATGAAATCGAAAGAACAGCCCGGTTACTTTAGTAGCGCGCAGTTGTATATTGATAACCTAGAACACCGATGAGAGTAAAACTACAGAACTAGAATAGGTGCAATACAGTGCACTTCCATATGGCAACAGCTAGCGTACGTTTACATTGACCCGTAAACACGCGTACCGAAAGAGCTCCGTTGCCTTGGCTTCCCCAACTAAATACTCCAGCGCCGGCCGGTACACGTCTTCGCTCCATGCCATCACAGCCTTTGGATCAATCGCCAGCACGCCCGACGATGACGACGACGACAAAGAGGACGACGACTGTGATGGCTGGTAAGGTGTTGCTGTTGTCGACGAAGTTGCTCTAATGTGATGGTAAGACATGCCAGCAGCGTTCCCCGCAGGCCACCCCCGCATGATGAAGGAGCATAAGCAAGTGCCGGGACCTAAGACCACAGTGCCGCCACCCGTAAACCGCCGCACCTGTCGAGAGAGTACACGCAATACACGCACATACGTACGCACAAGAATTAGACAAACATGTGGAAACACAGGAAGCAGGTAGCGTGGTGAGCGTGCGCACTCACGCTTTTCTTGGCTGAATAAAATGAGATTATGCACATTTCCAAATTGGTAAATAAGCCTAAGAACACAATCCTGAAGCTACTGGCTCTTCAAGCGTCATGCTTAAAGCATTGATGAGTAAGCTCAAAACACACGCACCACTTGTGCCCCACTGCTGAAATCACTGCAGTCACCCAAACAGCGAGCGATGTCAATTAATTTCTCTGGCTTCCCGCTCAATCCTAGCACAATGGTTGGTTCTGCAGGCCCGTCTGCAGTGACCAGCCTGATATTTTGACGCCAGCGAGAGGTCAAGAGATAAGAGATTAGAAAATGGAAGCTCAAGAGGGTGTTCTGAGGAGGCTTTGCATGGCAAAAGCACAAAAACAGAGTGGTGGGGCCTAAATACGAGGGCCTTTCAACGGAATGTTATTGCACACGTTCACATCTTGATTTTACTGACACGATCAGTGAGTAGGGCAACAATTGTTGTCGCTTGACGCCCCACGCCGATTGAATAAAGCTAGAATCTACATCCATGAAAGTACGTTCAAGCAACAACTTCACAACTTCTACCAGTTGGCACGGCTAGAGTCGTGTCGAAGCAAAGCTTCTTCGAGCGCGAGCATTTGCACGGTGCCATAGCTAGCTGGCAGCCGCAAGTGGTTAAGAACTGGCCGCATGGTGCCGTCAGACTGTGATACAAGTAGTCGAACCGGTGCGCCCGACTAACCAGCCAGAGCAACCGAAGTAGCGCGCGTTCTTGCTCGGGGGCAAGAGCTTCGTGGCTCTTGCGAGCTTGCGAGGCGGGTTTTGGGATGCTTGGTGGCTCGGTGGTTCGCTCTTGCTTGGGGGTTCGCTCCGGTTTCTGGGTGGTCCGGTTCTCAGAATTTCCCTCCCCCCAGCAGTTGGGAGTTGGGAGTGGAAGGAAATCGTTGTTCTCTCGCTTTCCGTCGTTCTCGAATTGTCTCGTCTTGGCTCGGCGCCTAACTCAGTTCCTGGCGCCTCGCCGGCACAGCTGCCTTACGCAGCCCGCGCCGCTTCTTCAGCTGTTCGGTTGTGGTTGTCGCTCCGCACTTCACTGCTTGCTGACATAGTGCGCTTTGGCGCACTCAGCAACAAAATTAGGCCCCTTGTCCGTTGGAGTCGACACATTGTTTATCGGCGCCGAACTTCTATATTTTTATATCTATAACAAATAAGTCGACCATGCGAACTCGGTTTTTAGATATTTTGGCACAGGCCCCGACGAGCCGAAATTCGAAGGCTAGCACAAAGGAATTCAACAGGTGTGTGCTTTAAGCACCTTTGGATTAGATCAGATTAGATATGCTTCCTGCCCTCTACACACAATCCTCTTTACGATTTTGACTTGCGCGCAACGTGCCATTTGGGTTTGTATTAGCTCGAGTTCGAGTAAACGGCCGGCGATACTCTAAGCACCCCACCTCACTAAGTTTGAGATCCCGGTTGTACTCAAAGCGTTTATAGCTTCGAAGGAGGTGCTGGTCCGCCGCCCAGCACCTCCCGGCATTCGCCCATTGTTTGAAAATAAACGGCCAGTACCAAGTCAGTGGATGGCGCAATCTACTGAGTGTTTGGTCCCCGTTATTGTAAGTAAAATTTTTGTTTTGTGTTGGGTGGATGGTTTGAAAAGTATAAAAAAAGAAGGAAAAGTGGATGAGCTATTTGGTCTTTCTGATCTCCCAAACCACGGCCTGTTAATGTGCGGTTTATGGCCAGGGTTTCTTCCTGTGACTTCTTCCTTTGCATTGGCTCATAATTCTTGTACATTTTCTGAATCCACAACTACAAGGGCCAGTCTCAAAATAAATAGTTCAGCACGCCGAAAGTTCAATACACACATGACTTGATTACTTTCTCAGTAGATTAAAACCTCCGATCAAAGGTTTTGCCATTCCCCAAATGTGAAAAGAACAAAAACGGCACTAAGAGCCTCAATTTGAAGGGCTAATCAGGTTAAGAACTATCATGCATAGAAAAACTTTCACTTTTTTCTGCCCTAGGTCTTACAGAATGACTTTCAGGAGGCGGCCGATGGCGGAGCAGGAACGTCCGGCCTCTGGTCATCTCTGGGCACCTACCTATTCGGCCGAGCATATTCCACCCATACAGCTAGCAAGTGTAGCGGCGCCTGGGCCATAGGCATATGAGAAAGCTACTATGCCATTCCTTCTAATGGCTTGTGCGATAAATTTAAAGGTGATCGCGCAATCATTTTTTTAAAAATGTACTGACCGTTTATTTTCAAACAATGGGCGAATGCCGGGAAGTGCTGGGCGGCGGACCAGCACCTCCTTCGAAGCTATATGGGCTTTTAGTGCAACCGGGATCTCAAACTTTGCGTGGTGAGGTGTTTAGAGTATCTCTGGTCGTTTACGACCCGCCGAGCTTACCTCACCTCCTCATTACGTTCAAGGCGCCAAATCTTGGCGCAGCATCCACCTCATGGGCTTGTAGTCGCGTCGCCTTGAAGTGTAACGCGGTATACCTTTCCGCTAACACGTTTAAATGAACTCCGTTCATGAGTCTTTGTCTGTGAGTGGTTGTCCAGGATAATTTCGAGGGGCTAGCACATTTAGGTTAAGTTCGTACACGAGTCTTTGTCTGTGAGTGATTAGCCAGAATTTTATGGCGGAAACTTATACCTAGGAACCCTTGAGTTCTTAATTTCAGCACCACTTGGTACTTGAATTATCTGTGGGAAACCCGTTTGATCAAAGGCATGCATCAGAAGAAATCGAATTATTTTGGCGTCTGCTGCAAGCATTCTCATTGCTATCTCGCCTAGGAGCACTAGCGCGGAACCCGCAATCTTTCGGGTATACACAGACGACGTGCTCTCTAGATGGAGGCTCTTTCGAGGATTCCAAAAACGCTTTTAGTCTTCTAATTCCGGCCCTTTGGGGCCTGTCTCAAAAACGCTCAAAGACGACCACGATTATTAGCGACCGTGGCGTTTGATAGAGGATCATTTATGGGTTTAGCTGTTTGGTGGTGGTGGAGCGCTAGGCCGCACACGCGGCACGCCTGCATCTCGTTGCTTGCCAATTCTAGGAGAGGGAGCCTACTTTCCTGTCGAAGCCACTTATGAATCAGGGGCAGAACGATAGGCGCCATGCGCGCTGACATGTACAAAATATTGACCTCTGCCTGTGGACCTCTTTGTTCCGCGTGTCACGAGCTTCTTTGCTTGTGCGCCTTTCTCTTAATTGTTCTGCGGAGTGCGCAACACCCACTTGCTAGATTATGAGGAAGTCGGCCAATGGCCTTCTCCCGTCTGAATCGTTCTGCACTTGCTATGTTTGCGCAAACCACACACATACCCTCTTCTGCCCACAGCACTGGCTTCTGTGCCATATGGGTTTGTACTTACTACAAGCTTTCAAGCTTTCAAGTACCAAGGTTGCTTTCTTCGGAATTTCTTCGTGGCGGGCCTTCGGTGGAACATATGCCCTTGCCTACTTGGATACTTGCATACCGGGAACTGGTGTGTGACAAGGGGCCGGGGGTGGCACTAGGGTAGGATACACCGAACTGCCTTCCAGTTTTACTTGCATTTGTGTTTCGTGGTTGACAAGAAAAGCATTTTTGCACCAACCTTTCTCGGATCCGAGTTTTGTTCACATCTGACGGGGATCTTCACACCTAAACTCGGATATCTCCTCTGGGAGGGCGGGTATTCGTCAGGAATGTTAGGCTCTTAGGCTCTCCAAGAAGTCTACGAGTGGTTGAAGGGTTACATATGCTATGTGAAGGAGCAGACTGCTGCGCTATTGATCTTTGCGGTAGATTCTGCGTTCCTGACATCACTGATGTGCACTGATTCGATATCGCGGTTCGCTCTTATCTTCATTGACACCTTGGCTACAAGCTCCAGATCGAGGTATGGCGGATGTTGGAACACTACCGTCATTGCAGTCCGCGAAGCATTACATACGTATAATTATTGATTTTTGAAGCATGATTCTAGTGGAACGGTAGAGTCCATTAATGCCAAGTGCTTATTTACTTAGTGTATCTCATTTTGCACGATTACAATAGCTTGGTTTGACACAGCGGCCGTACGGCTTCACAACCTCCTGAGGGACAATTTACACGTTTACACGTTGTAAAGGGCTACACTTCCGGATGCAGATGGCATCGAATGAGGATGCAGTGTACCTATATAATGGACTCGACATTGGGACCGACAGGACCGATGGCAGTGCAGACTACTCGTTCACGCAGTCTATTCGTTCACACCTTTGTTGTTCCTTCAGCCGGATGTTGGCCCTCATGAAATGAAGAGATCAATTTGAGCAGGAGAAGACGTGGGTCCACTCAGTGTCACGGCGGACCATACTTAAATACCACTACTAAAACCTACATAATATCCTTCCTATATTCCTATATTATTTTATTGGGATTTTATTGGAAATTAGTTGCAACGAGGCTCGTTGTATCTTTATAGTATGGTAGCGTGACGAGTGTTCGTTGCTTAGGAAGGCTACGCTGGCAATGTGATGACGTGGACAAGGACCAAGACCACACGCTGACGACTGTCACGGCGGACCATACCTAAATACCACTATTCATACCACTACTAAAACCTACATATCTCCTTCCTATATGATTTTATTGGGATTTTATTGGGATTTTATTGGGATTTTATTGGAAATTGTCGTTGGTATGGGTTTATGGTGTTTCTTATTGGTGGTAGGGGTTGGTAGAGATCCATACTACCGCCGTGGCACTCAGGAAGTGGATTGAAGAAAAAAAATCGCAATTGCGAAGCTATTCCTGTTCGTGAATCCAGTATA
>Ga0307971_1001271_pt1 | contig 12748 bp, 15 predicted proteins | sample OrgLakmetagen714_FD_201820 | JGI IMG/M metagenome (GOLD analysis project Ga0307971, IMG submission 201820) | Saline water microbial communities from Organic Lake, Antarctica - #714 | ecosystem: Environmental > Aquatic > Non-marine Saline and Alkaline > Saline | place: Antarctica: Organic Lake... | reverse complement strand
GGAAGCTCCTGCTGTCCCGCTGGCGAGGGTGAAGATTAATGCTTGTGAGAAGCTAGTCCTACTGTAGCTAGCTAGTAGGAGCTAGGGGCTAACTTAGCAGAAGAGTTACAGATTGATTGTAGACACTAAATCCAATAGCAAATTTTGAAGATCGACATTGAGAGTTATCTCTTCACGTTTTTTTTGTTTTAAAGAAGTTATCAATCGCTCACCTAGATTAACTTCTGTTGTGTCAAAAAATGGCCCATCTCGAAGACATTCAGCGGATCCACCGCGCTTTAGCTGCGCTCGGCGGCAATGAGACCGACTTCGACAAAGCTCTGGAGAAAACCGGGAAAACGGCGACTTGCCGGCCGTGGTCGCGGCAAGACTTCGTGGAGAGGTTGCAGTCTTATTCCAGCGGCACGTGGTTCGCGAAGCCTGAAATCATCAGCCCGATGGTGTGCGCACGGCATGGCTGGCTGAACGTCAGCATGGACACCCTGCGGTGTGCCTCGTGCGCCCAAAAGGTGCGCCAACAACACTCAACGATGCCTAGGCTTAGGCCAAGACCTCATAGTCGCAGTTTTAAGATAATTTATGGCTGGTCTTAGCTTTCGTGTCTAAATTCCTGGATACTAATTTTGGCTTCTACCTACCTGATTCCCTGAACAGTTGCAATTTGGATTTGGTGGGCTCGGCTATGACGACACGGAGGAAGCTGCTGTCAATTTTGCTCGCCACCTTAACGTGAGTGATATCCTTTTCACTCGGCTGCCTTTATTGTGTACTTGATGAAGGCGCTCTGTATTTCCTTCTCGTGTTTTTTCTTCGTAGAGTCCCACGCCTACGTAAGTTTCTTAGATCCTGACCAAAACATTCCATTTCACTTGCACACCCTTGAACAGATTGGGCACCTTGCTTCGTGCCCGTGGCGTGGGTCGCCTAGCCCCGAGGCCTTTGCGTACTTTCCTCCAGCTGCTGCCTCCGACCTTACCGCTGCGTTTGATGCTCGTCGCTCAGAGCTGGCGAATTCATCGCTTGAGACTCGCAGTGTAGTCGCACCGTCCTGCCTTACGAACGCACTCGCTGCTTCTCGTGATGCAGGAACTGCCGCTACTGATGAGCACTCTTCTGCCAGCAGCAGCAGCAGCAGCAGCAGCAGCAGCAACACCCAGGCAAGTCCTGCTGGCGCCGTCGAAGTAACAGCGGCGACAGGAGCTTCCGTAGAGTCAAGCCAGGAGAGCACTTCTCAAGTGGCCAAGACTTTATCCACCGACGGTGACAGCATTATGGCCTTGTTTGGGTGGCAAGTAGCAACGAAACCAGGCCACGTGAGCTGTGCTTTGTGCGGGCGTTGCGTCTCTCTTGACTGCGATAGCAACAATACAGATCCTACGAGTGCAGCCGCCGCAGACGTTCCAACAATTAGAGCGACCGACACATTAGTGGCCGAGATGAATGAAAAGGAGGGTGCTGAAGCATGCGATGCAGGTGCTCCTCAACCCAAGCGATTGCGATTGAAAGCGCCCTTTGACGTCGAAGCCGCACATCGCTGGTTTTGCCCTTGGGTCCGTGCTGATGCAGCGGCACCGCCATCAACAGCGTCAAGAACTATGGCAACGACGACAGCGAAGGGGGTTCAAGGCGAAAACCAGCCAGCTACGCCTGGATGGCAGCGCGTCTTGAAGGCATTGCTTGCTGCTCCGCCACCGTTGCAGGGAGCGCTAACAATACCGGGATCAGCCCAAACGCAAGAGAAAACCTCAACTTCTTCAGTTGTATCTCATGCGGAGGCTCGTGCGGCTCTGGCATCGGCGCGGGCTGTGCTTCGAAACATTTGACCAATCGTTATCGCTGGCTTCGGCTTGCGTCGTGTTTTTCTGAGGGCCCCAATGGTCTTCTATACTGGGTCCTGGGAGGGCACGTTCTAAAGCAAAAAAAAAACACATTTGCGTCTACTCCCGAAGAATTCGTGGTGTTGCACTGGGCAATTGCCATTTATTCCTTTGGCCATTCGCAGAACGGCCGTTTGAACTTACCGCAGTTAATTGTTCTATATCCCAATAAGCCGAAGAGATAGGAATAAACGGCAGTCGCTGGTCCATTCTCCGATCTTCGAAGTATTTCAACTTCGTCTGAACCTCTGAATATAGCTCCTCCCCCTTTCAGGGAGTAAATCGAAGTAAGCTCGATCCGGAGCTTCGAGCTCGTAGCTCGTAGCAAAAGATAGCGAGCTTCCTCGTCTCATCTGGCTGCGGAGGTCTATTGTGTAATCGCGCTGCAGATACTCAGAAAGTTCATACAAGTCCCGTAGTATCTCTATTTTTTATACGATATTGTCGTTAAATCATAAGGTCTAGGTGTCCAAAGCTTCACTAACGCTCAAACTGTTTCCAGATATTAGCATCGCTGTAGGTTGCCGCCATCTTATACATTCTAGCACTTACAAACTATTCGCAGCGCATCGGAAATGCTTCAGCGAGCAGTGAGCTTATGTTGCCGACATCGCCCTGCTATTCGTAGGTTATCTTCTTCTGGATACCGTGACCCTCTGAAAGCAACGTTCAATCCTGAGGATCTTCGAGTTCTCAACTCGGAAGTGGAGGGTTTGTTTGGACCTCTTGGTGATCCTGACTACGATAGTGATCCGCCAGTTGGTCATGACTTTGCTAGTTCAACGCATAGCGGCATAGAAAAGAATGGTGTAGCAGCTTCACTTGACAGTCCCTCGAATAGTCATGTTCACACTTCTCCCGCAGCCACAGAAATTGGCGCTGGAAGAAAGCACGCTAATCGCACAAGAATGAGTGTAGCACCGAACAACAAGTCTTCACGGCACTCTCAAAGTGAATCACTAATTGATGGCGTTCTCTCCCGCCACAAAGATGTCCTCGAGGCGCAACTATTAGAACTACTCAGCCTTCATCTAAACGACAGCGACGAGGAGACTCGCGTGGCACTCACCAAGGATGTTCAGCTTTTGCTCGATAACAATCATCGCCAAGTAACGGCTGCTTTAGGCACGGAGCTGAGGCTTCAAGAGATTCGCTGGCGTCAAGCAGACTTTTGGTGCTGATATTTATGCTAGGCTTTTTTGGGAAGCCTCTGAAGTCTTCGTGGCAATAATGAGCAATGCGAGAAAAGGTGGTGCTGCATTTAAAGTTCTCACTCTTTATGCAGCATCGATGCTCTAGGTGTTGGATTTCAGACTATAAGAAAGATTTCATAATTCCAATCGCATGGTTCTCTGTCGGAGGACTGGTGTAAGAGCAGGGCGCGTGAACGAGTGAACTATAACAAATAAGAAAAAGAGAGAGGATTAAATGGATAAGAAGTACAGTTGAGGTGGGCGGTATGTTCGCCCGGCTCATTCCCCAGCTGCGCAACTTACTTCTCTGTTGGCCGGTAAAATAACTGGCTCTGCTTGCTATCCCTCCCAAAAAACCAAACTATTTAAATATTTAGCCCTTCGAGTAAATTTCCAGTTTATTGTTTTTAAAAGAAAATGTTGGTGGCTGCCTGGTTCATAAAAAAGTGTATTTCTCTCCCTACCTACCTCTACTCTATCATCATCACCCTTTTCTCATTTGACCGAACCCTCTAGCGCAGAGAGGTACCTGCGCTTTGAGCATCATCGCTAGTGGCGTTTCTTATTTCGTAACTCCACTGGTGAAGAACTCTTGGCTGGGGATTACGCCCGTTTTTCGTAAACGATACGAGATTTCATTTCGATTTCGTCAAAGGAGCGCACGTAATAACGCCGAAAGAACGTGAAATCGGGCGTTATTTAGCGAAATAACGAAAAATACGGCAAATTTTGACGATATGATTTATCGTTATACCCAGCCAAGTGAAGAACTGCCTTTCGAAGAGCGCCCTTGAATGCGCAGAAACACGTGCACACGAATGCATTTAGTCTCAAGCTATCTCGAGCGCGTTTCGCACCGTGGCCATGATTTCGCACACATCTGGGCTCACCGAGCCGCCGAGCACGCTCAGAGGCTCGTACACGTTCTGAATAAAAGTGAACAACAACAGCAGCGACAAGATATCAGACAAAAACATGTACGCGCATATTGACCGGAAGGCGTCTCGCAGTGCAGATGCGCTCTCGATCAAACACATGTAGGGGAAAAATAATGCTCGAAAGGTTACGAGTTGTCAATTGGGGTGTCATTATGCGCCCACCTTGAGGACCGCAATGGCCAAGCCGCTCGAAGGATCCGCGTAAGCAGCGCATCCACCCATGCCCTCGTGGTTCAACACTGCGCCCGACACGCCACGCGCGCCGTGCAAATCGGGGCAGGCCCTGAAGGTGTGCGTGGGCATGGTGTGTGCAGTGGATATAGGAATGTGTCAACCAAGTGAACCACATTGTTGTTTATAAAATGCAGGACTTTACCTGGGCAAATCACGGAGGCTCAAGCGTACATCTATTCGCGAAACGCACACTTTGTGGTACCGTATCTTTAAGTCTACATGTGTATATTTACCAGGGAAAGAAGCCGCACGACATCCGGGCTCGGTCGTTCGGGAATTGCCCGTCGGGATGACGGCACGGCAGAGCCTCTTTCTTGCTCACATCCGCAGACTCCGTGACTCGTGCGACTAAGGCAGCTACTGCCGCTGCGCTCGCGAAGCGATCTTCTTCTTCCTCAGCAACGGTAGAATCGTTACCATTCTTGGCAGATCTTCCACCTGCCTTCGCACCTGGCTTCTTTGCGTTCTTCTGACCCTTCTTAGTGTTTCCACTACCACTGTCGTCATCATCATCATCTTTCGGACGCGACTGCACCGCGCCGCCATTCGCCAAGGCCCCAAAGATGCGCCCCACTGCTCGACAGGTAAAGGCGCCGTTGCTGGAAGGCAAGCACAAGCGGCGCCACCTGTGAATCATGGAACACGCATGCGCACACATGCCGTGAGGCAAGAGGTGTCGAAAGAAGGCAAGAGGCAGAGGCAACTAGATTAGGGGTCATCCAGCACGCAAGCAACGCTTATCATTTTGGGAAAGTGTCGAGACTGTATGCTTCTGCCTCTCCCAATAAATGTAAACCGGCACAATGCCCCTCCCCCGTATTTCCCTACACCACACCAGGGCAACGCGAAGAGCCAGCAGAGAATGCCTGCTTCCCACGCACCCGCCACATTGACCAAAAACCACCTGCGAAAAGCATTGAGAGAACAAGAGAGGTAACGTACAAACCACGCAGAAGGTATTAGAAAATGAAGGAATGAAAGAAGCGTTGATGGTAACGTTTTGCTTGAGAGCGCCGTTGGAAATATCGTGAGTAGTTGTACAGGCACATATAAATGGTTTAAAGCAAATGCGCGCACACACAACACAAACCCACCTCAAGAGTGAGCCCGCTGGGATTCCGCCTCCTATTGCCGCTGCCTGCGTGCGCCTGAGCTGAGCACCGGGGCAGGGCGGCGCTTCGTTGCGAGCGACGCAATAATCGAGTTCAGGCGGCACCCGGCCCACCTATATGCATGCAAGAGGCAAGTAAGAAGGCACACAGCACATCGAAATGTACGACAAAAGAATGAAGGACTAAGTAGCCAAATGGGGATTCACCACTCACAGAACCAATCTTGAACAGCAATACACAACAATAACAGCAACAGCACCCGAATCAATTTACAACAATGAACAGTATCCACAAACGCACAGTACATACACAGAGCAAGTTCATACGTACGTAAACTCTCAACAAACCCAACCTTACCATGGCTTCGTTTGCCGGAATCCCCAGAGGCGCCGCCACGAGATGGGTCACTACGCCTCGAATCCGACCGACTTGCCCGTGTTCCGCGGCCAGAGCCGCCGACCCGCACTTGTCTTCGAATACCATATTCGAGCAATATTTGGTGCGGTTCAAGAGGGCGTCAGTAGTGCCGCCCAAAATCCACGAAAAAGCGACCTTATGTCGCAGCAAGGAGCAAGAACAGGAAAATGACGCATGTTATGCTAAAAGTGTCTGGTTAATGATGGCACAAAGACTTTCGGTGCTCTTCCTCGCACTATCATAAGTATGCTAGCATATCCTTACGAACCGGGTGATAAGCGGCAAATTGTCCAGGCTCCCACTCAGGTGTTGCCATAGCAATGCAGTTCACCAGCGCACTCCACGCTTTGGCCCACCCACCGAGGGCGTAATGGAAAAGAGACCGCAGCACGGCCAGGGGCACGTCGCCTGTGCGAAGCACATGGAATTACCAAGAAGGAAAGTCAAATCAGGTATCGATTGAGATTGAGATGAAAAACAATGAAGATGAGGGTGCGACAAGCACACAAGTGAAGCACAGATCAAGCGTACCAATGTGAGCCCAATTCGAAAGCCAAAAACATCCAAATGTTATGCCCAAATTACATTTCTACTACTGCTACAGTCTGTACCTAGTAATGCCTTCCGCCTGTTTCTTTTACTCACCGCCTGCGCAAGTGAGCCCGCCGCGATGACTCAGAGCTTCCGCAACGGTCAGCGACGCTTTCCCAGCCAGCGAGATTGCCGGTGCCAGAGACGCAAATTCAGGCCAATACCTGAAAGTGCAAAAGTAATTAAGTTGACTTGGATTGCTGATGCAGCTCGACAAGTATACTCTTCCTTCCAGGCGAATGACAAGCATCACGATCAAGTATAGCATTTCCACAAAAATAATCCCTGGCTATATACAACGAGAATAAAGTGCACGCGTGTTCTTCGAATTTACTAGGCCACGTAAGATTGCCTCCTTACTTGGCCACGGGCGCGTCGTAGTCCAATAAAGCGCGGTCCGCGAGCGTCAAAGCACCGCACGCACAGACACCTTTGGTCACGCTCTGAATCAGAAATCGAGTCTCGGCGTCCACAGCCTTCCATCCTTGCGGTAGGCCCAGTTGCTGCTGCTGTTCTGAAGAAGACGAAGAAGACGTCGACGCCTTCAGTGTTGACCCAATTACATCATTGTTGGCGCTCGCGTCAGCATCATCATTGTCGCTCGTCATTTTTTCGCCGCTCGGGCGGTGCACTCCCCCGCCTACATGTGCAATTTCTCGGCCTTGGTAGTACACGTTGACCACCAACCCTAGTTGCCGCCCAGAAAGCAGTTGTTTTTCTAACAGTGCGGCCAACTGCGCTGTCAAAGCTTTCTCGCGAGGGCTCAAGGCAGCCGCCGCAGCAGGAGCTAGGAAGCTACGAGGGCGCCCGAGGGCTGCCACAATAGGAGGCTCGGGAGGTGGGCTGCCAAACACCAGCATTTCAGTGACAGGGCCACCAAATAGGAGCCTGAGGCACACAAAGGGCAGCTGCAGCAGCCACAGGAATGTCGAGCACACGGCTACTGCAACGGATTGCGGCACCGCAGACGTATCTTCGACTTTAAAGGCCATCGAGGAAAAACCTGAGGACGGGTGATCATGTCACGGTCAGAGCGATCAATTAGAACACCGATGAAAGTAAGTTAATGCAGCGCGAACCAGTTACAATAAGAGAAGTGAGTAGGTTTAACTTGCACAATTCTAGTCGTTTACAATTTAATTTCGATAATGATTTAGATACGAAAGATGCGACACTGAAGTGAAAGCCATAAGTAGGTTAAGTCCACATAAATTGACGATCACTTGTTCAAGAAGTTGAACGTGATTGACATCTATGGTGTTTGCGAAGAGCCTCACTTCTGACGTTTTTTAGCTCGGGCAATGCTACACTAGAGAAGTGCTGCCACCGTGGCGACGAATGCTCCACAGTTAGTGGCGAAGAGTGCTCAAATAGTCAGTCAACCATATTGAGTCAACCAGTCCATCAAGCTGGGAAAGAGAGTAAAGAAGGCCGACAGAGAACGAACAACGAACAGGAATCGAGTATTCTCGTGTTCTCGTAGTATTCTCGTGTTCTCGACGAGAATCAATGATAAGAGCCACCAGTGCCGGTCTTTCGTTAGTGAATAGGAATTGAACGGAACCGAAAGGAAAGTTCGGTTTTGCTACACTAACGAACCAAACTGAAAGAAAAGCTCGTTTCCCGCCGAATTAACGAACCCACAGCGAACGAAAAGTTCGGTTCCAACGAAGTAACGAACTAGCTAGAAACGAACCCGGAATGGAACCGAGCTGCTGTCTTGAAAACCGCGGATTTTACTTATTAGATTGGGGAAACCGATTTGGAGCCGATTTGTGCTTATCGTTTTACTAGTTATCGGAATCTCAAAGTAGAAAATTTCCAGTATGGCAAGTGGATTTGTACTTTAATGCCGAATTTAACTCGAAGTGGGAGTGCCACCCTTAACGAACGGAACCGAACGAAGAGTTCGGCTGCTCATATCTTAACGAACGGAACGGAACTAAATGTGCCGCTGCAAAAATTTAGTAAACCAACCCGGAACCGAAGGGAAAGTTCGTTAATTCTTCGGTTCCCAAAAAGTTCCCGGAACTGCACTAACGAAAGACCGGCACTGAGAGCCACACTTCACACTTCGGTCACTTGTTGAATTCCTTTGTGCTGCAGAGTAGCCTCCGAATTCCGGCACTCCGGGGCCTGTGTCATAAAAGCCACACTGAGAAAATAAGCACAGCGCGCTAGAATAGAGAGCAGAGAGCAGAGAACAGAGAGCAGAGTAGGGCCTTAGAATTCAGAGCAGAGCATCCCGAATTCACATCGGGAATGATCTTCATTCACCTACTACGGCAACTATAACCAGTTGGAGCCTTAATTGGCCTTCTGGAGCGATATCGCTGGCGCATATGCAGCTCAAGTGTATTCTCTATGTGCCTCTGTGGCAGCTCTGTACTTGCCTTGTTCCAGGGTTGAGATTCCCGTTTCCGCGGAATTCCCGCGCGGTGGCTAAAAATTTCACTTCACGTGGTATTTCCGCGGGTTTCCGCGGGATTTCCGTGCCGTAGTCATAAAGGCACTGCTAAATTCCCGCCGCGGAAATCACGTCTGATTTGTAAAAAATTCCCTTTCCGCGGAATTCCCGCGGGAAACCGAACCTAGCCTAGTTCTCTGTTTTAAGGAGCGCATTGACTGGACTAGACGACTAGACGAGTTGACTAGGACTACGCGAGATAACCGATTTCCGACTGATTATGATTAGGATTAGGAAGCACAGCAATCAAAGATTTCGGCCCAGCGATGAGCCAGAAATAGAAATAGGGCGAAGCCGACAGCAAAGACAAGCGCATTGCCCTTTGCACTCCTAGCTCTTAGCTCTGCGAGAAGAACGGCCACTGGCGGCTGTCTGGGGCCACAATAGAGCGGTCGCGGCCGCCTGGCATGTTCATCAGCCGAGACGAAGGCGTAAACTCGTTGATGATGTTGCTTGAGGGGCCTTCTGCGAACTCCCCTTGCATCATTTCCAACCGCCGGTTCGAGGCCGGATATCCCTCGCCACCACTGCTCATGGGCCGGCCTCGGGGCACGAAATCGTCCCTGTAAGGAGCAGCGTCGGCGCGATAAGGCACCAGCCCGCCACCGCCTGTGCCAGTGCCGAAGTTGCCCCGGTACGCGTTTTGGTAAGGGCCGAACTGCTGCGCGTTGTAGCCCGTGGAGGGTGGGGGGGTGCAGGCGACGAAGAGTGCCACGGTGTGGATCATCAGAGAGGCAGTGCCAACACTCAACGCCTGGAGGCATTTCAAACAGAGCAACCAACAAAGCGAAGGATCAGAAGATGGCCATAAATATAGCCCGAAAAATACGTATTATGGCAGCACAGTAGGAAATAGCAGCTTCAAAGAATAACAGTTAGCAACATACAACATAAGCAAATATTAAGCGGAAGAAATAACGCATTATTATTCAAAGTGTGTCTTAAAAAAATAGAGCAAAGGTTGTGAAAAAAAAAAGTGATTGCGGTAACGCACCGCTAACGCGCCGGGAAAGAACATGTGGAGGCCAACGCGGCTGCTGATGTCAGTGCCAAACAAGCGGCCAAGGCACAGGGCCAAATGCAAGCCGCTCCCCAGGCCGAGCCCCCGGCGCAGCGTGACGTACGTGTCGTCGCTCAAACGACCGCGCTCGGCAGCGTCCTGCAAGCATACATGTATGCAAGAGGAGGAGGAGGGGAGAGGAGGCGTATGAGAGGTGCGGGCATAAGAGGGTTGAGACAACTTTCAGAAGACTTTAATCGAGTTTGAGGTAGTCGAAAGTAACCCTTGCTGCCAAATGACAAACACTTCCGACAAAACTTAGCCCCATGAAAATGCACCCGGCCTTATTTCTAATGGTCGCACACCTTGAGCGTGTAGGCCACTACGCCACCTAGGAGCGTGAAAAGAAGCGCGGGCGCTGCCGCCAACCCCGCCACGAAAGCACTTTCACTGCGCCACCCCACGAAGCTCCCTGCGTCGGGGAACCCTTGGGTGAAAGGCCAAAACGCAGCGGCAAAGAAGCAAGCGGCGAGAAAGGCGTACTCGGCGCGATCGTCGGACTGGGTACAAATGAGAATGAGCGCGACTAAGAGTACGGGAACGAGGATGAAGGGTCTGCAGCAATCTTTGAATAAAGGCCATCAGAAAGGTTTGACTGAATGCAGGAGATCAAGCAAGTAGAATCATAAGCTGGAGAAAAGTATGCGAGTTCCCATGGAAACACCCAACCCAACATATCTTGATTGCTGCGGTCTGATAGATACTAAACCGACAGCGCCACAGCCCTTTCCCCTTGAAAGGCAGATTAATCGCGAGCTGTTGTGTACCTTTTCAGGGTCGTCCAGCGTGCCTCCTTGCCTTGGAAACGGCACCAGGGCCCACAAGCTCCCGACGGCGCCTCGGGCAGGGCGGGTGAAGATGCCTCGGCTCTCCACCGATTTCGCCCAAGTGCTCACGCAGAGCAGCGAGGTGAACGCAAAAGCACCTGCCGACCACAGCCGCAGCGCCTGGGGCACGAGCCAGGGGTAGCCTCCACTAGCGTAGGCCACCGCCCCATTGGACAACCACGGCTGAATGGATGCGCCAAACATCCCCAGGGAGGAAATCGCGAGGCCCAGGTTGAGCCGTCGGTAAGTAGGCAGCCGCATCACTTGCTCGCCACCCTAGAGAAAAGCACGGGGATGAAAAGCGTAAAACAGGTGCAGCTTGACTAGCATTCCAAAAGCCTGTCTCGCCAGAGAAGCCCATTTTATTTTTGTCTGCGAAAAGTCTTGAGGGTTGATGGCAACCCAACCAAAGTACGTCTCGCTTGAGAGCATAACTTGATAAAGCTAGGTGCCTACCTTCATTGCAGCATTAGCCAAAGCAACGTAGACTGCTGTCATGATAGGGACAGGGAAGAAAAGAGCTTGTGCGACAGTGCTACCAGGCCTGAACATACCGATTCAAAAAGTTGATAATTACATAACTGTACAGAGTTGGGATGGACAGCGGCACTCAATGAAAGCTATCACTTACGCTAGAGCTGCAGCAGCAGACGCAATCCAAAACCCGACTGATGACACGCCGGCTACACCGTAGGCTCTAGCGAGGTTTTCTCCATTACGATATTGGTTGCCCCAATTGTTCCAGGAAGATGTTCGTCTGGCGGTATTAACTCGCGGCGCAAGAGAAGCCCTAGTCTTTTGAGGTACCCTAGGTAGTCGCACACTGTGTAGTCCTGGTTTCGTGACAAATGCATAGGTTCCACTTAGAGTGAGCGCGGCCAGAAAACCGCCATAGGCTCCCAGCCTCATGGCCACGGAGCTCTCCCTCAACGAGTACGCGACGACGCGACGTATCTCGGCTCCAAACCCTACGGGATCATTGAGAAGGCCAAAATGACGTAAGATCGAGAAATTCCTCAAATCCCTCCTGAACGGGGTTTGCAAAACTTTCCTGGAAAGCTGCGAAGATGCGAAGCTAGCCTCGCATTATTAGCACACCGATGCACCTAGCACACCTCTGGATTCTGACGCAAGAGCTCCGAGAGTACTATTGGCTACCTTTAGTCATTGATAAAGCAACAGACGCAATTGCCCTCGCAAGTTCGCAGGCAGGCTATCTGTATGTAGTAGTTTAGCCACGAATTTAAGGACTTCCAGCTATCCAATAGACAGCGAACTGGCATGGCTAAATCGGCCCCGTTGATGGGCCCGACGGCTATTATTGCTTTCGGTACACGTGGAGATGTCCAGCCTGTGGCGCTCGTGGCCAAGTTATATGCATTGCGCGGTTCTACAGGTGGGTGGCTAGGATCTACTATTCCTTTCTTTGAAGATCTTGAAACTCATGCCGCGAAATGACATTCCAATCTAATGATACATAAGTCGCAATACTGTTCATTGTGTGCCTTTTGAGTACAAATAAAAATTCTTCCTATTTGATGTTTGCAGTACGGTTTGTAACACACGCAGAGCACCTCGGATGGTTGAATGAAATCTTTGGTGACAAAAGTAGCACTCTTGAGGCGGGTTTTGAAGGCGGCGCGATAATATTAGTGCCTGTGGCGACGCCAGCTATTGTAAATACAAGTGGAGAAACGAGCACTGCCAGTCGTGAACTCTGGTCTACAACGCAGCAGAATGTATGCTTGGCTGCATGCCTTGGCGGAGACAAGAGCGCTGGCATCAAATTTGACTTGCCAGTGACGCTTGTGGCTTTCAACCTTTTTGCTTTAGAGGTTTAGTTAAGCACTATTGTGCATTTTTTTCTAATGAGCGCATGTCTCAGCAAGCGTTACTCTTACTGCCACCATCATTTCAAGTACTGCAACAGCTACTTCCACTACCCTCACAATGTTACATGCATATATTTTGAATCGCGTTGCATCTTGTTATGGCTGTAACTCCAGGGCCTCGTAATCGCTGATGTTGCAGG
>Ga0307971_1001270_pt1 | contig 12762 bp, 11 predicted proteins | sample OrgLakmetagen714_FD_201820 | JGI IMG/M metagenome (GOLD analysis project Ga0307971, IMG submission 201820) | Saline water microbial communities from Organic Lake, Antarctica - #714 | ecosystem: Environmental > Aquatic > Non-marine Saline and Alkaline > Saline | place: Antarctica: Organic Lake... | reverse complement strand
TTCAGCCCTTTCGCCAGCTGCACCGCGCAGATCTACGCACATGCGGGTAAGCGCAGATGAGGCAGAAAGAAAAAGACAGGAAATTCAAGAGAAGGCACAGAAAGGCGAACTGACTTTCTATTACAAACAAGTAAAAATAGCAGCTAGCACAAATTACGAGATCTTGTGGGTATGTGAAACTTATGCGTACCTCTTTGTTGAGGCCAAGGTCGTATTCTTCCTTCACTTCGCCGATGCACAAGATGCACTTAAGGCCCGCGTCCAAAATCACGTGCACTTTCGAGTTGATCATGGCGTCGTCCTGACAAAGGGCAAGAAGAAGGGATGAAAAAAGTAAGCGGGAGGTGAAATTGCACGCAAAAGCAATCACTGTACACCATTAATAAAAAACCAGGTGTATATCTTTCAGCGCGGAAGTTCCAAAGGAAAAACATTGAGGGACATATTACAAAAAAGAAAATATTTCAAAAACCCAACAAAACACGAGACGGCAACACCTCTGAGGGCAATCAAAAGACCAATTAAAGAACCCTATGACGGCAGCTTACCTCGCCGAAGACGGTGCGTCGCTCCGAGTGGCCTGCTAGAACGTACTCGCAGCCGGAGCTCTTGAGCATCGAAGCGCTCACCGCGCCGGTGAAGGCGCCCTTGGCCTCGGTGAACAGGTCCTGCGCGCCCAGGCCCACCTGCACGCACACGCAAGCGAGCAAGGAAGAGTGGAGAACGGGAGGTTCAAGAAGGCCACGAAGAGCGCACTCGCCAGCAGGCACAAAGTAGTGAACAGTGGCAGTAGTTCCAAGTGTGCAATCATGCAAAGAGGAGAGCGCAAATGGGCCAAATGGCACTGAACGAAGAGCACAATTAAGGTTTGCCTTTCAATGGCACGCTCTCAGGACTTTAAAAAGCTATAATGATTTTGGGGTACACATTTCTGAACGGTTCCCGAGCCCTCTCAGCGTGCGCTAGAATATACGTTCAAGAACGCCGACGGAAAATAATACCGAGAAGAAACAACCTCGAGTTCCTCGAAATACCTTAGAACCTTTGAGAGCTTCAGCGACAGGGCCGAGGTAAGGGTATGGCACGAACACAGCGAAGTCACCAGGGGCATCCTTCGATTCGGCCGCCACCTGAAGTCGAACGTAAAGGGAAAAAAGGTGAAGACAAAATTCAAGTAGAAAATAGGGAGCTGGCGGACCCAAGTTACATGACATAAAAACACAACGTCTTGGTTCGAGCACGAATAAACACTAATTGAATGTAAATGCAACTGCAGGAAGAAGAAATGGCGACAGAATTTTCTAGAAAGCAGTGAGTGGGCAGAAGCAGCAAGAACGGATGCAGCATCGTAGAAAAGTGCACCTATCTGGGAGCAGAGAGACGACAGGGCAATCTGGTGCCTAAGCACAAACCTCCTTGGCAAGAGTCGTAGCTTCCTCGAGCGAAGTAGGATTCATCTTCCAGTTGCCAGCCATGCATGAGTCGCGCGCCATGTCTTAATTCAAATGTCCACAGAAATAAGAAGAGGGAGGTGCAGAGGATGCCAAGGCTGAGTACGGTGCATTCGAACGCGAACCAAGAGAGAACCAAGACGAAACCTAAGTACACTCCTGAGAAGCCTCCCGAAGCTCTGCCAGTGGAGTATTCAACTCTGGAAGTTTAGGTGATAGGGCACTGAGGGTGTTACTCACCGAGGGTAATGGCTCGGGAGTGCATGTGCGTGGTCGGCATGCGCACCTACATTACAATGCACAAGCATGAGATAAAAGCTCCAAAAAATGCAACAAGTTTACAAGCACCAAAACAACTTTCTGCTTACGAAGGCATCGCAGCCGACGAGGAGCGCGAGGGCGAGCAGGATGCGTTGGGTTGAGAGCATCGTTGAAATGTGCTATGAGTAAGACCACCACAGACAGGAAACACCACTCATTTCGCTAAAAGATGAAAAGATCAACGAAATCTGACGTATTACACGGTTCAGGGAATCTAAAGAATGAAATTCACGGAAAACCCCAGTTGTGTAGTTGTGTACCGTCCGTCTACAGTACAGTACAATAATAAGTAGTGTGAAGATACCCTTGGTAGTAGTGTGCTGTACTACGTACGTAGTATCCGGTTCCTGTATACTGCTGGAGTACTTCCGGCAGCTATGTGCAGCCAACACGTGACCCATACTTCGTTAGCAAGAAAGAGGACAGGCGATGCTGAGATCGGCTGGCGCCCGGCGTCTGAGAAAAACATTGAGACGATGCCCTGCTGGGGCAGAAATAGCTCGGAGAAATGCCTCGTGGACCTGGGACGTGACAAACGAACGAGCACCGAGCACTCAGCCCCGCCGAGTTGCTCGAAGGAAAGGAACTCAAACTAATACAAACCCAAATGACACAGAAGCCAATGCTAGGCGCCAGTTGGAGCCTTAATAAGCCTTCTGGAGCGAACTTTCTAGCGCATATGCAGCTCACGAGTATTCTTTAATTTCTTTATGCTTTATGGTAATTTTTGATCTTAAATCTTTATGTGCCCCTGTGACTGCTGTGTACTTGCCTTTCTTTAACTTTGGGAGGGTATTAACAGGACTAGACTAGATGGGCTATGGAAACTTTGCATCATGGTAGTAAGTGGCAATGGGCACCTCCTTGTGGCTCTCAAGGCCGCTTTGGGAGTATTATCCTTTGGGGTGCTTAAGACATGCACTTGTTGAATTCCTTTGTGCCGGCCTTCTAATTCCGGCCCTTCGGGGCCTGTGTCAAAGGTTACCTTCTCCTTGAATCACAGAAACCCAGCCAAATATAACTTGACTTGTCATCGGCGATTGTCCTGCAAGGAAATTGTACTGAGCCCCGCAGCTGCTGGCACCCCACTTGAAGAGGATTGTTGCGCGTAGGTCTGCCCCGCGAACACTGTCGCAGTTACAGGAGTAGAGCGCCGCGGCGGCGGCCGCACAGGTGCCGGCTGCAGATGAGGCGGGTAATCATTTGATATTGGCTGAAACGCTGAGCCCACGGTTGGAGAAAAGGGCGCTGGGCCGTCTTGACTAGAAGGGAAAACTGACGGCAGGTGCGAGTAAGCACGAGTGGCAGCATCTGCTTCAGCGGCAGCCTGTAAAAAGATGGCGGATGATTACATATTTACATATGGAAGAAGCCAACCGGGAGACAAAGATCTCCTTTAAAAGATCACTACTTCAGGTTGCATGAATCATAGGGCGAAGTAATAGTAGGTATTCAAGTGATGTCAAGTTTGTTGCCTCCACTCTATTCGTTACCATTCTGACGAGTTCGTGCGCGAGTTGCATGAAGCAAATGCACGACCCCCCATAGCTGACTCCTAGCACTACTTCTAGGCCCTGGCGCAGCCTCGACGCAGTGCCATTGTCAAACCAAGTGCCGATCGCCCACGGAGCTAGAGCTCCTATGAGGCTGTTGCAAAGCAAGAGGAAGGCCACCGCGGTTGATTGGCAACGAGGCTCTTCTTTCAAAAGCCGCTGCAGCAGCGTCATGCCTGGACCCAGCCAGCACTGCTCAAGAATGAACGCATACCGAGAGGGAAACGACGCAAGCAGCAGAAAGCAAACACGCACATCGCACAGTGGCACAGCACAAAGAAATAAACAGCTATATGAAACGCCAAAAAAACTTCAAACGCTACCAACACGAAGATCCTAAAGATAAGAACAAATGGAGTGACGATGTAGGGAGCAAGCGAGCAAGCGCGCAGGTGAACTCACCTCGCCTACTGCATAAGCAGCTGCCAATAACCCCATCGCCGCAGGGAACGACTCAGCTTGCAAGCAGAGCACTAGCAAGGGCACCGCCGCGAGCCCGCCTAGGGCCGGAAGCCAGGCGAGCCACGCCGGGTTGTTGGCCTGCCATCGGTCTGCAACTAAACCCCCCAAGTAAGCCGAGATCCCACCTCCGAGGAGGGCTAACGCATGCCAAGCCGCGAAGTGCTTCTCGTGCGGGAACACGCGAGCAAAGTACGCCTAGCATTGTGAATCATTGTGTAGTTGTTGTTGTTCAGAGAGCAAATATATTATCAGGGAATAAGAAGCGCACTGCATTGCTTTGGTAAGATACAGTACAAAATAACAAGTCTCTGCTGTAGTTCAAGTGCGCGCACAACCGAAACCATGATGTGGTACCGAAGATATGTTATTTCAATGTTTTGTACATGTGGACGTCGAGAGGAGGTTCTATATACACATACCGGGAGGTACGCAGCCGTGGTAAAGGTCACAGCCATGCGGCAGGAAGTAGCAGCTAACAAGAGCGCCACCGAAGGACTAGACGCAACCATTGCCCGCATCGTGCGCATAATCCCCGCCTTTTTGATGCACAGTAACATGAAATGAATGTAGATAAAAAAACAAGCGAGCACGGTGTGTGCATGGGAGAGATTGTGTACATAATAAAGAGATGAAGGGAAGAGCAAAAGGAAGGGCAATCTAGAAGAGGTCCACCATAGTGCATGACGTCAATAAAAATACCTTGCTTCATCCCATTGTTTCTAAGATCCTCTATTCCAAGTTTCTCAATAACCGTTCAGTCTTGTGCTCATACGGTACCTACCGGTTTCCGTGCTGCATCATCTTCATTATAATAATGCCTCGCAGCGCCTGATGGCGGAGTCTCTGCCTCATGGTCCGAAACTTCTTCGCCATCGATGCCGTCCTCTGCGCCGCATCCTACACTTCTCATGGTCTTATTGAGCTCCTGTGAACCAGCCGACCTTTCTAACAGACCCACTGACTCCTCCCAGCTTTCTGAAGGTGAAGAAGCATCATCTGCGTTGCTACTACGGTAGTATCTGCTGCTCAAGCTAACTGATCCGTTAAAATCTGCGCTGCTTAGGCCCCTTCTTTCATCTCGATCATCGTCGTCGTCATTACCGCCACAGCAACAGTTCGAGCACAGTTTCCCTTCGACAATCCCTGCAGCGCGGGCTTCGCTGCTTGCGTGGTACAAACTCGTCGCAGCTAGCGCCCCTAACAGACCCGAAAACAGGGAGGTTGAGCGCCACCCAATTTCTTGGGCCATTCCGAGGCTCAGAGAGCTTAGAGTGGCACCCAGGTAGGTGCCCACCGCAAACACACCGTTCACCGTGCTACGGCTGCTGGGGCCGTAGAGCTGCAGGAGAAGGGGGTAGGCGCAAGGGGCGTTGAAGGCTTGGCCTACCCCCGCCACCACCCGCGTGATCACGAGCTCTTCGAAAGAGGTGCACAGTGACATGGCTGCTGTGGCGGTGCTCCAAAGCAAACACGCGCCAACGAGAAGGAGCCGGCGGTTCGTGAGGTCGGCGAGCTTGCCACTGAAGAAATGAATGAAGGAAATAAATGGAAGGATTGGTCAAGAGCAGATTTGAAGCAGTAAATTAACAAAAGCACACAGAAGCATGTAGGGTCACGTGAGCACTCAGAAAGACATTTGAATATCTCCAACCGCCTTAAACCACAACCCATCGCACCTGAAGACGCCGAAGACTCCAAACAGGAGTGCAAAGCCAAAGCCAGCCAATAAGCCGTATTCTTGAGGGTCCAAGCAGGCCCCGTCCAGAACCATGGTTGCTTCGCTATCGTGATTCACGCGGCACACCTTTTAGAAGACAAGATTACACGAACCAAAAACACTTATGATCACGCTGTATGTTAGGGGGCATCGTAGTCATAAATCACAAATGGGCTGTGACATTGTGTCCATGTTCGCTTAGCAATAACAACAGATGAGAGTCAATGCAATTAAAAGTTTGCATAAGGGCCTAGCTAGTGCAACACGCCCCCATTCAAAGCACCTGGCAAACGTTGCATGCATCGTAATCGTCCGAGCCCTCGGGGCCAACCGTGGTGCAGGGCACGCAGAGGGAAATCATGGGTGCCCCAGCACACGCTGTCTCGCACGCAGTCAGCTAGGAATAGAAATACAAAACAAAGAAACAAAAAAAGTTTCAGCGGTTTGGGCAGTAAATAGATACACAAGATGATCGAAATCAGATGACGAAGCGTTCATTGAGAAATACGGGCCGCTAGAACTGGAAGTACATTTGAACACGTTTTCGTTCCTGCGCTACATCCTAAAGCGCTTCAAGTTATGAAATAGTTCAAGAAAAATTAGCACTATCTAGACCACAATTTAAATTAAACCTGCACGCCATAGAGGTTGAGTAAAAGATTGCGATGCCAAAATGCCACCTGTAAATGGATGCAAGCTTTCCAGAGTGAATGGGATAGAGTTACTTTCAACAATAAGGAACCGCTTCATTCAGACATTAAGCTAGTAGTCTTGGCAACGGACGCACCACTCTCTGATAAAGAGGTACACCTAAAATTTCTTTGTCATCATTTTATCATCATAATCATCTTATAGGCGTAAGGGTCGACTTCCTCTGTGATTGATGGGGATTTACCACATTGATGGCAGTTAGAAGTCCTAGGATGTAGTGCCGCGGATCCCCGTCCAGCAGCGCTGGTGTTGGAATAGACCCATATTTAGGAGGATGTAGCATTTCGGACGCAATGCCACTTCGTAGAACCAAAGTAGCTCGAGCGAGGTCCTCAGTCCTAGCGTCCTCGCAGCTAACTGTTAGAACACACAGCTGAGCTGTGCAGCTGTACAGTACTGTACTATCTGTTCTCTGTTCTCTGTACTTCTGTACAGTACTGTACGTTGTACCGTACTGTACAGGTACACTTCTGTTGCAGCGTTGCAGCTGTTTGTTCGTTTTTACTTACACGGCGGCATCTGAACATGGGGTAACGCCGAAATTTGAAAAGCAGCAAATAAGAAATGCGGCGTAAAGCAGCGAATTCATAATTCATTTAGCCGCAAAGGGACACACACGGCCCTGGAAGACTTGTTCTGGAGGTTTCATCAAAACAAACCTCTTTGCTGGAGCCTTAATTGGCCTTCTGGAGCGAATTTGCTAGCGCATTTGCAGCTCAAGTGTATTCTTTATGTGCCTCTGTGACTGCTGTGTTCTTGTCTTTGTTTGTTTTTGGGAGAGTATTAACTAGACTAGACTAGACTAGACTAAACCTCTTTGCTATTTGCTGATGTTATGTTGCACTTGGGGACAATAATCTAATCAAGTCCAATTCACCAGCATAAGCCTGACTTGGTCACAGCGGAGCTCCTTAGTTAACGGATGCCAACGAGATCAGATGGTTTACATCACCATACACACAGCACACGCAGAGTGATAACATAGCGAAACAGAGAGAGCGCCCGTGGGCAGTATTCTTAGGCTGTTTGCCCTCTTGCCCTCTTGAGTGAGGTACGACTTTCAATACTCCTTACTTCTTCTTTAAGCTCCATGGACTCCTTTTCTTCTTCAGTTTGTAGTATTCTAAGGGCTTGTTGAGTTTAAAGTGAAAGAGGACTAACCGGCAGCTGACGGGGGGCTAGTTTGGGATTCACGCCGTGAATCACGCGCGAATCACGGGAAAAGTGAAAATTGCACCAATCAACGTGAATCACGTCACGTGAATCTGCTCATATTATAGTGACGTCACCATGGAATCTATACGGATCTTTCGAGAGCAATAGCAAACTAACTATATCCATTTGAACGGCGCCCATGGCGGCAAAGAGTACCAGTGCCCTTTGGAAAGAAACCACGCCCCTTTCGAGGGATGCGGCAAAACCAGGGCAAGTAGCTTACACAAGTGCTGGGTGGGAATGCAATCATTGCAAGTTAGCGGTGTGGAACAAGGATGCATCGCGATTGGCCTTTCACCTTTGTGGGGATACGACTCTGCGTGATTCTACCAACGGCTTTGCTGGCATTGGGGTATGCGCTGCAGTTCCCTCAAAAGTCGCTGGCCGCGCCAAGGTTGAAATGGCGACCAAGACAGCGAATAAGAAACGCAAATCAAGCCTCAGCGCGGCTGGCCAAATTACCGCTTCGGAGGAAGGCGACTTGCGCGCTGAAAAGATGCAGGCCACAATCCCCCACTTGAGCAACAAAGACGCTAAGAAAATTAAAGCTGACAACTCCGTCTCAGATATGTTCGATGGTCATGGCTGGGCCCACCATGTAGTGGACGGACATTTGCTCCGGGCCGCTTTTAAGGACGTTGCGGCTGCTGGACCCGATTACAAATTACCATGTAGAAGCACAGACACCACACACCGCCATACAACCATGAACCATATGCCAGATAGCCATATAGCACCATATAAACCGTATTTTTACCGCGCGTGTAGCGCACGTGAATCACGCGCAAATACGCGTAAATCACGCGTGAAGTGAATTTATAGCCTCGTCGCGTGAATCACGCGGCCACGTGAATCCCGACCTAGTTTCAACTATAAGATACACGAATCACGAATCGATTCCTATGACCGTATGAGCCGCTCGGCCTCCCGACTCACTGGTCAAGACGTAAGGGGACTTCCTCTACACACTTCCTATTTACGATTTTAACTTGCGCGCTACGCACGCGCCTACACTTCTGCCCGCAGCATTGGCTTCTGTGTCATCTGGGTTTGTATTAGTTCGAGTTCGAGTTCCACAGGGCCATTGCCATTGCGTTTCTCGGAATGAGTATGCGAACAGCTCCTGAGAACTACTTTGAACACTTCAGCTGCGGGAAATCCCCCATATAAGTTCTGGAAAATTCTGGCTCGCACCTCATCAAATGAGAGCAGCCACTAAGGAGGAGATGATTTGGCCTCCCAGCCCGCTTGTTTCTTGCAAAGAACGCTGCCTCGGGAGCGGCAATGCTCTTAAACTCCACCCCCACTTAAGCCACGTCGTCGAAAACAATCTTAAAGAGTTCGTCCGGAGGGTCGCCAAGCGACCCCACGGCAGGCTCGACGAAGGATCGAGCCGCGGGCGCGGCAAGTGGTCTAAGTGCAGGTTCGGCATGCAGCGCTGGGGCCGACCCAACAGCCGCGGGCTCAGGTGTCTCCTCGCTGCTTGGCTGGTGCGGCAAAGAGCTGCACGCGGCGTCACTTTCACCCGTCGCTTGAATGCCGGCGTCGGGGGCGCAGCGCTGGCGTTTCTTAGGTGACGGCAATAGGCCGAGGAGAAAAGCGTCGCTGTTTTCACCGCAGGCAGATGAGCCCACTTCGACAAAACCGTCAAAAGGACCACGAGCCTTCCCATCAAGCTGAGTACCCATCACGTCTGCGGCATTGTTAAACATGTTCAGCGTTTCTTTCTCTGGGCCTTCCTCTGAAAAAGTGGGGTCCAGCCAGAAAGTCATGGACGACGCGCGAGGCGCCGGCGTGTTGCTGCTGCTCGCTGCGATCTGAGCGCTCTGCCGAGCCGACGCGCGGCTGGGCGCCACCGCAGGTCTCGCTTCGGGGGCAACGGGGGCACCGCCGGCTGAGTTTTCTAGACCTTCGGGCGCGCTAGCTTGGGCGCTGTCGCCGGGCATCGTAGCGCGGCCTTGGCGCTGGTGGAAGCGCCCTGCTGCGAAGGCCTCGCGCCACTCGTTGTGCAACGGAGCACCTTTGCGAATTTGCGAATAGAGCCTGCATTTGCACGCAAAGACAGTAACACGCGTGAGTACTTACATATAAATACATACTTGTGTAATTTTTGGACTTTCTGAGCACAGTTGAGTGCACGTTTCGTCCTTAGCAGATAACCAAGAAAAGAGCAAAGTTGAGGCATGAGGCGTAGCACGATCAATAAATACCGCTTCGCAAGGTGCACAGGGAGGCCGCGCTCCACGAGCATCTCCACCATAATACCGGCGCTCATCATCCTTGAAGAGTACGTTACAGCAGCGACAGTGAGTTTTCGAATGCGGTAAGTTTACAAAATGTACATAGTGGACCACTCTTCTCACCGCTCAGTCCCCACGGGAGTCTCGGAGATTACCCCGCGGACCATGGTGTGAACTACATCACCCTCCGAGGTTTTGCCAGATTGAGAACTCATCGTTTGGCGGGTATAACGCCGAGGTATCCAGTTGTTATAAGGGATGCGGCTGAGGGGCCGAACAATGTGGGACACTATACGACAACAATGCTGACTTGACTTGTGGGCCGAGGGCGGAGGTGAGCGACGGATTCTTTTTCTGAAAGCTCGGACTTGGTTCTGATGACGCAACCAGAACACCAAAAGGTCAGCCATCTGGCATTTTAGACTCCGTGAGTCAGCAGAACCGCAGAAAAGACACCATCCCTCCCTTTTTGGGTAAAGTATGATGAATCATGAACAAAATGGAGGTGAAAGTATTCGTTGTTGCAGACTCGTTAGCGTTACAGGTTGCAAGTGTAGGCACCAGAGACACCTTTAGTTCTCTCTTAGAACGACTGTAGTTCTACTAGGGCCGAGTGATTTCGAGGCGTAAGCTTACAGTTGCGTGCTCATTTAAGAATAAGCAGGTGAGCTAGAATAGCTAGCCTACTGTCAGCTCGCAGTAAATTAGGAATCGGGAGTTAGAAGGTATAGCGAGGTGCCTATGCGGAGAATTTGTTCTTTCTACGGCTTTGAGCCAACCAGAAGTAGAACTACAACCTGAAACCTTGCTAGTGTGTTTAAGTTAGGAACCAGGTAATAAAGCTCAAGCCATAGCCACTAAAGTCATCACCGACAGTCATTATGGGCTGCACACCGATATGCCTTCACTGTTTGGGCAGAGTGAAGCCCCCTGCTACTTGAAAAGTTAAAGCCTCTAAAATCTCGTGGACTGTTAAAAATGCCTCGATCAGCCACTGCAACCGTTGGACCCTTCACTACGAATCAAGTGCTTTTTTTTTGTGCGCTTGCGAGCTTAATGGCCCAGGTAAGCATTTCTCTTTCAGGAGTTTTTGAGTTCCATTGCGCTTTTGATTTACACTAAAAATGATGATTGAACTTCGAGTGCCTTTTAAATGTCATTGATTCAATTTGAAACCTAATCCTTCGCTCCCTATGTTGTAGGTATACAAGTCAACCTCCACGCCAAGCCTTGTAGTCAGGGACCCACCGCAGCCCTCTGTCACCACTGCATTCAGAACTCCTGATGCACCAACAAAAGAAAGACGAGAAGCACCTTCGCTAGAGACACTACTCTCAGACTTTAGGCAGCACAAAGAATACACTGGCTTTATTCAAGAAATGCAGGACAGACTCATGCAGCAGCAGATCTCACAAAACAAAATAGTAACACCAATTCAGCAACCCCTGCAGTCCGAGCCACTGCCGTTGCATGCTGCTCGACAAACTATGCTTACGCAGCCACCCATCCAAGCTTCCTCCGCTTCATTGCAACCACTCGAATCGTTGAGGGTACCTGAGACCGAAGCGGCAGCGCCCGAACCTCCATCGTCTGAAGCATTGCTGCTCCCTTCAACGGTTGGGCACCAACGTCAGTCTGAAACAGAGGAATATGTGCCACAGCAGCGAGGCAATTATCGAGAGTCGACTTCATTAACACTGGTTAGCCCGAGTGCTGAGGGACTTGCCAGAGGCAACGAAAATACAGGCTTGGTCACTTCTGACACAGCAGCGGCATCTATCAGTCACGACGGTTCAGAGCTCTTGTTTTCGGCAAGTCAAAAGCCCAAGAACCGCGACCTATTAGCATTTGTGCACGTGCCAAAAACGGGAGGTTCGTCGTTTTACGACACTTTGCGGCATTTCACGATGAGCGACGGGATCACGTGGTACCCGGGCGGCACCGGAGGCAGCGCGTCGTTCATTGATGTTGGCTGCGGTGTGCGTGCGGGGAGCGCCCATTGCGATGTAGCTGAAGTTGACGCATGCCTCACTACGCGGTACACTGGAAATATGCCGACTGAAACTCTGCCCTTTGCTAAAAACGGTCCTCCAGAAAGACGACGCTTGTATGTCACAGTCTTGCGCGACCCGATGAAACGGGTCCTTTCCGAGTTCATGTTTGCGTGCAAGACCAAGGGTAAATGCAAGCGCAAAGACAAGCGCATAAACACTCCAAACGGCCCAAAGGTCCTCCTTGATTGGTCGGATTCTCTGTGGGACTCCCTGTGGTACCCACCCAAAGGCGGCGCACAATTGTCCACCTGTGCTCAGGTCAGCGCCAAGAGTTTCAACGATTGGCTCCAGCACCCTGACAACGCTGCACACGCCCGGTACGCTCGTTTCTTGCTACCTCGAGTTGGCAGCGGAGGCAGCAACGGTGCTGCGCTACTCAACCGTGAGCACAACTGCTTAGCAGGTGACCACGAAGGCACAGTGCGTCATTGGTCAGCGCTCCTTGCTGCGCACGGCAGCTCAACCATGGCACCTTCAAGTAGAGGAGGACCTACGAGGCTGCAAGAAATCACCACCGCGATCAACAACGACAAAGCGCTTCAGGATGCAGCTACGACTGTTTTGCTGCAGCGTTTTTGGTTCGTGGGGATTCTAGAAGATTTGGAAGCATCGTACGAGGCCTTCTGCGAGCTTGGGCGATACAAGCGATGCGGAAGTCGCCCCGCGGATAACACTGGACAGAAGCACTCTGGGATCAAGCCAGCCTTTGCTCTCGATGCCGAGGCGCGGCGTATTATCACGCAGCACAATAAGCTCGACATGCACTTGTACAGGACAGCGTTACAGAAAATTCGCCTTCGTAGTGCAGCTTACCGTTCCAAAAGCAAGCGAAAGAGCGCTGACGTTTTATAAGGATTGTTTCTTTGACTGGCTTACGAGTAGACCGTTTGCTTCGATTCTGCTTGAATTCGCCATACCTGTGTACCGGATTCGGATTCCACTGCGCAAACTTTGCTAGTGCTCTTGCTATTACTATATGCATATTACTCAGTCCCGCCGACTTGTTCGGAGGAAAGGCGCCAGTTGGAGCCTTAATTG
>Ga0307971_1001254_pt1 | contig 12860 bp, 12 predicted proteins | sample OrgLakmetagen714_FD_201820 | JGI IMG/M metagenome (GOLD analysis project Ga0307971, IMG submission 201820) | Saline water microbial communities from Organic Lake, Antarctica - #714 | ecosystem: Environmental > Aquatic > Non-marine Saline and Alkaline > Saline | place: Antarctica: Organic Lake... | reverse complement strand
TATCGTTCCGATAATATTCTTGTTTAAGGTGGCTTCGAGCGAACACTTCGAACAAACCACTAGCCCTCAAATACCAAAGTTCTTGAAACAGTAGGGACGTCCAAATACATGTGACAAATACGACATGTTGTAAATTCGGATGTTCTCATTTGCGGAGACATCATTGGACAGGGTGCGACACCTTTGTTTAGATTCTTGCCACTCGATGTTTGTCCGGTTGTCTGTCTCCTGTTGTGCACAGTGAGAGTGAGAAACTTCTTAGCCTCTCACATCAATCAATCACAACAATACTTTGATCTCGAGAGAGCAGTCATTGCACAGTTCACTGTTCAATGACCTTCAACAGTTCTCAAAAAAAGCTCTCAACTCTCAACTGGCAAAGACAGTTCGGTGTTTGTAACGAGTTGAGCAGTCCAGGCCAGCAGGGTAGATAGAGGAAGACTCCAAAAATTAGCTCACTACACTATGGCTAGTCTGATTGGCGACGGGGTAGCTAAGTTAAATATCGGCACCAGCACCAGCAGCACCAACACGAACGCCAGCAGCACCAGCAATGCTTTTGAACCTGGTGACGCCGTGGCAATAGAAGGGTTGGTAGGGGCTACTCAGCACAACGGGCGAGTCGGCTACGTTGTGAAATTTCAGACGGCTAAAGAACGCTATGCTGTAAGGTTAGGGCCATCGGTGGATAGCGCTGATGGAGTACTTTTGGCTTTGAAGCCAACTAACCTCACATTAGCATCTAGTCCACCTCCGTGCTCAAATGAGGACGCTACCCCTAGATCCAGTGGGGGCAGTGGGAACAAGGACAATGGTGCCTTACTGCGAACAGCTGCAGCTAAGGGCCTAGTAGGGGAAGTATTGCGCTTCGCGCTGGTAGGTGCGGGTTTGGCCGACAGTGTGGACACGTATGGCGAATCTGCAGTGCACCAGGCTGCGGCCAACGGGCATGCACCCATGGTAGCTCTCCTTGTGAACAAGTTAAAGTGTGACCCCCATCGACGCGCTACTGATGGTGCCACGCCGCTGCACGTGGTGAGTGCCTTTGCTTTGCTCTGCCTCTTGCCTATGTGTGAGCACCTGCCAGCGCTACTTTATGACCCAGCCCTTCGGTCTATTCTGCTCGATGATGTGTCAACCGACCTTCAATTCATTTTCTCGCTCAGGCGGCCACAGGCGGCCACAGCGCGGTCGTAGCTTTACTGTTGAAGCACTTTGAAGCTGATCCTTCCGCCAAAGATCGTGATGGATTGACACCATGCCACAATGCGTGCTTGGGAGGGCACAACGCTTGCGTGCTGCAGCTGGTCGCGAGCGGGGCTGACGCTAGCGCGGGCGACCAGGACAGCTTACGCCCCATCCACGCTGCTTGCCTCAAGGGGCAGGTAAAACTAAGATGATGTTTAAGAACACAACATGTAGATGACCTAGAACTTCATTTGGTGATGCAATTTTTCACGAAATTGAATGGCCTTGCTCATTCTGACATTTGTTTGGTTATTTCCTAAGTGGTTTGCTGATTCTGTTTCTGGCTTAACCTTTGTGACCTTCTTCAGGACGATACGGTGCGGATGTTGGTGCACGAGTGTAGCGTCGACCCAAATCTTGCTGACTCGGATGGAGAAACCCCTCTACACGTGGCGAGCGCCGAGGTGCGAGTTAGAAATATTCGATGAAAAGAAGAAAACTCTTCATCACGTTTTTGCGTTATTTCAGAGCCTATTTCTGAATGCACCATTTTTCTTTTTCACTGACCTGTTCGACTTATTCTTCGACTTTTTCCTGCACATCATCAGCCCCTTTTACTTGTCGACGTGTATGCTCCCCAAGTCCCTGACTTTCCAACCCCTTGTGATCTTTAACTTGCGATACCTTTTTTTGTAGGGCCATGCGTCCACGGCGTGGCTTCTGGTGGCGGAGTTAGGCGCCAATCCTGCCGCCAAAAACCGGGACGGGAAGACTCCTTTGGTCGTGGCTCGCGAAGAAGGTCACAGTGAGGTAGTGGAAGCTTTAAATGAGGTTTCGAGCCAGGGGAATTCCTAGCTGAGTTACAGTAGGGGCGAGATGGAAGAGTACAAAATTTAATTTAGACGGCGCTTCTTGGGCTTTTGGCTTGGAGCATATCACGCCGGCGCTAATACGGACACTTGAATAAATGCTTATCCTCAAGCGCCCGCCAGGTGGTGCGATAATGAGCCCCTTTGTTTCTTTCCGAGTTCAGATCCAGATATAGAACGCAAAACAAGAGTACCATACATCCGGATGTGTGTGCGTGCAGTGCACCGTTGTGTATGTGTATGTGTATAGGAATTCGGTATGGATGTTGCTGCTATCCCCGTTTGTTCTCTTCTTGGAGTACACATAAAACGAGAAAAAGGCACGTAGACATTAGGACGTACAACACAAACAAAAATTTGAAGCAGCAATTTGACCAGTTTCTGACGGGACGGCCGAATTGGCCGCTATCGCAAGTGCCGCATTCTTCTGCGCTGTTGCCGCTGCCTTTCTCTTGCGTGGCCAGCAGGTGAAAAAGTGCCTTTGCGCTTCCCGCCGCCACAGTTGACTTTGCGCCGCAGCCTTTCGATGGGCTCTCCCCATCTCACGTCCATGTTCTGCGCACATGCACTCAGCAAGGGAGGAAAAGTGGCGCTTGTATTGGTTGACGATGGCGCAGACCCTATATCGACAGTTCCTGCCCCCCTCTTGAAGTTAAAGTTCAAAGATTTAGCAGCAATGGCGTCGGCATTCGCTTTTGCCTGTGCACAAGTAGAGGGTTTAGAAAGCAAGCAGAAAGAGACGTGAATTCAAGGAAATAAATGGTAAGTAGGATAGACGACCATAAGGGGGGAATAAAGAACAAATAAAAAGACCGCGAGTTCAACGAGGAATCGGGCGTAGATGGTACAGAAAAGTCAAAAGAAGACAGGATAACACTTGATGCGAACTAAAGCATACAGCAGGGCAAACATGAAAGAATACTTTACCTTCACGGCTTCAAAGAATTTGGAGTCCCATGAGTTCCACTCCTGGAGCAGAGCGAGCTCTGCCGTGCTCAAGTTCAATTTCGGTGCCGGCCCACGCGTGTAGCGGGCTATGCGCTCATGTCCCAAGCTCTGATGGATGAATACAAAATGAGAGGAGGAAGACAAGGAAGAAAAGTAAGATCAATTGGTATTTACGAGATGAATAAAAGAATCTGTGGGAAAACGTTTCCAAAGAGGGGAGTTTGATTTCACGTGTATAAGTTCATAATTGAGTATCCATTGGGCACCTTTGCTTCCGTGGTGTGATTGAACACTTCAACACCGATCATAGCAGCACCATTAGCCATCGCATCGGCATCGTGCATCGTCTCCACGACAAAGGCCAAGTCGAACTGGTGCAACACCTGAGCATTTTTGGGGGGGAAACCGACAGCAGTAGTGACAAAGAACGACGCCAAAAGTCTTAGAAGTGCGACTAAAAAGAATCAGAAATGCACGGAAAGTAGGTTAAGGACACAGACGACCGCAGACTAGTCATTTGCAAAGAAGCTTGTGTGTTTCAATCTGAAAGAGTCAAACAGTACAGTAGTCGTAAGTAGTGTATAGTGATGCCTCAATTGCGCGATCGTAGAGTTGAGCCCAGTTCGGAGCACTTGGATCTTGCGCGCTACTTTCGCCTCTTGACCAGTCTGGGCCTAGCCCTTTCCAACGGTACCCACTGAAGCGCTGAATGTAGTAGTTTTGCACTTCCATCCAAACCCGGCCCCTCTTCCCACCGGTGCGCTCGAGCTGCACTTTTTTCATCCACTGTTTCGCCCAAACCCCCCATTGGTTGTCGGCATTGGTAACCGACCATTGGTAACCGACCATTGGTCGACAGAGAGAGAGAGAGAGACACGAAAAAAAAAGAAACTCATCATGTGCGAATGGAGTACAGTACCTTACACAAACGCATATCTGCTCTGCTGAGAAAAACAAAAGTGCGCATGCCAGCCCATTCTCAATGTTTCAAAGCATACCTGGGCAAAGGTGCCCTCGCCTTCGAACTTGTAGCTGCTCAGAATGCGGCCTACTGGATCTCGAACGGCTGTTAGAAACACTGTCCCGGGCTCCGCGAGTCTGCTGACGTTGAAGACCATGGATTCTTCCACGAAACTTGTGAAGCGGTCGTGGCAAATTTGCTGGTCTCCGAGCCATTTCCGCACGGTGGTGCCCCCGGCTTTGCGATTGTGCACAAAGTATGCGCGGGCACCCAAGCGGCCGTGAGAAGCCACGCAGGCTCGAGCGGTCTGTTTCGCTGCCGCGTCACGATGCGGCACTGGGGAAGTTGGGGTGGCCTCGCAAGGCGGATGCTTTTCGTTGTTAGGTTGTTTGAAGTAGCACGTAGTGCCGGCGTAGGTGCTGTAAAAGAGGCCGCTGGCGGCAAGCCACACCACTACCTTATTCATAGTCGGTCAACTAAAAAGCTAAACAACTTCACACGCGCCGCTGAGCTTAAGTCGACGCCATTTTTGAGACGAAGCCTGGAGGAGGAGGCATGTAATCGATGAGGTGAGGTGTAAGTATCCAGATATCCGGGGAAATTTTATGTAAAATTCATGGGGTTTGATTGGTTCAGAACTCAGAACCCCAAATAATATCAAATATAGGACTGACAAAAGTTGCTGAGAATGTAAACGTTATCACATGGGCCTTCCAATCCGGCTCAACGGGGCAGTAACGATGGAGATCCGCGAGGCTCCTGAGTTTTTTTTAGCAGTGAACTGCCAATATTAGCCTCCGCTAAAGGCGAAGAGAGCAGGGAAAATGCCGAGAAAGCCGCATTCTTGGATGCTGCTTTGGGGCAATTTGGGGCCTATGTCACATACGCGAATTCCGGTCCAAAGTGGCCCTTTCTTTTGTACCTCCCTACGTTTTGGAAGTTTTTGTTTTCTCCTATCTGAGTGCGCCTCTTTCTTGAAAATATCTTCCAATGACATGCCGATCGTTTGCGTTAATTGTAACGATGAAGTGAGCAGAATTGTAAAGTAAGTTCGAATATAAAGAATCGTGGGCTTTCCTAAGTTATTTCCTAACAAAGTCGGCAACAACTGCATGAACAAACCCAATTCGCTCAGAAGCTTATACTTCAGGTGGAAATTCGTGAGCATGCGATGTGCACAAGTCGAATATTAGAGATGGCTGAGAGAGTGCGTATGTCAACTGACAACTGTTGTAGAAAATCTCCAAAATGAACTTAACCAATTCAATGAATCCCTTGTCCCTTGTCTGAAAAAAAGTTGAGGTTAAGTTCGAGGAAGGCGGGATGAGGAAGCGCAGCGTCTCTCTTTGCATTCAAATCACGGGCGAGCGCGTTAGACAGAACTGCGACTACAGTAGTTTATAAAATCAAACTATGTTGATCTGCACGTGCCCGGAAATTCCTTTCCCATCAGCAATAGCTTCCTATCTTACTTCTTAAGGAGGACCTTTAAAAACCGTACAATGAATTACGAAGTAGCTGCTAATACAACATCCGCGCTAATCAAAAGGAGACTATGACGTTTGAGTCGTGAGGTTCGTGATGCGCCATCGACTTTCATACTTTCATACTTTCATGACTGTGACCGGAGTGTGTGCTAATCAATGAGCTCATCCTGGAGTTAAAGTTCGGATCGTCTCCTATTCGTGATATGTGTCAATGCCCTCCTTCAAAATAATCTTCATTTATTCGCCACAAAAGATTGGAGGATTCACTTCACCATGACGTGAAGATCATACTGCTTTACCGCTTGTTGACTACTATCGCAGTTTCCTTTGATTCACGTTGACAAAGTGCGACATGTTCCCACTCTCTTCAGCACTGTCACAGTCATGGATGGTGCCTTGGCTGTACTGCTCCCGCTAACTTCGAGAAACTTGCCTCGTCCTGCACTTGAGCAGCTTCGGAGGTTCGCGGAATGTCTACCTGATGCCTCTGAGTGCGTCTTGTTAATTGGTGTAGACGATAATGATCCGATATTTGCACACGCATCCATGGAGACCTTTTGGGCTCAAGCCTTCCCTGAGTATTCAAAGATTGGTCATATTATCGTGGATCATTTCGCACCAACTTCACCACCAGCTGTGTGTGCTATTGCACGAGCCCTGGCTCAACGTGCTCTCGAGTTTGAGTCAACGCAGTGCACGATGTTTGCACTCCTCGGTGACGACGTCAGCATTTCCCCCAAGCGCGATTGGCTTACCTCTGTTCGTAGCGGATTCAGTGAGATAAGCGAGCGTCTCCTTGTGGAAAACGGTCTCAATGTTCCCATTGGATTTGGCGTTGTTTGCCTTCCTGATTCCACCTTCGTTGGTTTCCCATCCTTCCCCATCGTGGGTCGTCCACACTTCGGAGCCTTCAACAACCTCCTATCTCCCACTGCCTTTGTGAATCAAGATGCAGATCCATTTACGTACGAAGTGTACCGTCGATTTGGTGCTGCAATTTACGCTCGAGATGTTTCAATAGTCAACGGCATCGGTGGTGACGAGGATAACAGTGCGCGATACGAGCGTGTTTTGGTGGATTGGAAGGATGGGTTGCTCGAGGAAGGAGTTGCTTGCATATCAACCTATTTATCGAAGGAAAACTCAAGTGAAATCGTTGCTGCCGCACACGTGACGACACTTGATGTGATCGTGCCATCGTTTCGGACTCCTGAAGCACTCCTACGGCGTATCATTGCGCTCCCAACTCCCAAGGATTTTAGCACTCAGGTTATTATCATCGTTGACTGCCCCGAGGATGGAGCAGAAGTTCGTTCTCGCTTCGAAGCGGACTTTCGAGAGCGTGTTCGAGTGCGGGTCAACAAGGAAAATATTGGCGCTTCGTGCACCCGCAACCGAGGGCTAGACGAATCAAGTGCGCAGTGGATTGTATTTTTGGACGACGACATTGAGCCTCACCCCTCCTTGTTGCTCGAGTACGCAAGCGCAATTGCTACCAAGGGTGCCACAGCAGCTGGTTTCGTAGGTGCATCATATTTTCCTGATTCGAGCGAGTCTCTCCTCACAACGGGCTTGGAAATGTCATACCTCACATATTTCTGGAAAGTAGCTTCCGTTGAAGATGGCGGAGATGAGGCACCTTGGGGTGTAACAGCCAACGTATGCACGCGACGTACACCTGAGCGGTTTGACAAACGCTTTCCTAAAACGGGTGGCGGCGAAGACATTGATTATGAGCGTCGCGTTGCTCGCCACACCTGCCTTCCGCTCTTAAAGGCTCCTCGAGCGATGGCAATAAATCCATGGTGGAACGACGGTTTACCCTCCGCATGGCGCTTTCATAATTGGGCTCTCGGAGACACGCTTCTAATGGATGCTGATTTATACCCAACCCATGTCTTTCTATCATGGCCGAACGTATGGGAATGCAGCGCGGCCACTCTCGTTCTAGGTCTAGGATGGTCACTTCAGCTTTCCTTCTCAGGCTCTTCGAGGAGAAATATTTGTGTTGCTCTCATTCGTCTCTGGAACTCTATGTCTGCTCTGTGGTTGGCTGAGGCGGCGCTGGACGTGTACAACCTGACAATGGCGGACACGAGCATAGCCTCACACTGTACGGGATTGAAACGAGTGTGTGCCGCTCTAGTATCGTGCGTTTACAAGAATTTCAACGAGGCTGGACACTTTGCAGTCACATCACTGCGCCGCGCGAGGCCCCTCTTTCGCTTCGATTGGTGGTTTGGGCTTTCTGGTGATTATGTTCCTTCTACGCGCTCACGGGAACAGAAACGTGCAGTAGTGCTAGGCGCAGCTGGTGCTCTAGGCTTTGCTTTGCCTGCTGTGTACTCTATTCTTATGACTCTATTACTATTTGCAGTCGTGTCCCAAGTTGCATGGTCTTTCAATTTTTCAACTTCCAGCTGCAGTGGCAATTCGATTGAAGATTTGGTTGGCACGGATGCTTTGATTGATATTATCCCCGATGGGCTTAGCGTTGTGTACGTATGCGAGGGCTCGTATGTACACGCATTAGCTGTAAGCGTGTTGTCGCTGCTCGAGGTACACGACAACTCGGTGCAATGCAACATCTATGTAGTTGATGCTGGGATTGAAGACACCGACTGGCACAAGATAGAATTGACTGCCAAGCTCTTTTCATTTGCGAGATTGACTCGAATTGCGACTCCTTGCCCGCAAAATGCACCTCCTCATGTGGCTGGGAAGTGGTCCATCTGGGCCAAACTATGGTTGGACGAACTGCTGCAGACAAACGATGACAATATGGTCATTTACCTCGATTGTGATACGCTCGTTCTATCTTCGTTAGTCATACAAGCTCACTGTGTATTTGCCAGCCTCCGTCGCAATGCGCTACCGCTGGCTGCCGTTCGCGACGTTGGCTGTCCATGTGGGGATGACAAGCTTTCGAAGCACGGTTTTACGAGCACCCAGCCCTACTTTAACGCAGGTGTGCTCTTCCTTGATCTTGAGAAGATTAGAGACCAGCGGCTCCTCGAATCAACGCGTCAATGGGCACTTAAGCACCCTGGCACTCCAGAATTTTCTATGTGTGAGCAAGATGTTCTGAATCTGACCTTCCGGGGTCGCTGGCTGCCATTGAGCTTTTCTTGGAACGTGCAGGGCATGGGAACGTACGGTGACTTTCGCACCCGTGCGGAGGGGCCCAGCATGCCTGCTCTATTTTCGCCTGAGGAATGGGCAAAAATTCAAGAGGAAGCACTTGTTGTCCATTTTACCGGAACTTCAAGCCCCTCTCTTTCACAGCTATTGAATCCATATTCGAAAATCCCAACCAAGCCGTGGGCTTGGTTTTGCCACCACCCGCTTCTCGAAAAGTTCTGGCAAGTGGCAGCTCGAACTTCCTTCAAAGGTACGTGGATTCCCAATAACATCAGTGAAGGAACGGCCGTGGAGCCAGACTTATCCAAGTTGCGTCAAATGATCGTAGAAAAGCACCCAAGCCTCTCTATATCCTGGAAAAATTGCTGAAGAGAAACTCACTCACGAAAATGTATTCGGAATCTGACTTGTGTATTGCACGTCTGCGTTTTATGCCTACATCGAAAATCGGTCGCGCAATTAAAACAAAAAAAAAACTTTCAGAATTAAAGTAGACCCGCCTACGGCCACTTCGTGGCTCCTGCATATCTTCAAATTTTATGAATAGAGGGCGGAGATCGACGTCGCTGTCAGGAATTTCCGCAGAGATCAACAGTTTTGCTGTCTTCTGTCTTGCACTCGAACTAAATCGTATCCAAATGTTAAATCAGTAAGTCAGCACTTCAAGTGTACCTTCATCTGCCTTGTACTTCCGAGTCATTCCCTATTTGTTATTTGTCTGTACATGTAAAGGGAGCTCCATTTTACCTTACTCTCATTGATTCCGAACTAAATTGCAGCACAAATTCGGACACTTGACACTTGGAGAGGAAAGCGTGCGAAAGGGGGGGATGTGCAGTACCGAATTGAGCCGGGATAAACAATTTCCAGAGAAATAGTGTACCTAGAGTAGTAGAAGCCAAAACCTGTATTGTTTACTCTGCCTTAGGTTTGGGGCTCATTTTGAGGGTCAGAGTAAGCATTTTCCTCAGAAAACTGCTTCAACTTCTCTCTAATAAACTTGAGGCCAGCAGGATCGATGAACAAGTGAGTCTCATCCAGATCGTGAAGCACATGTTCCTGCGAAAGAAAAAGAAGGCACGTAAGGGAGACGTGATGAACACTATCCTCATAGGGAGCCTCAGTCAGCGTACTACTGTATATAGTGCTACTGGATAAGAGAAGGATGCTTACCTTAGCTATGTGCAGTATATATTCTTTCGTAGGAACGTCGCACGAGATGAGTACTCCGCGTGAAGTCTCTTTCGCCGCATGCGACATGCCCCTTCCCGACCTGTGGCCATTAGAACAGCGAAAAAATATAGCTAGGCTTAGATCATTTTAGCAAACAGCTACTCTGTAGTCCTGAAACTAAAATTAGTGCTACAGGATTGTCATTTCCTCCAGAATAAAGTGTCAATTCAAGGAACGTTATTGAAGAGGTAATAGAGAAAGCATTTTGTGCACCTCAACGATCAATCGTGTAAGCCTCTCCTTGGCTATATCGGCTTAAGGGCAAAGAAGAGCTAGGTCCACGCTGTTACCTCTCAACAAAGACTAGGAAAGCCGGGGGTATCTCGCAAGTGTGTTAGTAAAGTACAAGTGCAGCACCACTATCTACGGGAGTCGTATGATCTATAGATCTGCACAATTCTATCAACCTGTAGCCAGAAGAGCCACTGTACAGGTAAGCCTAGACTAAAGGACTATTGGTTACTTCTCAGTAACTACTAGTAGAGGTTACCCTAACCCTACTTAGCTACGATTAGCAGTCGACTTTGGACATGACAGCATGACAGCACGGTTGATTCGCTCAATTGCTCGGTGTTCCGGTTTTGTTATATTCTATGCAACAACTTTCAGATTCATTTTGCGTTCGGGAATTATACAGCTTATTTTCCCGAAATGGCGCATGCTGAGCGAGCGTTTGATGCCTGGGAGCCTCACTGAACTCAGGCTTGATTCGAAGCATCCGATTGCAGCTGACCGAACAAAAAGCTATTTTTAGTTATTATTCACGATGATGATGAGGTCGTCGGATACGTTCCAGGCGATGAAAGTAGCGTCGAGCAAGGCGCGGGCTCAGGCTGAGTCAACTTTGGCCAAGGGCGTGAATGTTTCCCAGAAAGCGCGCGAGCGCGCACAGCGCACCCTGGTGAATTTGAACATGAAAGACGCTGCCCGCGCTCAAGCTGAGCGCGCCATGGCCCAACTTCGGGTGAGCGACGCGACTAGGAGCAAAGCGGAGCGCACTCTCACTCGGGCCATCCTCCAAGCGGAAAGCCTGGACAACCGAAGGTGCCGCATCATCGTAACGGGTTTGCGGAACACGCTAATGTGGGCCGACATGATCTCGGACATGGTGGTTGTGGCATCGCTCCGAGGCACCCCTTACTTTGACTTCGGCCTTTTTCTGCTCTTCATGCCCTTCGTCGTGCTGGCTGTCCTCCTTTTTCGTCCCGCGTACCGTCTGCAGGTAACAAGATCTCCTCAAGTGTCTGTCCTCATGTCCTACTTGCTACAATGATCTGAAGTGAAACCCTTGCGAGTTTAATCGAGGATGGGAATAGATGTCTTGATATTGGCAGGGACAAGGGCGCTTGGGTGCACGGGTAGCGGATTACGAGTAGGGTTTTTGAGCCCTACATACTGAGCACGAGCCACCTTTCGTTTCCTTGGACATACACTCAAAGACCCTATATATTTGCTACCTTCGTATGCTCTACTGTATTGAAATCATAAATTTTGTTCAAACTCTTTTCCTCCTTTTGTACGTGCACAGTCTCGCCTCGGTACTTATGGAATTCCGCCCATGCCCCTCTACATTTTCGCGCCCATATGGGCTGTCGTTGCAGTGCCATTAGTGGTCTCCGCAGACCTGATCCTTTTTACCTGGTGAGATAGTGTAACGCGACAGAGGAAGGTGCATCGCACAACAAGCAAGATTTCTATCGGTATTTCTTTCCTGTGGTTCGTGTTGGCTTTTTATCACCCCTTCTTGCTTAGCATTTTTTTTTCCAAAAAATAAATTTAAAAAAGGTACATGTGCATCGACACTTACGCGACCGCGCACATTGCGTTCTACGCACGCTTGCGGCACGTTTCGGAAACGCTGTTCGAGTCGTTGCCGCAGTCCTTTTTTCAGCTGGCCATCAGCCTGTCGGCCGGCAAATTGGAATTCATGACGGTGGTGTCGGTGCTCATTTCGCTCGTAAACATGATCGTCAACGGCGTGGAACTCACTGTAGAAGCACAGGTGAATGTTTTTTTTGGGGGGGGGTACATTTGAGTAATTGCGCTGCGTCGTCACTTTCGTTGCTATCTGAGCATGAAAGCATCTCAGGAGACTAGGGTAATGAGATTTTTTTATATGAAAAGCTGCAGATTTACTCACGAGTGAAATCCTCTTTCACCTTTTTTCTTCCTATTCTTCGCGCATTTTTGGGGACTCTCTCCAGGAGCGCGGCGTGTCGCTGCCTCGTCACGTGATTGACGTTGCGGGCGCAGGCTTTGGGGTGTTGCCGTTCATATCTGCGATTCGAGCTCGGCGGCTTGAAGACGTGAGTTATGCCGACACGCCCCTCATTTCGCGGGACGTGGAAGTGATTTTAGCCGCGGTGGCCGACGGGGCCCGAAAAGCCGACGAAGTAGCGGCGAAGCGCGCCGAGCTGGGTGCCAAACAGGGCCCTGCCACTGGTGGTGGTGGTGGGCCTTGGTCTTCGAAATTGAAAGGAGGTAGCGGGGGTGGCGGTAGCGGCGGCGGCGGCAGTGGCGGCACTGGAGGCGGCCAACTCATCAGTTCGATGCTCAGTCGGCACAGCGGCGACGCCCATCATGACACGGCGACCGCTTCCAAAGCCAAAACATCGCTTGAGAGCCAGTACTCCAATGACGTGGCTTGGGGCGGGCGAGGCGCTGCTGCTGCCGCCCAGCGCTACGAGCAGCAGCAGCAGCACACGCTGGAGCCCATCGTGGAGAAGTCGGCGTGGTCGCCCGGGTCCGGGATTGAGAGCTTGGACTTGGCGAACGTCGGCCTCTTGGCGCCCGCTTGCTCCCATGGCTTTGACGCGCTGCTAGATGCGGTGGCGAGCCGCAAGCTCGGCAATTTGAAGCATTTGCCGTTGGACGGCAACGGCTTGGGGCGCGACGAAGGACTGAAAGTAAGATGCTAGCTTAGGCTCTCGGGGGAAGTAGTACAAAGAAAGGGAGATGGAAAATGTGCGCGGAGTAGAGATGCTTTTGATTACACTGTTTTGAGGTATAGCTGGAGGAGTCAAAAAAATTGAA